>OCVQ010001096.1_pt1 | contig 21883 bp, 16 predicted proteins | sample 1539061 | NCBI WGS metagenome assembly OCVQ01 (sample SAMEA3355526, study PRJEB22509) | marine metagenome | biome: marine; feature: river plume; material: water | place: USA | collected 2010-08-08 | depth 0.5 m | reverse complement strand
TCTAATATATTACTTTGCGATATATTAAAATTATTATTATAATTAATTTGTAAATAATTACTTGTATATTTTGTATATCCAAGAATATTTGAAGAAATTAAAATACCATTATTAAATATATCTCCATTGACATCTAATTTTTTTTTAGGAGTTGCGCTATTAATACCTACATTTCCGTTTTGAGTTATAGTAAAATATTCATTGAATAATAACGAATTGTATGAACGACTTTCATAAGAACTATTTAATATTTTATAATCATTACCACTTAATCCAATATTCCATACCATTATTTAATATATATATTATTTAAAACTTTTTTAGATAAATTAAATATATCATAATAAAATTATATATTTAATCCAATGTATATATATAAATAAATGCCTAATACAGCAACCAATAAAAAACGTTGCCCTAATGGAACGCGCAAAAATAAAAAGACGGGAAATTGTGAAAGTGTATTAGATAATACATGCGCCATATGTTTAGACCGAATATCGTCAGGACAAGTGAAAACCAAATGTAAACATCAATTTCATAAAGGGTGTTTGATTGGATGGTGTAAGAGCAATCGCGATAGACCAACTTGCCCCATATGTCGTAGTTCTATACCAGATACGTGTAAAAAAATAATGCCTTTTGATAGTCGGGAAGTATTCCGATATACAAATCTAGGTGGTGTTGGTGCTGACCAAACAAGAAAAAAATACTCAATTGAACAACTTGATAAAATTATTCATAATCCAAAATTCGATGTAAATGTGAAAATGGAAGCGTGGAACCGCAGTATATTGTATGAACTTACACATAACTATTATTGCAATAGTTCTTTAAAACCATTTGTAGAATATTTATTAAAACATAAGGATATTATAGTGAGTAATGATTTAGTCACTTCACTTATCGCAACAAAAAATACGGATATGCTTGCGTTATTTAAGAAACATAAAAAAATACCAAAGGCGCTAAAAGGATTAATATAATATTGACTTATAAGAATTATTTATTTATTTTTATCAATCAAATACTGCAACACTATTTTTGAATGTGCCAACTTGTGAACCAATATCTTCGTCATCTTCAATACTATAAATAATTCCATTATCTAGGTCGGTAACATAATATGATTTTCCGTTTATTTCATGTTCAAATACTTCTTCCTCAACTTCTTCTTCATCTTCTTCCTCCACTACAACAACTTCTTCTTCCTCCTCTTCTTCTTCCTCCTCTTCTTCTTCCTCCACTACAACAACTTCTTCTTCCTCCTCTACTGCTTCCTCTTCTTCCTCTTCTTCCTCTTCCTCTTCTTCCTCCCCATCAGTTTGACCCTCTTCCTCTTCTTCTGCTACAACTTCTTCCTCTTCTTCCTCTTCTTCCTCCCCATCAGTTTGACCCTCTTCCTCTTCTTCTACAACTTCTTCCTCTTCTTCCTCTTCCTCTTCTTCCTCTTCTTCCTCTTCTTCCTCCCCATCAGTTTGACCCTCTTCCTCTTCTTCCTCTTCTTCCTCTTCTTCCTCTTCTTCCTCCTCTTCCTCCTCTTCCTCCTCTTCGGAAAATTTGATTTCTTCCTCTTCCTCGTTGTTCGTATTGACACTTATCGATTTATAATATTCTAATTCTTCTTCAGAAAATTTGATTTCTTCCTCTTCCTCTTCCTCTTCCTCATCATCATCAATAACAATTACTTCATTTTTATTTTTATCTTCATCTGCATCGGCATCTTCATCGTCTGTAAAATCATCACATAACCATCCATCTAATTTCATATCATTTTTATTTAATTCATAACATGATAAACATAAACAACAATCTTCGTCACGAGATGGAGATAATTTTTTTGTTAAAATATATACATTTTCTTTATAGCAATTAATATCAATTGAACATTTTTCACATTTTTCAAACATAGACTTGGGATGGTTTCTATTACTAATAACGACATTATCATTATCATTATCATTTTGAATATTAATAATTTCAATTTCATCTTCCTCGTCCTCATCCTCGTCCTCATCCTCATCCGGTTCGTTGTCTAAATCAATAATAACATTTTTTTTATCTAAATCAAAGCATCTTTCATCTCCACAAATATCAATATTTTCACATTCTTTTTCCTCAATATTAATTGTAATTTGTTTCTGTGATTTCTGTGATTTCTGTGATTTCTGTGATTTCTGAGATTTATGTGAATTCTGTATTTTTTTATATTGTTCTAATTCCTTTGTTAATTCAGCAACTCTCCTTTTATAAAATTGTACAATTGGAAGTGTTTCAATAACTTCCATATTTATCCTACATTCTTCATATCTTTCATCCTTCTCGTTTTTAATCTGCGTGGCAAATTTAGAAACTACCCCTTTTATTTCATGAACACATGTATCTAAATTCATTGAACTCAAACTCATTATTTTTAATATATTAAATTCTATATGTTTAATATATTTCAATTTATAAATTATAAGTTATAAGTTTTAAGTTTTAAGGTTTAACTTTTAACTTTTTACCTCTATTGCGTCTGGTAGATGCACCTTTTCTTCCGCGTTTGGCAGTTGAACCCATTTTAACTGGTTTGTTAGCATCACCTTTTCTGAACGCCTTAAATGTTCCTTTCTTGGGTTTGAAACCAGCCTTTTCAAGACGTTTATCTCTTTTTGCGGATTTGTGCTTAGACGCGGAAACAATACGTCCATTCTTATTTTGGAATAGACCACTTTTTTTTAATCCACCTGTAGTTTCGTATGCAGTTCCGTGCATAACCTGAGCACGACTACCCTGAACCATGTCGAATTTCTTACCCTGAATTAAATATTTACCATCTGAACCTTTGCTGAAACGAGCCATTATAATATAATACAATATTATATTTCAAATAAATTAAAATTTATTTTTTGGAGGAACAATTATAGCTGGTGTTTGACTTACAAACGTATTGCAACCCCGTCCTTCATTCCTAATATTTTTGTGGGCAACATGTATTTTTCCTGAAGCATTGAAATATGTATTATTATTACGCTCAAAAATCACTTTGGGGGGACAGAATATACAACCAGCGTATGGTACGCTTAATACATTAATACTGACAGTCGCAACTATTGACTGTGTGTTATTTGGTGGTGGGGCATAAAGATAATAACTAAAACTGTCACCTCCATAAAAATGATAATTGGGTTCATATACAAATGTCTGACCTCCCGTTTTAGTTAAACTGCCATTTTTCACATTATTCACAAAAATAAACGATAAATCTTCTATTTTTCTCTCCTTAATATAGTTATTTAAACTAAATGTTATGCTTTCATTCTCATTTGTCTGTATTTTTAAATCAAATACTTGTGGAGTAAAAATCTCTTCCAAGATTGTTATATTTATATTTCCTACATTGGAGCTTAAATCCTCATCCATTACGTAGTATTGTAAACTATCTATTCCATAATAGTCGGGGGCAGGAATATAGTTTAATATATTGTTACTAAATGTGGCACTACCATTTGCAGGTGGATTATATATGTGATAGGTAATTGTACTATCTGGACTATCAATATCTTGATATGTTATTAGTTGACTAAATCCCTCACTATTTTCAAAAATTGTTTTTGAAATATCATATACAATTGGCGGGTCATTCACTTCAAAAACCTGTATATTTACTGTCGATACATTAGATACCAATTGTGTATCACTAATACTGTATGTAAAACTTATATCTCCAAAAAAATTGTTAGCAGGCGTATATAAAATTGCGAGTTTGTTACCGACAATATTTGTTAAAACCCCTGAATTTGGGTGGGATACAATAATATAGGATAAATCTTGTATAGGTGTATCAATATCATTGTAAGAAAAGTCTACTTGAATACTAGTATCTTCATTTGTAGAAATATCAACACTATACGATATTGGGACATCATTTGCAGGACTAATAATTATAAATGCTGTTATATATTTAACCTTTTGTTCTCCATCTTCAATGTCAGTATAGGTTTCTTCATATATAAAACCATCTGTATCATTTGAATTACTTAATGGGGTAAAATATACATAAGGAAAGTTAAAACTAAAATCACCACGCGTTTTTTCTACAATATAAATAGATGAACCAGTCTCACTTTGTATATCTTTTATTAATAATGTATCTTCAATCGCTTCGTATTCAATTACTTCATTTGCAGCCGATACATATTCGGCATATGTTAACAATTCGGATGGAATAATTAATCCTGCAATCTCGGTCAACTTTGCAACAGTTGTTGTAGCAACTACGAGTGGTTCGTAATCGTGTCTTTTCGTTAATTCTGGCAAATCACCTAAATAAAGAAATCTTGTTGAATTATCATAAACATAATAATTTATTATATCATTTTCATTAAACGACCCGTAAAAAAGAGTAGATAAATTATTTGAAACAAATAAATTTTGAATATTATTACCGTAAAATGCGTGAAATTCAACAATGTTCAAATTTTTGGGGAGAACTAATGAAGTTATTTGTGAAAATCTAAAAGCACCGTATCTAATCGTAAGAAGCGAAATGGGTAATTTTAATAATTTTAAATTTTTATATACAAATGCACTAGAAGGTAATAAAATATTATCGGTACCATCTATATAAAAATGTGTTTGGGAATTAAATAAACCTCCAATGGTAGTAAAACTTGTGGGGATTTCAAGAGTGTCACTATTAATATAGTAATCTTTGTTGTCATATGTAATTTTACTAACATTTGTGAAATAAAATGCGGAATCCCCAATAACAATAGTATAATCCCCATTTTCAAATATAATAGAATGTAAATTTGATGCATTTCTAAATGCAGCAGTTCTTATATTATCTATTTTATATTGAATTATTACTATATTTATAGTTTCATCATTCATAAATGCGGATGAACCAATTGTATCAACTACTGGTGCAAAACGTAGTTCTATATTTCCTGACGAATTAACCGTCTTGTTGCTATATTGGAGTTTATTTTCATTCGTAATAGTAATACCAACAATGGTTATATATACAGTTTTAATACTGCTACTGGTACCGTTATACGTATAATAATAGCTAAACGTTTCAGAACCACTAACATTTCTTGGTCCAGTGTATATACATTTGTTTTGGTTTATATCAAGTTTATCAATATTGCTAATGCCAGTCGGTTTTATAGCATAAAATTGTACTGTTCCAACCCCAGTTAAATAAATATAATCACTTTCACCTATTAAAATAATTTCATTATCTGATGAATTTCTCTCTAATGTTACGTTAATATCATCTATATAATTGTCTAGGTCAATAATTGTTACATATACGGTTTTAGTACTGCTAGTTACACCATCATATGTGTAATAATAGCGAAACGTTTCAGACCCAGTAACATTCTGTGGTCCAGTGTATACACATTTATTTTGGTCTATCGTAATATTCACATTAGCACCGGTCGGTTCTATAGCAAAAAATTGTACGGATTGTGTTTCGGATAATATATCATACTCATTTTTACTCATTAAAATAATTTCATTATTTGATGAATTTCTTACCAATGTTACATTAATATCATCTATATTTTTTATAACGATAACACCGTCTTTCCCATAAACATTATTTACATTAGACCCACTAGTCCATCCCTGTTCGTCAATTAATGTCGAAGGGGCGAAAATATATTCTAACCCAGAGGAGAGGAATGCATCCGCACTAATATTGTTGACACTTTTAGGAATAGTAATAGAACTCAATGCGGTCGCACTTCTGAACGCATTATCTCCAATACTGATGACGCTACTTGGAATAGTAACTGACGTTAATTTGGTATTCTGTCTTAATGCACCTTCTCCAATACTGGTGACGCTACTTGGAATAGTATATGAGGTATCAGGTTTACCATCTGGGTATCTAATCAATACAGTGAAGTCATCGTTAAATAATACACCACTAACATCAGATGAGTAAACATTATTATTATCATCAACATAAATCGTTTCCAAAAGCGCAGCATCTAAGAACGCATCTGTTCCAATACTGGTAACACTTGCAGGAATAGTAATGGTTACTAGATTGGTCGCACCTTGGAAGGCACTTGTTCCAATCGTTTCTAGGGTAGAAACTTCTTCAAATGATACTGTAGTCAAATTTGACGCCCCTGAGAACGCCTCCACTCCAATACTGGTGACGGTATTTGGGATTAGTATTTCTCCCGAGACCCCTATATCAGCAGCTATTCTACCCCATCCTTTAAAAACCGCACTTGCTGGCCAACCACTGCTACCTGTGAAATAGGTCTGCTTTGCATTTTCCACATATACATCAGTAAGTACAGTGCCTGAAAATGTATTAGACAAAACACTCGTTAAACTACTACCGGTTGTTCCGTATCCGAGAGTAAAGTTAGCGAGTGAACTACATCCTTCGAACGCATCATCGGGAATACCGGTGATACTTGCAGGAATAGTAATAGATGTTAGACTTGTACAATTTTTGAACATTGCACCGCCAATGTATCTTAAACTAGCGGGTTCTTCAAATGTTACATTAGTCAAAGCGGTACATCCAACGAACAGATTTATATTTTGCCATTTACTTGTGCCTAACACTGACTTAGGAATAATAATGGAAGTCAAAGCGGTACATTCTCCGAACACACTATAAACGAGAGAGGTTAATTTAGAATCCGGTTGAAATGTGACCGAAACCAATGGTGTAACACTGAATGCACGCCTTCCAATTGTTTGTACACTAGCAGGAATATTAATAGAAGTCAGTCCAGATCCGCGGAATGCCCCGCTGAACCACACGTTATCACCATAGTCATTATCATTACTACCAGTAGCACCATAAATATGTGCCAGCTGAGAATTAGATATATCATCAAATGTTACGGTAGTCAAATTTGTTGTATTCATAAACGCTCTATCATAAATTTCGGTAACACTTTTAGGAATAGTAATAGAGGTCAATGCGGTCGCCCCAAAGAACGCACCATAATCAATCTTTTCTAAATTAGAATTAGATATATCTTCAAATGATACGGTAATCAAACTGGTCGCACTTTTGAACGCCTCCACTCCAATACTGGTGACACTACTGGGAATAGTAATAGAAGTCAACGCGGTCGCATTTTGGAACGATCTATCTCCAATACTGATGACTGTGTTTGGAATAGTAATAGAACTCAAGTTGGTAGCACTGTCGAACGCACTTGAACCAATACCGATAAAATTACTAGGGATTGTAAAATTGGCAGACCCATCATAATGGGTTGATGTGAATAGGTTGTCCAGATCAATAACCTGGACATCATTTTTACCACTAATAGTATTTGTAGTTGATGTGCTCCAATTTTGACCTGCAATTTCATTTGAAGGAGCGTAAATAGTCGTTACTAATGATGCCTGGAATGCATTGGATGCAATTGTGATTAAAGTAGAACGAACTTCAATTATTAATGTATGCACGGCAGCGCTATTAAAACCATCACCAAACAATGGACCTTTAATTTCGGTAACACTAGGAGGAATATTAATAATCCTAATACCATCATTCGTATGATAGAGCGAATACGCTTCAATACTGGTAACACCAGGAGGAATATTATACGTTGTATTATATGTTGTATCAACGGGTTTTTTTTGGGGGTATTTAATCAATGACGTTACTGCTTTATTAAATAATACACCACTAACATCCGAGTAATTAATATTATTAACATCAACATTAATAGAACTCAATGCCTGCCCACCATGGAACGCACTATCTCCAATACTGGTAACACTTGCAGGAATAGTAATAGAAGTCAACGCTGTCGCATATCGGAACGCATAGGTTCCAATCGTTTCTAGGATAGAACCAGTTGCAAATGTTACGGTAGTCAAACTTCTCGCCTCTCTGAACGCACTATCTCCAATACTGGTAACACTTGCAGGAATAGTAATGGACCCAATTTTGGTGTAGGAGAACGCATAGGGTCCAATGCTGTTTAATGAAGAATCTGCTTCAAATGTTACGGTAGTCAATTTGGACGCACTTCTGAACGCCTCCACTCCAATACTGGTGACATTTGCGGGAATAGTAATGGTTACTAGACTGGTCACACCATAGAATGCATTATCTCCAATAGTGGTAAAATTACTAGGGATTATAAAATTGGCAGTCCCATTATAATCGTCGCTAGTAAAAATGTTACTCGACATTATTATATTATTATATTATTATATTATGAAAATATTGTATTATGTACGATTTAACATAAAATTGAAATAATATAAAAGTAAAATGTTTAGTAATAAATATCAACTAAAATGTCTAAGGGACTAGCTCAACAATATCAGAAGAAAACGGATAAGCAACATATTCTGGATAACCCCGATACGTATATTGGGTCAATCGAGAATGTAAATCAAGAATGTTATATCTATGATAATATTAAAAATAAGATTGTTTCAAAGGAAATGGAATATATATCTGGATTGTATAAATTATTTGATGAGGGAATTGTCAATTGTCGTGATCATGTTATTCGGATGGACCAAAAAATATTGAATGAACCCGATATGAAACATTATCCAGTTACTAAATTAGATATTGAAATCAATGAGGATGGCACAATTAGTATGCTAAATGATGGAAATGGAATCGATATTGAAAAACACCCCGAATACGATATTTGGATACCCGAAATGGTATTTGGTCATCTGAGAACGTCCACAAATTATGATAAAACAGAAAAAAAAATTGTAGGGGGTAAGAATGGGTTTGGGTTTAAACTAGTATTAATTTGGTCTACAATTGGAAGTATAGAAACGGTAGACCACGTAAGAAAACTGAAATATACTCAACAATTTGAGAACAATTTGGACATTATAAATAAACCAACGATTACAAAATGTAGCGCAAAACCATATACAAAAATTACATTTAAACCGGACTATAAAAGGTTTGGTATTGATAATCTGACAAATGATATGAAACAATTATTTATAAAACGTGTATATGATATTGCGTCTGCAACAAAGAAAAGTTTAAAAGTTACCTGTAACAAGACTGTATTAAATGTGAAAAATTTCCAGCAATATATTGATTTGTATATTGGGTCAAAGGATGAACACGAACGTGTATATGAAGAAGTAAATGATCGTTGGCATTATGCTGTATGTATGAGCCCAACATTTGAATATAACCATATTAGTTTTGTAAACGGTATTTATACATCTAAGGGTGGTAAACACGTTGAATATCTAACAAACCAAATAACAAAAAAAATGATTACTTATATAGAGAAAAAAAGGAAAATAACGGTGAATGCGAATGCGATTAAAGAACAGTTGATGGTATTTATACGATGTGATATTGAAAATCCGTCGTTTGATAGTCAAACAAAAGATTATATGAATACTCCTTCCAATAAATTTGGTTCTAGTTGTACTATTTCAGATAAATGTATTGATAAAATTGCTAAAATGGGGGTTGCTGATTCTGCGTGTGCAATAAGTGAAATAAAAGATACCAAGGCAGCTAAGAAGACAGATGGAAATAAAGCAAAAAATATACGTGGAATACCTAAACTAATTGATGCCAACTGGGCAGGTACTTCGAAATCAGCTGAATGTACTATTATATTTTGCGAGGGTGATTCAGCAAAAGCCGGTATTGTATCTGGGTTATCTTCTGAAGACCGAAATATTTACGGTGTATATCCGATGAAAGGAAAAATTCTCAATGTTCGCGGCGAGTTAACAAAAAAAATAGCTGAAAACAAGGAGATTATTGAGATAAAAAAAATATTAGGTCTAGAAACAAACAAGGTTTACACACACGATAATTTTAAAAAGTTGCGGTATGGAAAGGTATTATTTATGACAGACCAAGATTTAGATGGTTCCCATATAAAGGGGCTGTGTATTAATTTATTCCAATGTCAGTGGACACAGTTATCCCAAATAAATAATTTCATTGGTTTTATGAATACACCAATCTTAAAGGCGAAAAAGAATTCAACCACTAAATTGTTTTACAATGAAGGTGAATATGTGAATTGGAAAAGCACGATAACCGATTTAGGTAGTTGGAAAATTAAATATTACAAGGGTCTTGGAACAAGTACAGGGGTTGAATTTCAGGAATATTTTAAAAATAAAAAGATAGTATATTTTAACTACGAAAATCCCGACTGCGATGATGCAATCGATATGGTATTTAATAAAAAGAGGGCAGATGATAGAAAGGTGTGGTTGGGGAATTATGACCGCGAAAATCATTTAGATACAAATGTATCAAGTATAAATTTTAACGATTTTGTTCAGAAGGAAATGATCCATTATTCGAAATATGATTGTGACCGTTCCATACCAAATATAATGGATGGTCTTAAAATCAGTTTAAGAAAAATCTTATATAGTGCAATCAAAAAAAACTTAACAACCCAAGAAATTAAAGTTGCGCAATTTTCAGGTTATGTTTCCGAACATTCTGGTTATCACCACGGCGAAGCAAGTCTTAATGCCGCAATTGTGGGACTAGCTCAAAATTTTGTCGGTTCAAATAATATCAACTTGTTTTCACCAAATGGTCAGTTTGGAACTCGCTTACAAGGTGGTAAGGATTCGGCATCAGAAAGGTATATATTTACAGTGTTAAATAAGATAACCAGAACAATATATAATCCAGATGACGACGCTATTTTAAAATATTTAGACGATGACGGACAATTAGTTGAACCGATTTATTACGCACCAATTATTCCGATGCTATTAGTAAATGGTTCAAAAGGTATTGGGACTGGTTTTAGCACAGAAATACCTTGTTATAACCCAGTTGAATTAATTAAATATCTAAGAAATAAGTTGGATAATAATATCGACGAATGTGCTTCTATGGTATTTACACCTTATTATGAAGGATTTAAAGGTATTATCCAGGAACAAGACCCATCAAAATATTTGGTATGCGGTAAGTACAATGTAATCTCTAATGATAAGATACGAGTAACTGAATTACCAGTTGGATATTGGACGGAAGACTTCAAACAACACCTTGATAACTTAACCGCGAATGTTGACAAAAATGGGAAAAAAATAACGCCTGTTATTAAAGAGATTGATGATATGAGTAAAACGACTGATATTGATATCGTGATTACATTCACTGATAATGATGTTATTAAAATTCTAGAAAGTAATACATGCGATAATGGGTGCAATGGTATTGAAAAGTTACTGAAATTATATACTACTATTAGCACCACTAATATGCATATGTTTGACGCGAATGAAAAATTAAAGAAGTATCATAAAGTTAACGATATTATTGATGATTATTATGATGTTCGTTTGGAAATGTATAATACCCGCAAAAAACATATCATACAACAGTTGACAAATGAGTTGAATGTGTTATACAATAAACAACGTTATATTGGCGAGGTTTTAAATGATACACTCCTTCTAAAACAACGGAAAAAGGACGACATTATCGGTGATTTGACTACTCGTGGATATTCTAAAATAAATAATGATGATGATTATAAGTATCTGTTGAAGATGACGATGGACAGTGTTAGCGAAGAAAATGTGGAGAGAATGAATGAAGAATATACAAAGAAAAATGACGAATTAGAACGGGTAAAGGGTACAACTGTGGAGAATATGTGGCTATCTGAATTGGATATTCTAGTCAATGAATATAAAAAATATATTGTTGCCAGAAATAAATTATAAATGTTAACTTTTGCGTGGTGCGTTGATTTAGGAATGAACAAAACCTGATATTTTTTATTTTCGTCGGTGTAATATGTGATGTTTTGATAATTCTTTCTCTCTGGTTTTGTGAAATCAACATTTTTATTATAATCCATGTATCTGATATATGGATTATAAATATTTTAACCTTTTCATTTTTGTGGTTTAGAGAGAAAGAGAGAAATAAGAGAGAAAATTGCAACAGATCATTTCAAACGCCGATTATTCATCTAATAATGATTATTATTTTTATTTTTTTGTTTGTATAATATATATAATGCCAAAAATACTGTATTCACGACAGGACGACGCCAGTATTGCAATACGAACTGCGCAGCACGGAAAAAAAGAGGCAGCAAAACAAATTATAGTAAACGCGGTAAAAGAAGCATTGAAAGGTAAAGATATTGAATACAGAACAATTTATTTGAATTCAGGTGTGAAACCCAGAATTATATTGACTACGAACCCAACCTATGATTCAGAGAAAATTATGGACATATTTCGGGCTACACCAGGAATTTTCGAAGAAAGAACTGGGGATGAAGTACAAGAATTAGATGGGTTATTATCCGGAATGGATATTGGAACACCGGGTGGTGGTTCTCGCAAATCTAATAAATCATCAAAAATCAAGAAGTATAAGACGACTAAGAATAAGAAAAACAAAAAACCTACGAAACATAAGAAGACTAAGAAGACTAAGAAAAATAAGAAAACTCGTAGATAAATATATAATTCAAAACTAACAAATATAAGAGAATAAGAGAATAAAATTGCAACAGAGCATTTCAAACGCCGATTATTCATCTAATAACATTAATGCCATAGCTGCGTAATTATGTAAATCAATCAGCGTATCTCTAATTCCTTCGTCATTAATTAAATTTACCCCATTTTTTGTTATAGAGAGAGAACGTTGCAATTTATCTTCTATTCGCATCAAAACACCAATAACCCCATATTTCGCAAACGCATCTCCGTAATCAATATTTTTTTTAGTAAATAATTCGAATGCCTCTTTCTGAATTTTTTTCATTTGTTCTATTCTATCCATTTTATAGTAAATAATATTAAATACACTTTAATATTATTTTTACAAAAATATAATGGGATTGTAAAATTATTAATATCGTCCTCTGTTGTATTTTCGGTTATTATCAGTTGTTTTTACATAATAATGGTTATTTATCATTGACCCAATATCGGTTAATGAAACTAGTTTATTTGAATTAACAATCTTAGACGGCATCCATCGTTTAAATTTTGGTGTATATATGCATTCCATATATACATATTTATTTAAATCTACATATTTATCTACATCTGTATTCTCAAAATCATCTTCATCATCACTTTCCTCCAAATAATCGAGATTATCATTCTCCCGAATATGTCTAAAAATGGAATTCATTTTTACGCTTGTTTTATAATCAGAAATATATGCATAATCCATAAAATGGTCTGATGAACCTTCATAATAACAATGCAATTTATAAATATCAAACTGTATTTCGGCGCGAACTTTAAAAACTGCTTTCAACTGATTAAAACCACCATCAAGCGTAGAATATGTTTTGGTTTTAGGGATAATACTATACGAACGACCATAGCGATTTAATGTTATCTGATGAACTGAATAGACAGTGTAAGGTAGATTATGAATGTAACTATACATATCTTCTTTATTACTAGTCATAAAAGGAAGTTGGAAAATAATATTGTTCCTCGTAAAACAATCACTCTTCAACTCATTCTCCATAATATATTTTAAACTATCAAATTTGTCCTTGTTTTTCATTTTGTAAATATTCTTGTTTTTGTAATACAAAATATCCTCAATACAAAAAAAACGTATATTATCATAATTTACAATGGTTCCATAGAACAATGTATTGTAGGATAATGATGGGTCAAAAACGCAGGGCACAATTTCTGTACTTCTTATTTGATTATCATTATGCCTTGTAACCAACACACAAACACAACTTTCTTTAAAATAAGTAAACCACGCAAATACCTTTAGACCATATGGGATTGACATATATATATCATAATTAGGAACTTTCGTATGATCCAATTTGTCATAAGAAAGTTCTACTCTAGGAAAACGTTTTTCTAATTCTGAAATAACCATACTTGATTTATCTTTAAATCTATTCATTATAACATATATACACTAATATCTTTATATCCATTTACAAATCAATTAGACACTGTTCCTGCTGTAATTTTAAATCGTTATGTACCTTTTTATTATTTGGGTCATATGTTACCTTCCAATTTTTAATGTCAAAACTACTTTCGCTGTTATTTGTTTCAATAATTTTATATTTTTGTTTCCTATAAAACGCTTTTCGTTTTTGATATTGCCTTTGAAACACTTCGTGACTATCAACAATATCAATAACAACTGGTTGCGAATGTTTTACGCGTAATATTCTACCGACTGCTTGAATAATATCCGTTTTGGGGGTTGCTAATACTAATGTGGTTAATGTTTTAATATCTAAACCTTCTGATGCCATAGAATATGTAGCAATAATAACTTGTTTTGTTTCACTTATTTTCAAATCCGTTTCTTTCATCCCACCAACATAATACCCAACACTCCCACTTGCAATGTTACGATGACCAATTGCTTCATATAAATATTTTAGTAGTGATTTATTATGACCCAATACAATTATTTGTTGTTTTGGGTTCTCTTGCAAAGTGTAATTTATATAATCTAATATGAATTCGCTTCTGTTATTATAATTACATAATTTGGTTATCATTGAACTATATTGTGGGTTTCCACGGAAGTCATATTTAATACTATTGAATTCGTCATCATCCACCTTATATTGCAATGTTTTTATTAATACACTTTGTTCTGATGTATCGCGTTTTTCAACGTGTATAGTTTCGCCAAGAAACATTTTAAATACCTTACTTAATCCATCTTTACGCTCCATAGTCGCACTTAGTCCAAGAGTATATGGGGTAACTACTTTACATAACGAATTACTGAATACCTCGGCGCCCATATGATGAACCTCGTCAATAATCATTAAACCAAAACACTTGAACAAATCTACATTATATTCCTTCATTGAAAGAGACTGTATCATAGCAATCACAATATCCTTTTGCTCTATATCTATTACCTTTCCTTGGAGTTTTCCAACACGGGCATCGGGCATAAATTCAGTAATTCTTTCTATCCATTGGTTCATCAAAAACTCTTTATGAACTAATATGATTGTTTTAAGACGCATTTTGGAAATAATATCTATACCCATTACGGTATTATGAGTAACTGTAAAATCACCCAATACAAATCTTCTATTTCCATCTATTTCAAACCCATAATAGTCATCTACTTCTAATTTTTTTATAGTTATACCCGTATTTAATGCATCTTTTATCTGTTTTCTTGGCGATACCTTTTTTCTAGGACATTTAACGGGTATTTCATCTAACCCCTTTCCGTGAATATGTGTTCTATAATAGGTGCCCTCTCTTTTTTCACCCTTATACATACAACTTTTTTTACATTTGCTTTTATAAGCAGCGAAACCCAAAGACCTTGCTAGAAATATTATATCATCAAACAATTTCTCGTTTTTTTGAATAAGGTCATAACCATTATCATGTGTAGAACCATCCGAGTCAAGTATTCCCGCCAATAATTCGAGTTGGGTAGTTCTATCATTACATTTATAATCATGCGGAATATGTTTATTTTGTATTAGATTATAATCACGCAAATAATCCATTAATTCATTTGGTTTACTTGCACCGCCCCCTTTTCCAAACGAATTAATACGATAATCATATTGGTCACCAGTATATTGTAAATACAACGATGGGTGTTTATTTTTGAAGCAATCCGCCGTTAAATATTTTAAAACATATGATTCTTGTGTTGATATAAGTGTCCCATTTGACGCACCATCACCCAACCAATAACCTAATAAATATGGGTCTATTTTCACTTCTTTTTTTGGAAATACAATAGGAACTTTATATCCTTTTAACCATTCACGATGTGTTTTGCCCAATTTTAAATAGTCCAATACAGATATATCTTGAACGGAATATTTTTGTTTATTTTTACCTTTACTTGTAGTCCATTTTAATGATAAAATGTGACTTTCATTTACTGTATACGGGTCTCCTTTATGGGGGATTACTTCATACATTTGCTCTCTTCCTCGGGCAAGTGTTAAAACATTTCTGGGCGTAGAATCATCGCCCATAAGTATATCGCCTACTTTAACATCTTGAACCATTTTAATTGTCCCATCATACATCATAATAGGTGTGTTTATTCCGCAGCATTTTCCAAGCCCCGTATCGATCTCAAGACAACCGCCACCATAATTGGTGCCATTTTTTTTAACATAATCTATATACTTACTAACAATTCTTGTTTGATACTCACGCAATGTGCCATTAAACTTTGCATTTATTTCTTCGCCTTTAGGTAATCTACAATTCACATCTCCAAAATTACTAACTCCAAAAAATTTGGGTAAATAATAACGACTTGCTGATTCTCTATAAACTGGGAATGAAATCGGCTTTTGCATTCCCATTGCTTTAGGGACAAATGGTTTCACATTTAATTCATTCTCAATATATTTAGCAGTTTCATTTGTAATTTCATCCTTGTATATTGTGTATCCCATTTGTCCAATATAATTTTTTGACATTATTAAATCAATATATGTTGTAATTATTATATCATTTAATAAAATCAATTTTAATGCTAAATTAAAAAAAAATCTATTAATAAGTATATACTATGGCAAAAATTTTGAAATTACCATTTACTAATTTAGAAACAGTCATATTTGTAATTTATGTCGCATTTTTAATAACATACAGAATTGATATTCCTGCATATATTGCAAATATGGTAGATACTTTATATGGCAATGTTTTTGTTATACTTGTATTTGGAACATTTTATATGTCTGTTAATCCTGTTGTAGGAATAGTTGGTCTTTTAGTTGCATACGAATTAATTAGACGTTCAAGCAATAATGCACGCATTGAAAAGGTAGTACACGAATCAGCAAGTGAATCCCAAAAAATGCAGGATATGAAAGTTATGAACGAAGACCAACAAACAAATAACCCACCCACATTAGAGGAGGAAACCGTTGGAGAAATTAAAGATTTCGCTGTCGGTAAAGCGACTGCATCAAATGTTGAACCGTTACTACACGATTTACATAATGCTACCAATGTATAAATATTACACCATTGATACACAATTGATACACAATTGATACACAATTGATACAAATTATTACCATAACATATACAATTGGATTTTGTATATGTTAAATACGATATAACCAGTAATATAATTTTCCCATTACGTCTACATCTACATATTTTTCTTACCTGATGTAATGATTTTGTAACCCGAAAAAACGATACCCCCGAGTAATAACCCACATATTATATTTTGCGCAGTTACTAAATTATTTATACGGTTCATTGTATTGAAACCTTCTATTTCAACTTCTATATAAACATCATCATCTGAACGTTCGCTGAGTTGTTCACCGGAAAAAAATAGGTTTGTACTTTGTTGTGCGGTATTTGTATCAACCGGTATTTCTCTATTCAAAATAGATAAGTCAATATTTGATGGTATAATATTTTCAACTGTTGTGTGGAAACAAACAATATGTTCTTTTTTTTCATTTTTATAATAGAAATAAGGTTTTTGCGGGAGAATTGTATTTAAATTAAAAGGTTTTGATGTTAATTTAGGGGTTTTATAACATCCACCGTGTGAAGAAAATATATTACTAATCATGTTTGACGCTTCAGTCATTGTTGTGACTATACCGGTACTTTTCATAAAAGGAACACAAATCAATAGTTTTTCCGGAAGACCCCCAGATTGTTTGTGAGATATACATACTTCCATATCTGCCCTTTTTTTATTGAACATATGGAGGGAAGGACTATATATTCGTATTTCATTTTCATTATACCCCAAACCATTAAAAGAAACACTATGTGTTTGGTTTAAATCATCAAGTTTGATTGACAAATATGTATTTATTGGAATTTGTGATTGTTGTGATTGTTCAGATGAAGGGTTAATTAGACTTTCTTGTTTTTTCATTATAACAAGAAGAAGTTCTTTAATTCTAACTACATTTCCCTTGTGGTCTATTAATTTAGCGTCATCTTTATCATTATATGTTTCTACTATTTCTGATTTAGGAGTATCTCTACCAAATGATTTCATATGGGTTTTAAATTCTGGGGTTCTTGTCCAACTATGTATTTTACCACCTATATTTTTTCCCAATGTGTTATTCATCCAATTACGAAGATCACTATTGGTGGTTATTGCGTTCAACCCAGGATAATTTAATCCATTTTTCGGGGTTAATATATCTAACTCGCTATCTGGTGTTATTATCATAACACACGCAGCATTTACATCAGGATAATTATACCTTAACTTACATTTATTTTTACAATACCCTTGAATAAGGGTATCTGTGATATTTGTTTGCTGATTTATAGGTATACCAGAACTCATATTAATATTATATATTATTAATATTATTATTTAATATTATTATTTAATGTAAAAATTGAAATAAATGTTATTGTAGTATATTATAATATAATAACAGAATGGAACAAACAATTAACAGTCATCATTTCAACAATTTATATAATTGTAGGAAAAATTTGTTGGAAATCTTAGATAATACCGGGTATGATGCAACCGATTATCAATTATTTGATATGAATGAATTATATTCAATGATCCAAAATGAACAGATTGATTTTCACTTAAAAAAAAAAGACCAAACAAATAAATGTAAAAATGTCCAAGTTCACTTTTATGAAATGTTGGGAAAAACAACTAAAGCATTAAGAGATAAAAATGTGGATGAACTTATTGAACATTATTATTATATCCAAAATGTATTAACTGAAAACGACCGTCTAATTATTATTGTCAATGATGACCCAAATGATACTTTAATCCAATACTTAAAACAACAATGGGAAAAGAATAAGTTACTTGTAAATATTATTAGTTTGAAAAGACTACAGTTCAATATATTAAACCATCATATTGTACCACCCCACAGAATTTTATCAGATGAAGAAAAAGATGCTTTAATGGAACAATATAATATTCGTGAGTTGAAACAAATGCCGGAAATTTCTAGGTTTGACCCAGTTTCACAAGCAATGGGTATTCGTCCCGATGATGTATGTGAAATAATAAGACCAAGTAAACACGTAATTCAAACAAAGTATTACCGGGCGTGTGTTAATTACTAATTACCAATAAATGTAAATGTGATATAATTAATAAATGTAAATGTGATATAATTAATAAATGTAAATGTGATATAATTAATAAATGTAAATGTGATATAATTAATAAATGTAAATGTGATATAATTAATAAATGTAATATATATATTTATATTTTTATAATATATTGATATACGTAATGTCAGAGGGTAAATATTTATATTTTGAAGAACAATTTACTATACTAGAAACTGAATTAAAAAAAACTTTAGATGATACATATGGTTTTTTCAAAAAGTATGACGAAATAAACCCGGCAGACTCAACAATTAAAATAAAGAATATAATGGATAAAATTTCAGAACTAAAGAAAAAAGAATATGAATTAAGAGGTGAATTAAATAATCAACAATTTACTAGCGCTGAAGAAGCAATAAATGAACTTAATGGCGATAATATTAATATTGTTGATAATGCAAAATATAACCAAATATTAAAGGATAATACACATATGTTTAATCACCATACCAGTTATGGTATTATTCTGACGTTGTCCATTTGTGCAATGGCATATTTGTCCCAACATAAAATGATTGCGAATTAGTGTTCTTGTAATACTATAATACGATAATACGATAATCGTATATTTTTATTATTATAGTATTATATTATGGAAAAAAAACCAGATTTAATAACATTGCAAGGTACTCAAGAAGATTTAGAACAAAGTGTAAGATATGAACACTCCCAGGCTTACTCAATTGGTTTCGGTACAATCTTGTTAATTATTATATATTTTTATTTGAGTTCAATTGATAAATCAAGCGATAAAATTAAACAACAAACATTTGGGTGTTTACTATTGATGATTATTTTACTAATGTTATTTTACACATTGAATTACAATTACAAATAAATTATACATACACAAATACACAAATACACAAATACACAAATACACAAATACACAAATACACAAATACACAAATACACAAATACACAAATACACAAATAAATATATTATATATTAATATATATAATATATTGAAATTATATTATGCAATCTACTACACAATCAAGTATTGTACATAAAAGCACGCACGAGTTGATTTCTGACTATTTCAAAAATGTTTTTTCTGATGAAGAAGAGAATGAAATTAAAAAATTGGAGGATGACCTAACTAGTTTGGATGGGGCGAGATATGAATTACATAAACAAATGAATTATAATTATTTATATTCAATGTTTTTTATGATTTTATTAATTATGTTAATTTCATTATTATTTACTAGTTATTTTACTACAAGTCTAAATAGTAATAATATGGCACCGAATAATTCTACTATTTTGAATAGTTTGAACAAATAGTTTGAACAAATAGTTTGAACAAATAGTTTGAACAAATAGTTTGAACAAGTGGATTATTTCAAGTATATTTAACATACATTTGTATCAAACATATCAAGAGCAATACCATTATCTATAATGGTATTTTTAACACTCTCTTGTTGATTTTGATTTTGATTTTGATTTTGAATAACTTGTTTTAGAAATTTATTTTCTTCCTGTAATTTTACTATAACATCTTGCATTTGTGTACATTTATCTCTTGAAACTTCGCATAAATTAACAATTTCTTGAATTGTTGCTTCCCGTTGCGAATTAGTATTAGTATCTGTAATCATAATACGGACACCAATTTGTTGTTGTAATTCTTTTACTTTATTCTGGGCAACTTCAAATAAAGAAACAACTTCCCCCATAGTTGCTTCCCGCGTATTATTTGGATTATTTGGGTCTTGTATTTGTACACGTTTTCCTTGTATTTTCATTTGTTCCATTTGTTGTTTCATCATTTCATCGCGTTTATTTTGTATTTCAATCGTTTGTTTTATTACATCCGGTTTATATTTAGGTTTGCCATATTCATATTCCTCTAACAGTTTGTCAATATCATTCATAAAAAAATTATATATATCTTGCTCTTTCACAAAACTATTAACGGGGTCATCAATATCTCTAGTAATTTTTGGGTTTCTATTCTCTAATAATTTACGCTTGTCAAATGTATTATGGTCATGACTAAAAACAAGAATGCAATGTCTTGGGTCTAATTGAACAAACGGTATGGTGTAATTTTTTAAAAATTCCTTTTCTTCCGCCAATGAAGCTTCTTCGTTATATCTGGTTTGGTCCAATAATTCACGTTTGAATGCAAATGTCCCAGCAGTTGCGTGGGTTGGACTATACGGCCCAAATTCTACTATTTTATTAATGTGTTTGAAATACACGTGTATAATAGTTGAACCAGATGCCAATGCATTAGGGTTCGCGAGAAGTCTTTCAACTGCATGGGATATTCGGGTGGGTGGGTAATAATCGTCATCATCCATATATACTATAATTGAACCCTTTGATTTTTCATGCATTAGGTTCCTTTTTTTTCCTAATGTCATTTTTGTATCATATTTGTAATATTTAATTTGTGGGATATTCGCTTTCTCTACTAAGTCTTCTATTTTATCAATACCATCGTCGATAATAATCCACTCAACTCTAGACATAGGATAATCTTGATGTTTAAAACATTTAAACATTGTTTCAATAAATGGACGTCTATTAAACGTTGGTGTACAAACACTTACAAAAGGTAAATTTTGTGTACCATTTCCGTTATTATTCGTTTTATTATTTTTATTATTATTATTATTACTATTATTTTTATTTTTTCTTTTTCCCATTGTTTTATAAATATAATAGATCATATTATATTTATTTGCTTTACGTATTTAATTAATAAATTATTTCTTATTTCTTATTTCTTATTTCTTATTTCTTATTTCTTATTTCTTATTT
>OCVQ010001093.1_pt1 | contig 21942 bp, 9 predicted proteins | sample 1539061 | NCBI WGS metagenome assembly OCVQ01 (sample SAMEA3355526, study PRJEB22509) | marine metagenome | biome: marine; feature: river plume; material: water | place: USA | collected 2010-08-08 | depth 0.5 m | reverse complement strand
CGATCTTTATTATATTTAATTATTATATATATAATAATGCAAACTTCATTATTAATTTGTATGTTAATATCATATTTTATTCCTATTATTACTGTGTATTTAAAATATGATAATAACCAAAGTGTATCTAATATTATATGTGACCAAAAAAATAAATATATTATACTATTGTTTATGTTTATTATGGGTGGGTTCTCGTTATTGTATGAATGGAACCGCCAAAATATACCATCTTTTATCTTTATTTCATTAATATTAATTGGTATATATGGGGTTATTTGTATAAATGAAACAAATTTATTACACTATGGATTTGCTGTTCTTATATTCGCATCTATTTTTGGATTTATGATACATCATTACTTTTTATCAACTAATAAAATTTTATTAGGATTTCTTGTCACTCAATTTTTTTTATCACTTTTTATGATACTATTTAAAACACATTTTTTTTTATTAGAAGTTATGATGATTGTTAATTTTGCGTTATTCTTTTTGTATCTTCATTTTATTACTAATATGATATAACTATACATACCATTGAATATTTGAAAATTTATTGATAACAAATGAAACAAAATTGATTTTTTATTTATTATATATTCTTACTAAATATAATAAATATTATGCCTGCTATTACACGCAATATGAAGAAAGTTTCCGAACAGAATGCTACGTATGATGTAGTTATTGATTTTGACGATGCAAGTGAAGAATGGAAAAAAAATAAAATTAGTATTGGAAATGGTATGTATAAATATCAAGCAAATAGTAAGAATAGTAAGAATAGTAAGAATAGTAAGACAAATAACATTTATACACAATGTATTATGATTCTAACAGACGGAACTGATTGTAAGTTGCGTCGTAAAAAAAGTGGATGTTTTTGCCGAAGACATTGTTAAATCATATGTTACGATTGTTTTGTTGTTTTGTAAAACCTATACAAAATTTATCATTATTTGGTGGCGTTGAAGATAAATAAGGTTGCATCATTGTTGAAAACTCGTAGTGTATTTTATAATTATTCTCCATTAAGTAATTGATTAACCACATTATATCGTCATTTTTTACTATTTCATTTGTTTCATTATTATATACCATACTAAGACAACTTTGCGAATAATGACTATGAAATCCAGATATTTGATTTGGTCGTTGTAATTTAGTAATTTCAAGTAATTCATTCACTTTTGGTGTTGGGGGTGGGGTAATGTAGTATGCGTAATATATTTCCTTTGTTATTTTATCATTATAAGGAAGACGTTTTATACAATAAAACATTTCTTGGTTGATTATTATATTAACATAATATATAAAATGCAAGGTTTATTTACTATTGACAAGACAAAAAACGAAGAGAATGATACAAAAATTATGAAGGTTTTACCAACACGACCAAGTGTTGTAATTCCTGTATGGGGCAAAAAAGTTATTTACAAAAAAAAACTTGTTGGTTTACATTGGGTGACTTATACAGAAACAATTGATTATAAATATTTCTAAATCCTTAGATGCTAATACACGTCATTCTTAAATTATAAATAATTTTATGTTATTTATGATTTTTATTTATCTATTGAATTACAATATTAAATTTATGCGGTTTTTGCTAATAAACCGAGTGCTTCTAATGCTGTTAAAATAGCATTCATTTTTGTTGTTAAATTTTGTACATCAGTTCTTAAACCATTGAATTCTGCTTGAGTTGGTGTTGTTGATGCTTCACCTTGTTATCTATTTAGATTTAAATATATCCAAAATTAATAAAATATAATGTTCATTTTATTAATTATTTATAATTATTTATAATTACCTATTTTACGCGATTTATTCAAAATTTATTTGATGACTAATTTTGTGATTAACCAAGAAGAACATTATAAGAAACAAATTCGTTATTATATGTTTGACCACTATTGTTAGTTTGACTTGTAACAGAAATAAGATTAGATGTTTGAACTGTGCTTGTATCAATTCTACCATTCGCACGTACTCTGAATACTGGCGCACCGTCACCGCTTGTAATACGGGTAATATCAGGTGTGCTTGCTACCAATGTTTTAACCGGTTTAATACTACTGGCGCTGGTAACTTCAAGAATATTACCTATACCCGAGTATGTTAATGGAACCATTACATATTTCAATTTACCAGTAGCATAATCATCCCAAATGGTTTCACCACTAATATCACTAGCAGATACATCGGTATATGTAGGTAACGCAGTTAATGTAGATGCGGTAGAATTCAATATATCTTGGAAACTATATGCTGTTGTCCCAAAAGCAACAGTACTCAATACGATAGTTGCTTCTTGAATTGTTGATGCTCTAAATCCAACTGCTCTAATATTATTTTGATCTATCTTAAATGTTTCAAATGATTCATGAATAGGGGAAGTATATTTACGAATTTTAATAACAGGGATAGTTCCACTTAAATCATATTCAGCGCCAATTAAACTAGTTTTTACACCAATATTAGGTGTAATCACACTTTCATATCTACCTTCATTCATATAAGCGCTAGGAAGTTTAACAAGAATATTAGAGGATGAATTAATCAAATTACTGCAAACATCATAACCACCTACTGTGTATAATCCATTTACGTGTTGTGTCATCGCTAATTGATAGAAATTTCCTGACTTTGATATTTGATCAATAGTAACAGCAACAGAAGAAGTGTCTGTTCCGCTATTAGGAATAACCAAATATTCATTATCAATACCAGGATTAATACCAGCTTCATAAGTAATCTGTGCACGGATTGTATTACTATTTCCACTCATATCAGTTGTAAAATCAGTAGTGCTGCGATTTAAAGCAAAATCAATAAATGTTTTACTTATATCAAGTGTAATTGTTGCCGAAATATCACTAAGAGGGTGTGCTGCAGTTTGAGTTGAGAAATATTCAGTGGTTGTATTAGTTGTAGCATTTCCTGTAAAAGGGAAATGACCTACACCAGTTGGATTACGATATTGAACTTGATATTTAGGAGGTAACAATTCAAAAGATACATCGACATCATCGGCAATAGTATTTGTTAATCTAACAATGAAAGGATATGCTGTATTATTAAATGATAAATCATAATAAGTGGCTGGGGCAACTAGTGCACCTGACATTGAACCAACTATTGTGGATCCATCTGGATGTTGTATAGTTATGTTACCACTAGCATTAGCAGCAATCCGATACCTATCATTGTCTCCGGTTGTCGCTATTCTGCTTGCTTTGAAAAAACCCGCCGATTTGCCGTTCGTTGCCTCAACATTTTGAAAGAATTCGAAAATAACATCACTGAATGATGTTCTCGTTCCAAAAACGGACGGACTTAAATCTGCCACAGTACCTGCTACTGTATAACGAGCAGGAGTTAATGTAACAGGTATGCTTAATCCATCGTTTGTTACACTTGTTGTTCCTAAATGTGATTTATTAGATACAATATCATAACCAAGGTCGCCCATAGAAGTATCAGTAAAATCACTCATACTTGCGTCTAAAACTGCTCCAACCAAAAAATCACCACTTACGGTTTGAGAAACACCCGAGAAATCAAGTTGAAATTGACCACCAACACGTCTTATTTCGATTGTTTGATCTGCAATAATACCACGATAATTATTAAATGAAATATCTTGGGCGGAAGCATCTGTATAAGTTTTAGATGTTGTTATATCAGCAACTGCACCAGCAGTTCCATAATGACTTACATTAACTTGATCAAGTCTTAGGTTTAATGACATATCTGTTCCACCAAAATTAACTAAATTTTCACAAATATCTAGTTGGATACCATTATCAATTAACAATTTATCGTCTGTTGTATATAGATAATTATCAAAAGAAATATCATCACCATTACGTAATACTTCAAATACAGGACCATTTGCAATTACAATTACAAAGTTAGCTAATAATGTGCGATCTGCGTCCAAAGTAACAAATGAAACATCGGAATTTTTGAGGGTTAACGTATTCTGACCCGTTATATCATCTACAACGTGAATAGTATGGATTGAACTCAAATTGCCATCTGTTACAAAATCAGATGCATCAAAAATATCTTGTAAAGAAGTTAAACCATTTGTCATAGCTTCCAAAGTTCCGGTTTTCTTTGTTGTAGTCCATACAGCATTTCCTTCAGCGAAATCAAGTAATACTTCATATTGTTCGGAGTTCAAACTAACATCACCTTCATCCAAATCCAGATTTATAACAAAGTTTGCACTATTATCTGTATTGAAACCAGTAATTGTAGTAGATAAATTAAAACCCAAATCAATATCATATTTATTTTCTGTTATATCATATAGTCCGGAAACCTTATCACGACCTTGTAATTGACCTTTCATTGTATGTATCATTGATTTAGTAATAGTTCTTTTTTGTGGCGTATAAGTAATTGTTCGTGAAGCAGAACTTGTGAAATCGCGCAATTTTGATTCAGGGCCCTTTGTTCCATCACTGTGATACCATTCGTAATATACATCGGTAATTGTAATATTACTCATATCTGTTTGAAGATTTTGGTAAGAACCCAATGGGAATGGGTCTGTAATTGAATTGGTTGTTATTTTTGTAAATTGTTTTACTGTTCCGGTTCCGTGAGTACCAGCAGAAGCTTCAGTTACAGTACTGGTTAATACTGTTAGGATGTAATCACTAGGATAATCAACTATTTCCTTTACTGATACCCCATCATACCACTCCTTTTTAATCAATGTTTGAATTTTAGATTGGAATTCATGCGCGGAAACATCACCAACAATATTAGGAACTATATCGAAAGACATATCTATACTTGTTCCATTATCAATTACATCCCAAACAAAATCATTTAATTTATGTGAATAATCAACCTTTGTTTTCAATTGAACCGCAGAGTCAGATGTGCTAAAACCTAAGAAGTTATCTACGTCAGCAACCAATCCTGTTCCAGCATTCGAAAGATCCGCAAGTGTTTTGGGTTCTAAGAACAAGCGCACTAAATCATAATTATAAATACCATCAATATCTAGTTGCACATTTGTACCTGTTACTTCAATTTGAACATCAGGATTTCCATAACTTAAATCTGTATTACATAAATCAAATATTTTATTAACTCGTGTAGCAAATTTATTATTATCGGTTACTTTAATGAATGTAATATTATTAGGGTTTGCTGCTTGCAATGTTGCAACCGCTCCATCGACAAATACAGCATTTATACTTGTATCTAGGAATAAAGTGCTTGACGCATCTTTAATAGCTAATGCATTTACTTGATTACCGCCTGAAACACAAAGACTATCTAATAAAGATGAACCAGGATTAGGGAATTTTTGTTTTACTGTATATGTAACTACTTCGGTCTGATTTAAACATAAATCTACATTTGTGCCTTGAATTGCTGTATCACCAATATAAGCTACAATAGAACCCAATAATACATCACTGACATCGTTATTATTTACAATTTCAACTCTGGATGTATTAGCGCGTGTTTCTAATGTAATTACACCTTGTAAAACGGATGATAAATATTCATCTTGACTATTGTTTAATAACGTTATGAAAGACCCATTTGTACCATTTCCGTGACTTATTGCATTATATCCACCAAAAGATAAATCAGTTATACTATTTGCGATTTTAACAGAATGAGAAAGCACATCAGTATGTGCTAAATATGTAGCAGATGAATCATCAGCAGTATTCTTATTACTACCAAAATTACGAATAGCATTCATATAATCTAAATTATTTACCATACTATCAACATTCACAACATCAAATGCGTCATTCGCAATTGATATGTTACCACCAACAGTTAAACTAATATCCAGTTGATAATTTGGCACGTCATTTGCTCCATTTGGAAGGAAAAGTTGAAGGTTATTTTCACCACTATATGATATTATCAATGTATTACCACTTAAATCACGCAGACCAATATCAGTTGCGTTTGGGATTGCTGTTGTTGTCACAAGTCCAGTTGTACTATATGTAGCTCTATATGTACCATAAGTCACTTGACTTGGAAGCGCACTCAATGCGATTGCATTAGAATTATCCAAGAATACATCAAGTCTGTCCGAAATATCTATAATACCAGATCCGCCAGGTGCTTTGTTCAATATAATTGTTGAAACATTTGAAGCATCTTCAATTACAGAGAATAATAAAGTTGTATCACTATTATCACTCGCAGATAACAACGCTTTTGTAAAGGATTTATCAATAGATGATGCGCTTGTAAATTGTAAATTATGCTTGTTGTTACCTGCCCCATCATTTAAACTAATATCATCCGCACCGTTACATATATCTAAAATTAATGTTCCTTCTACAAACGCTGCGGTTGTTTCATCTATTTCTATTTGTGATAAATCAACTGTTCCACAACTAACATCTAAAAATGTGGCATCTTGGTCATTTGCTCTTTGTTCATATGTTGTATGAACAATATGTATTTGAGATGAAAATATATCTTGATTAATCATATTTTTAGTATGAAAATCATATACTAAATCTGTTGGTGTTCCATCTATTGTTCCAATTGGTAATAGTGTTCCATTACCATCTCTAATATTATCCCGTACCAACGCTTTTAAAGCTTGTAACTCTAATTTATTGGCATCATTAGTATCTGTTGAAATAAATAGTTTTTCACTATTCGTACTGGTCACACTCGCTGTATTAAAAACCTGCGACATTATACTATTAATAAATAAAATAATTTAAGAATAATATTTAATTAATTTATTAATTTACTTATTTATTTAATATTAATTTATGTTTGTCACCATTTTTATTTGTTATTCTTGTTATTCTATTGGTTCTTCTATTTGTTCTTCTATTTGTTCTTCTATTTGTTCTTCTATTGGGTCTTTGCCTTCAATATGCTTCGCGTGTTTTTTTTTACATGATGCTGTATGACGAGCCAGCGCCTTGGACGGATGGCGACCCCCGAATTCTCTTGAACAAATATCACACTTTAAACTTGTTTGATGTGAAGTTGCAAATATATTCTTTAAATATACATCTAAATTCGGAAATTGTAACTCATCTAATCGTCTTAATAATTTTTTGTTTGTATCTTGAATTTCGGTATAAAATTCTTCCTTACATTTTATAAATTTTTGGAATTCACTATTTATACTTTCTAATATGTCATTTGAAATCTCATATTTATTTTCTTCTATTTCATTATCACATAAAAATGGTTTTAATTTTATATACAACTTATCTATGATGTCAATTGCCAACCCCACTTTAAACGGGTCATAATTTACTTTATCCACATAAATCAAAATATAATTTTTATGAAAGTCTATTTGAAATGTTTTTTTTCCACTAATGCTTTTATCCAGAGATTGTGACAACATTATTCCGTGACATTTTTGCTCATCAATATCACGAATAAATTTTTTAACTTCGTCCTCAGGAACATTCTTTGATTCATATATCTTATTTTCTATTAATATTTTTGGTTTATTCTCATCACGATATAAAATAATATCACCTGACCTTTTTGTATGCGCGGTTTTTTCCATATTTATATTTTCTATGTTGCTTTGCGGGTACATATTTTCTAAAATCATTAATAACTTATTTTCACTATAATGGCCCTTTAACGAGGACGAATGTTTGAGTTTATTTAAATAATCAGTCAACTCCTTTGACATAGTGTCTTGGGTTGTATTATTTTTATCAGTTAAACTGTGTATTGTTTCCAATTTTGTTGTTACGCGTTTTTCACTCTCATTCATTATATGTGTCATTGGTTGTTGTAACTTTTGAAACATACCTTCCATTTTTACATCCAACGTATCCAGCAACATATTTTTTATAGTTTCATTATTATTATCAGTCTTTTCACGAAAACGATTATCAAATATTTCCGCTATTTGACATTTCAACTCATCATTTACGCTTTCCATCTGCTTGGTTATATTTTGTTTATAATTATTTTGGGTATCGTCTTCGGTGAAAAATGATTCCAATTTACTTATTTTTCGCAATACTAATTCATTTATATTTTCATTTTTTTTGTTATCATTATTGTTCAAAAATATTGTTTCCATAAAATTTACCATACATAAATTTACATCTTCTACATTTATTTCTGGGTGTTTTTGATAAAAATTAATAACTTTGGGATGGGTTATTTCTATTGGCATTATGGTTATTGTATTGATTTTTTTAATTCAATATTTTATATATATAATATATTTGATTTATTATACATTATTCTCATCTGTACAAAGAGGCGGTTTTACTCTCTTTACCCTCCCGAAATTCATTATTGTTTGATTGACGCATTTTGTACTATCTATGTATATTTCCTTATCATTCTCCGGCATTCTTGTTACTGCATTTTGAGTAATATTACTATTCTTTTCTTTTGCTATTTTATTACTTGCTGAGGTTGCTCCTTGGATACCATATTGTTTATTATTTGGTTTATGTGTTGATTTACAAGTTGTTGTTGGATCATTCAATATTACAACAGACCCATTCTGTTGTTTGCTTTTAAAATTAAATTCACGTTGCGTATAATCCTTATTTCGGTCTTGTATATACGTTTTATATGAATGATGATGATTTATATTATTTGGTTGCAATTTACCAACACAATGTAATATTTCATTGGTAACAATTATATTCTCCGATACATCTTCTATTATTTCATTCGACACCGTAATAATATCTAACGGTACTAATGTTAAATTTCTTCCACGAATTTCGCTATATTTCCCAGGCAGGTTTCCTGTTTTATATTTTCTAAAATCGTATTTCACCTTTTCATAATGTTCGGCATATACTGTTTTTAAATACGATGTCATATTGTCACCCATACCATCATTATTTGTGTCGTATTTTTCTAATGGATTGTAAGGGAAAATATCCGCATTATCCCCTACTCCATCTCTATCAGTATCAGTGGTTTCATAAGGGTCATCAGGAAAAGCATCCGCATTATCCCCTACTCCATCTCCATCTGTATCGCGGGTTTCATAAGGGTCATAAGGAAATTTGTCATATATATTTATTACCTTATCATAGTCACTATCCAATAAACCGACTTCATTTGGGTTCCAATAAAACGGTATTAGTATAGTTGTTAAACCTGTATCATTTATAAATACATCACTTTCAAATTTAACATTTTTGCTTGAACCTCCAAAATCTATACGTTCTAAAGCCGGGTTATTTGCAAAACATTTCGTTCCTATTAATCTCAATGATGTATAATCTTTCATTATTAATTTTGTATAATTATTTATATTAAACGCCTCACCAGATATGGTTGTTAAATAATTACCATAATTAAATGATAAATCACTTATTGAGTTATTATAAAATGCTCGGTATCCTATTGTTTCTACTCTTGATGGTATAGTTAGTGACGTATTAATATTACAATTTGCGAATGAATTCGCGCCAATATATTCTAATGTATTATCAGACGGAAAAACTATTTTGTTTATATCATTATTATCTTTAAATGCACCATCTTCTATTCTCGTTACACCATCTATTATTGTTAATTCACCATTATATAGTGAGTACAACCAAATATCATTTATATTTGTTAATTTTGTATCAATTTCTTCCAATGAATATCCATATCCTACTAATGCATTTATTTCTATTAACATTCGTTCTTGTACAAGTTGTATACTAAAACCGATTTTCTTCATATTTAAATCAACTCGTACTGTCATAAATCTAAAATTTGGCGTATTATAAAATACCGACGTTTCCCCATTCGTATTTAATGTTGCATTATCACTTAAATCTCCAAAATTTGCACTTGTTAAACTTGAATTATTTGCGAAAGATAAATTTCCAAATGTTAATAATGCCGGGGTGGGTGATGAAAAATCAAGGGTTGTAAAATTATTATTATTAAATGCACTTTCACCAATTGTATTTAAACGCACTGCTTTTGACATATCCAGTTCATTCATATTGGTATTTTCAAAACTTGCGTTCCCGATTGTTTCTATTGTGGAAGGTAATATTAATTTATTGATTGATACATCTTTGAATACTTCGTCATTTACTATTCTTACTCCTTCTTGGATTGTTAATACTTCACTATTTACAGTATTTATGGTTTTCGTTTCTAATGTATATAACCATACATTATTGCTATTATCAATAATTCTATCTATTTGGGCATCCGTATATTGATATTCCTCTAATTTATTGATTGGATATAATAATTTTTCTTGTGTAAATGATACTGGAAAACCAATGGTAGGAAGATTTAAACTTATATCATTTGAAAAAATATTTACATCTTTTAACCCTGGGCAATTGGAAAAAGGAAATCCGCTATCTGTTCCATCATTCAACTTTGTATCATTTGTCATATTTGTAAAATCTACAAAGGATAAATCACTATTATCAGAAAAAGCATTTGTGCCAATCGTCAAATTTGGTAAACAAGAACTTAAATTCAATGTTTTTATGGATGTATTTCTAAAAGCATTCGCCCCTATGTCTGTTAAACCAGAGGCATTTATTAATTCTAATACTTTCAAATTTGTATTATTTTGAAACGTATTATTCCCTATGTCAATTACACTAGAGGGAACAATTATTTTTGTTATATTTGTATTTCCTTCAAATAAGTCATCTGCTACACTACTAACACCTGGTATAATATTCATTACACCTGAATTATCAATATTGTATAACCACAATTTTGCTATATCATTTAACAATGCATCTATAATACCGTCCGTATATCCAAATTTTAACAATTGTTGTATTGTTAAACGCAATTTAATTTGAGCAAACCCAATATCAATGCCAATTGATGAAGGTAAATTTATACTTATATCATTCTCATATGGAAATATACCTGATGTTATATTTGGTGTTTTGAAAAATACACTATTTGGTGTTGTATTTGCCACCAGTATTGTATCATTTGTTATTTGTCCAAAATTTATTGTTTTCAAATTTGAATTATTACCAAATGATTTCGCTCCAATAATCGTTAACTTTGGCATTGGACCCGTAAAATTTACGATTTCCATCTTATTAAAATTAAATGCTGATGCTCCTATTGTTGTAAGTTGCGTAGAACCAGACATGTCCAATTCTGTAATATTATTTTTTTCAAACGCACTCTCACCTATAGACGATATATCTCTTGGCAACGTTATTTTTCCATTTAAACTACAATCATAAAATGCGAATTTATTAATCTGTTTTAAGTCATTATTTAATATCAACCCTGAAATATCGGGCATATTTTTGAAGACATTCTCCCCAATTGACTCTGTATAATCATTCACGGTTAAAATTCCATTGCTTATTGTATATAACCAAATATTATCACTACTATCTAATATTGTATCTATTTCATTCGCAGTATAACCACCAACAATTGGATCAATTAATGTTGTATATGGGTATAATAATGTTTTTTGTATAAATACTGCACTAAAACCGATGGTCTTTAATCTCCAATTTAAAGGAAATTCCATTCTTGTTATTGGGTTATTTGTAAATGCACTATCGGATGTTCTGAAATTAGGGTTATTTATATTAAAATTTACCTGTGTTATTCTATTTGTATCAAACGCTAATTTATCTATTAATTCTAATTTATAAGAATATAAATCTAACACCCCTGTTATGTTGTTGTTATGAAACGACTTGTTTAATATTCTTTTCAACTTTGGGACAGAATTGTTAATGGCATTGTCAGTTTTAAAATTTTCAAAATTTACCTGGGATATTCCACTATTATTAAACGCTTCTAACGCTATTATTTCCACATTTTTTGGTATTATCAGCGTGGTTCCACTCATATCATTATTTTTGAATATACCTTCATCTAAGAGTTTCAACCCATTCGCATTTGATAAATTCAAACCACTTATTTTGTTGTTTAAAAATGCGTATTTGTTTATTTCTGTTACTGATGACTGTATCGTTTGTTCATTTGTAATAAAGCATTTTTCAAATGCATACATTCCTATTTTTGAAAAACCTGAAAATGTTGGCAAATACATCACTTTTGAATAAGAATTATCATAAAATGTATAATTCGGTATTTCTGATATTCTGGTTGAACTTAAATCTATATTATTTAATTTATTCTCTTGAAAACTTCCGTAACCCAAATTACTTAATTCATCATTATATACTATTTTTGGTATCGCATTTTTTGAAAAAGCGTGAACACCTACGCTTCTTAAATTTGCAGGGAAATGTATATTTTCCGATATATCATTATTTGCAAACCCATATTTACCTATTGTTGTTAATGAAGATAACCCTGAAATATCCAACCTTTGAATTGTTCCAAATGCAAACGCGCCCTCATCTATTATACTTATATAACCCAATAACGTCAAATCTGTTATTTTGTTAAATCCAAACGCGTATTTACCTATTTTTATTAAACTTGGTGGCAACGTTAAACTTGTTATTGGCGAACCATAAAATGCATAATCATTTATTTCTGTTAAATTTGTAGATTGTGATAAATTTACACTTGTTATTCTATTTCGGTTGAAAGCGTTATTATGGATTTTTTGCAAATTTACTACATTTGTAAAATCTACACTTGTTATACTATTATTATTAAACGCATTTTCTGAAATATCTATTAACCGGGTTAATCCTGATAAATCTATTGTTTTCAAATTATTATTTGCAAATGCACCCTCCCCAATATGAGTGGTCGTTAATGGTAATATTACTGTTGATAAATCTATATTGGCAAACTCATTCTGTTGTATTATAAATGAATTGTCATTACCAATACCTAAATCAAATGATAAATCTACATTATTTGAAATTGTATAACTTACATCTATACCAATTTGTTCTAAATCAGTTTGGTTATACGTATTCAATGATACTATTTTTGATGGTAATATATCAAAATACTCCAATATGCTTTTTGGCGCTAAACTAAACCCACCCGTATCTAATGACGATAAATCTGTTTTTATACTGCTTTGACTATTCGAAGATAAATAATATTTCTGATCAATAACATTGTAAATTACTAAAGATATATCTGTTGTATTTGTCGCAAATATATTTGATATATCCGTGAGTTCATAAGATATACTTGTTGGTAATAACGCTTTCTCTATTGGATTATTATTTACGGCATTACCTATGCTTATTAATGTTTCTGGTAACTTTAATATACTTATACTTTCATTTACAAATAAACCGGTCCCTACATTTGTGGTACCATATTTTATATCTAATTTTTTTTTATTACCTGCTATCTCAGTTAAGACGAATAATCCGGATTGTTGAATAATATCGCTCAAATATGTTACCACTGCAAAATTTTGCGTATAATCCAATAATTCACTATATGTAAAAATATTCGTATTTTGTATAGATGGTTCATCTACTTTATTATTATCTATCAAATTATTTAGACTACCATACACTAACGCATTTTTTGTTGTTATTATATTCAACGAACCTTGTCTAAAACCATACATATCTATATTTCCAAAATCATCATTCACATATAACTCGATTGTTCCCGAAATAAATAAATATTCATGTTCATTGCCTGAATTATCTGTTATGATGACCTTTTCTTGTAAACTATTCACACCCGATTTGTAATCTATTTTGTCCTCCTTATTCTTATTTCCAAATGCAAAATAATAACCTGACTGGGTTGTAAATGTATATTTACCTTGTTCTGTGTGCTTTTTATTATTTATTACCGACAAAATATTATATTTTGAATAAGGTATATTTGAATTAAACGATATATTGCCTTCAATATTATTGAAATATATATCGGTTTCATTTGCTAAATATATAGGAGTTAATATGTTATTTTGATAATTGTTGTAATTTTTTATACGTAATTTATTTTGCGTTTGCGTTAATTTTATCATTGATATATCAAATATACTATGTGTTACTGCATCATCTGTATGGATACTTATCAATGTATCCTGTGTAATATTTTTAAATTCTATATTTTCACCATCAAAATTTAAACTTGTATCTAATCCCCTTTCTAATTTATTTTGGAAATCATTTATATAATAGTCTCCTTCTGTTATTCTTGCTATACTATCTAGTTGCCCTGTTGCAACAAAATCTATTTTTCCCTCAGTGTTTATACTGCGAAAATATAAATGTTCCGTTTTTGTTATTTTTACTGTTGTAAGTTCATTCGGAACTGCAAATATTATATTCGGTAAACCTTGAAGAATAATATCATTCTTTGTCGCCTTCAAATATGTTGTATAACCTTTCTCGTGATTTCGTCCTTTCCTTGGTATATTTAAACTTGTGCCTCGTTTGTTTAGTTCTGTTATTGTTGTTAAACTAACATCTATTATTGTATTTTCAGATGTATCCTTTATGTAACTGAACCCCGGAATACTTAGTATTCTATCCGGATTTAATACACTTATATAGACATTACTATGTGAAATATCATTTTCCGAAATATCTATATCTGCCATATAATAACACTACTTTAATATATATTATTATCTTCTTTTTCTTATTTTAGCAAATTATAATATTTATTTATGGGTTTATTTATGGGTTTATTTATGGGTTTATTTATGGGTTTATTTATTTTATTTATGGGTTTCTATGATTTATTTCCTGGTTTATTTCATCGTTTATTAATGTTCTATTATAATATATGACCGAACGCTTTCCAAGATATATACAAATTTATGAACCTTTCACTCTAAAGGATGCAAGCAATAATTCTATTACATTTGAACCTAATGGCACACCATTAAACGACATCATTGATAATGTCAGAACCAAAGTTGTTACATTAAATGCGTATGACTTGAAAGACTTCACAGACGAACTTAAATATGTTTTTGATGTCTCTCTTGTCGTTAAAGATGACCTTCTTTTAACCAGAGAAAATATTGTTTATACACTTACTACTAATTATGGTATTAATTTTTCCAAATATGATGTTAGCAATGTTCAAATTATGTTTAATCATTTTCACGATAATAGCAACAATTCTTCCATTGTGAATACTAACTCAGCTTTACATATTCAAAGTGACAAATCTATTGTCTTTAGTGTGAATAATAATGATTTATCTATTAATAATACTGACGTTATTATTGATAATAGTGGATTTATTGGCATCGGTATTCAAACACCATCTTGCCCATTACATATTCTTAAAAGTAATATCCATAATAATAATCATAATAATAATCCACTCGTTTTTAAAACAGAAAAAGATAATTTTGGCATTTCTATTTTTAACAATACATTAAATAATACTAATACTTACAATAAGATTATTGATAGTAGTGAAAATTCTATCGTTTTTTACGGCAACAATGGGGTAGACTCGTCTTTTAATTCATTATCTATTTGTCCATATTCTTCACTCGCAAATGGTATTAAAATTGATAACTGTGGTAACCTTATATCATACGGGAAATTTACGATTGCTAATTACGATAGTACTGACGGTAACTTATGGAATTTCAATATGTTAAACAATGATGCTAATAATTTACAAATATATAATGACTATTTTACACCATTCACTATTACCACGCTTAGTGGGGATATTGGCATTGGCACTACAAACCCTTTAAACAGACTTCATATTTATGGTGATACTAACAATACACAATTACGACTTGGGGAAGATAAAACTGCTTCTAAATCTATATTATTTAATTATATTCCTTCGACTGGTATCACAGATGCGAATTTTACTATGACACACTCGGGCGACGGAGACTCTGCTACATTTTCTTTTACTCAAGGAGGAAATATTGGTATGGGATTAAAAGACCCTTCCAGTAATTTGCATATTTATGGTGATAATAATAATACTCAAATCCTTTTAGGACAAACTAAGGAGACAAACCGTTCCTCTATTATTGAATATACACAAGGCGGGCTTGATACTAACGGCTCTCTATTTATTGGTCATTATGATAATACGGATAAAACGAAGGGTATTAATATTAAAAATAATGGATACGTTGCTATCGGTCGTTCAGAACCAGCAGAATATCCATTACACGTTAATGGTTTCGTTGTTAAGTCGCTGCCGCTGGGGGCGTGGGCTTTTGCGCCAGGTGATGTTAATATTAACTCTAAAGCTGGCAGTCAGGATATATCTATTTTTGCTGATAGAGGCATTTATGGCTCCACCGTTGGTGTTACTTCTGATATCAGAATTAAAAATAATATTGAAAAACTCATTCCAAGTGACTCTTTGAAATTATTAAGAAAACTTAAACCCGTTTCATTTAATTATATTGATAATTGGAACCACGGCCCAGATAAAATGTTTGGCTTTATTGCACAAGACGTTCAAAAAATTATACCTGAAACAAGCACCATTATTTCTTCGGTTATTCCTAATATTTACGAATACGGAACTATTGATGAAACCCATAAAATTATACATTTAAAAACGAAAATCACTTCTTGCTTCCATAATAAACTTCCAGTGATTGATGTATATGATAAAAATGGCAATAAAGATACTGTTAAATGTGTAAATATTATTGACGAAACTTCATTTGAAATAGAAAAAACTTCTATTCATTTTAAAGATAATGATATTTTTATTTTTGGAGAACACGTCTCCGATTTTCATTTATTTAAACCCGAAATTGTTAATACGATTACTACTTCTTCCGTTCAAGAATTAGACGATAAACTCGCTACTTCCAGGAAAACGATTAAAGACCAAGAAAACAGACTTCATATTCTTGAAGAACTTGTCAGAAATATAACAACACGATTATTTAAATTGGAACTGGAACTGGAACAGAAACAGGAAACATAGACATCACGATTGTGTCTAGTATTCAATCCTTACTATATTTTTTTTTCTCTTTTCATTTTTATCTATATACTCTAATTTACACAACCGCGCACCACCAATTGGGATTTTACATAAATCATGATTTCCCACATGCTTATCTAAACACGATAACGCCATTTTTGTGATGTCCATACATTTGTCATTTGAAACATATTCAAATGATATCGTATGCGACTTCTTTATACCGGACGTTGACTTCACAATTGTTGCAGATGAGTTCTTTATAAGAGACATTGTGTATATTCTGGTTAAACTCTTTTTGTTTATTATTAAGATAAAATTCTTTTTTTATTCAATTTTATTCTACTTTTATTCTACTTTTATTCTACTTTTATTCTACTTTTATTCTACTTTTATTCTACTTTTATTCTACTTTTATTCTACTTTTATTCTACTTTTATGCTAATAATATGATATTCTAATATTAATATTAATTATATAACAATTATGAGTTTTGCTTTTCCGAAAGAAATTATTATTACTAAACAATTTCAACTTTTTAACAGTAATAGTCCAAGTGAAGTTGTTACGTTTGACCCAAATGTTATCGCGAAGTACACATCAGAACAATTTGTTAGTATATTAAATTCCACTTTTCCGGATGCAGGATTTGTTTTAGAAGATGACCAATATTTAACAGAACAAAATGGCAAACGATTTTTTATTGAAAAAAATGGAGGCTCGTTGGATGGAACATTTACTATTAATGGCATATTAGACGTTTCTGGACTCACTACTATAAGTGGAAAGTCTATTTTTAATGATAATGTTGTTATTAATGTTAATGGCGATATTGATATTAGTGGTAATATTGAATCGACCAGTAATTTTAGTCTTGGCAAAGTTCTTACTTTATATGATGCAATAAATATATCCGGCGGAGGATTGTATGCTGATGGGGATGAGGATTTGGGTTATAAACCCATTTTAATTGGTAATAATGTTAACATTGGCTCTTATAACCCATCTAAATCCAGTATTACTATTGGGAATAATTCTGGGATTGGAAGAAGTGAAGAGAAAGGCGTACGAAGTATTGCTATTGGAAATTCGGTTGGTTATAGCCAACAAGGGTCGGGCTCTATTGGTTTAGGATATTTTTCGGCACATACTTCTCAAGGTGATTATTCACTTTCGATTGGATATTATGACGACTTATCAGGCGGACAAACTGGACAAGGGGGCAATTCTATATCATTGGGTCACAATTCTGGATATTCTGAACAAGGATCGGATGCTATTGCGATTGGTCATAATACTGGTATAAATAATCAAGGTTCGTCTGCTATTGCTATTGGTTATAATACTGGTAGAAATAATCAAGGCGATAATTCTATTGGGTTAGGATACCATTCGGGATATTATGGACAGGAAACAAACTCTATTGCTATTGGGAATAAATCTGCATACAATATACAAGGTATACAATCCATTTCTATTGGCGCTTATCAAAAGGACGATAAAGATACTGTTGATGGTCAAATTAATCAGAATACACACTCTATTTCCATTGGTCGGAATGCTGGGAAAATTAACCAATCTAATAATTCTATTGCTATTGGATATTTGGCTGCAAGATCTGAGCAATCCAACTCTGCTATTTCTATTGGTAATTACTGGGACACTGATTTAAGAGGACAATTAAATCAAGGTGCGTACGCTATTTCTCTTGGAAAAGATGCTGGGAAATATGACCAAGGTTCATCTGCTATTGCTATTGGTTATGGCGCAGGAATAGGTTCTGGTACGGTGAATACAGATAGTCAAGCCCCCCAATCTATTGCTATTGGATCAAATGCTGGACAAACTAATCAAGGCCTTGTTGATGGATACTCCACTGCGATTGGATTTAACGCCGGACAAACTAATCAAGGCTCTAATTCGGTTGCACTTGGATGCGAAACAGGTAAAACTTCACAAGGCTCTAATTCTATTGCACTTGGAACAAATGCTGGTTGGAAAGACCAATCTAATAATTCTATTGCACTTGGAACAAATGCTGGTTATGGTACACAAGGTGCTAATTCTATTGCGATTGGTTCTAGTTCTGGTGCCACTTCACAAGGCTTACATTCTATTGCTATTGGTGACCAAGCTGGCACAACTTCACAACTTACATACTCTATTGCTATTGGTGACCAAGCTGGTTTGGAAAATCAAAAATCCCATAATATTGCGATTGGTAAACAAGCTGGTTGGAAAAATTCCGGAATTGGGGGGTATTCTATTGCTATTGGGAGTGCCGCCGGACAAACAAACCAAAATGAATATTCTATTGCTATTGGTGCCAATGCTGGTCTCACTTCACAAAGTGCTAATTCTATTGCTATTGGACCATATGCTGGTCACACTTCACAAAAAATTGGCACTATTGCTATTGGTGACCAAGCTGGTTATGATACACAAGGTACTTATTCTATTGCTTTAGGCGCCGAAGCTGGTTATGGTACACAAGGCGAGAATGCCATTGCATTAGGTCATTATGCTGGAAAATATATCCAAGGTGGGTATGCCATTGCTATTGGCGCCGGTGCTGGTTCTGGTAGTATTGATGGTGGTGGAAATATGGGTGGAGGACAAGGCGGATCTTCCATTGCATTAGGTTATAATTGTGGCAATTTAAACCAAAGTTTTAATTCTGTTGCTATTGGACGCGAAGCTGGTAAAAATAATCAAAGTAGTGACGCCATTTCTATTGGTAATTACAATAGTGGTAGTGGTAATAGTGGGGGAGGTCAATCAAAACAAGGACAATACTCCATTTCTATTGGCCGTAATTCTGGTAGCACTGACCAATCAAATAATTCTATTGCTATTGGTAACGAAGCTGGCAAAACTAATCAAGGTTCTAAGTCGGTTTCTATTGGTAATTACTATGATCCTTCTGATACTTCATCATACGGTCAAAAAAATCAAGGTATTAGTTCTGTTTCTCTTGGTGATAACGCTGGCAAATTTTGGCAAGGCGATTATTCAATTGCTATTGGGTATAACTCTGGGAAAGGTGATTATACGGGTACAAATGCCCAGAAACAAAATTCTATTGCTATTGGTGCTTACGCCGGACAAAGTAATCAAGGTAGGAATTGTATTGCGATTGGACCAAAAGCTGGGTCGGAAAATCAACACAATAATACCATTATACTTAATGCTAATGCTAATGATACTAGTTTAAATTCATTGGGAACGGATAGGTTCTATGTTAAACCTATTCGTAATGTTACTACCACAACCACAAATACAGATACATTCTTACGATATAATCAAACCAATGGTGAAATTATGCACCACAAAGATTTAAACATGCCTGCAAATTCAAGAATTATGTTTAATAACGCTAGCGCAAACGCTTCCGGACCCAATATGATTAAATTATGGGATGACGAACAATATGGTTTTGGTATTGATACTTCCACTCTTAAATATTGTTCGGGGAATAACCATCGTTTTTATTATGGTGGGTCTTCCTCTTCTAACGGCACTTTAGGTATGGATCTTAGTGGTTCAAACCTAAAAGTTACTGGTAAAATTGGTGTTAATAATATTACCCCTACATATGAACTTGACATTAAAGGGATTTCCCATACGGGGGCGGAAGGTTTCCATTCTGGCAAAATTTTACATTATTACCGTTTAAATTCTTTGACTGGTTTTATCTTATTTACCCAAAATCAATCATTAGGCGACACCGTTACCCTTGTAAGCAATGATTATGTTCAACTCAAGAATATATCATCTATCACATCACCCTCTATGGATATTACTGGTTATACCGCGTTCAAGGAAAATGGCACTTATATTAATAATACTACTGATAAACGTGGATACACTTCACAACGTATTCTTGTTAAACTTTCCGCCGCTTTTTATTCCCAAGATTCTAACGTCGATTTCTTTTCTATTCAACTCCTCAATGGTACAACTAATGCACTTATTTCAGACATTTATAAAGTATATAACGCTACAGATATTAGTTCGGTTGGGTTTAACCCCATTGTATGTGATATTACCCCTTATTTAACCGAAGATATTTCATCGATTAAAATTAAGTTAATATCTAATTCTAAGGAAGGTGGGAATGATATTGTTCTGGTTAAAAATCTTACTGTTTGCGTTGATGACTCTACCCCTTGGTATCAATTTAGTGCCAAACAAGCTACCTTTACAGATAAAGTCGGGATTGGGACTACCAGTCCACTGGCTAAATTAGATGTTAATGGTGATATTAGAGCTGCTTATGATACCAATACTACTTCTTATTTCGGTAAAGCAGCTATTGGTTATTGTGGTTGGACAGATTATGCATCCTTCGCACATATAGATCACAATAGTCCGACGAATTATTGTATTAAACAAGAAAATAGTGGTAGAACAATAATTAATTGTGCATCTACCAGAAGTATCAATTTCCGTGTAAATAATGAGGACAAAATGATACTGGATACGAATGGCAATTTCGGGATTGGGACGACTAATCCCCAGCAAAAATTGGAAGTTCACGGTAATATTTTACTAGGGGCTAATGGTGCAAATTCATTCATACACAGTGGCGCACATGGCGCATTTAGCGCGGACGGTGATCTGATATTAGTTGCTGATTCAAATAAGACTTATGCTTTTGGTGAGAATGATTTAATATTTGGTTATGGTTCTAATGTTAATATGGATTCTGTTAGAAATACCTCTTTCCCTACTTCTTTTCCTAGGGTTGAAACTATGAGAATAAAATCGTCTAATAGTTGTGTCGGAATTGGGACGGATAATCCTACTGAAAAATTAGATGTTGCTGGGAGCATTAAATTATCGGGCAGCTTGATTACCGGTTCAAAGATTATTACCCAGACTGAATTAGATTATTTAAGTGGTGTCACCAGTTCTATTCAAACTCAAATTAATGCAAAACAAGCGACAATAGATGGAGCAGCAACATCAATAACTAGTAGCAATTTAACTATTAATCGTGCTTTAATATCAAATGATTCAGGTAAAGTAGCAATTTCAGATGTAACTTCTACAGAATTAGCTTATTTAAGTGGTGTCACCAGTTCTATTCAAACTCAAATTAATGCAAAACAAGCG
>OCVQ010001092.1_pt1 | contig 21952 bp, 44 predicted proteins | sample 1539061 | NCBI WGS metagenome assembly OCVQ01 (sample SAMEA3355526, study PRJEB22509) | marine metagenome | biome: marine; feature: river plume; material: water | place: USA | collected 2010-08-08 | depth 0.5 m | reverse complement strand
CCCGTAGTGATATGTTGATCAAACTTGAAAACGTCTTGGCTACATTAAAAAGCACGATGGAGGATAAAGGATGAAGTTTACACACCAACACAGTGACGGCACAAAGATTGAAATAGAAATGGCAGAACATGCGTCTATTGATGCTACTCTCGAAGAGTTTCAAAACTTCCTTCGTGCTTGTGGATATGTGATTGAATACAATTATTGTTTAGTTTTGGAGAATATGAAATGAGTAAAGTTCTTATGTGTGATGTACCTTCTGGATACCTATATGGATTTCCACGGGCTTTTCCAAAAGAGGCTACTATTCATTATGGTGGCACTGACTATGGTGTAGCAAAAGACTTTAGTGTGAGTGAATGGGTAGTCGAATGTGGCTATCCGCAAAAAGAGATCGATAGTTATGGCGATCAGTTTTATTATAGATATTGGACAGAAGATGAGTAATTCAAATAAACCCTATCACAACAAAGGTGCTGGTCTAGCATTTTTAATTATTGCCTTTACAATGATTGGTATACCTGTTATAATAGGAACATCAATGGGTTGGTTTAACCTGTTTGGAATATTAGGACTGTAATCATGTATGTAGTAAGAAGTGACAAAGACAATGAGATAGTTGGCATGTGTTCTCTACTAAGCGATGCTAAGATAATGGCTAGTGAAGATTTCGATGGTAGTACATTCACTATCGAAGAGATGTCAGATGTTGATGCCGCAACGCACAAACATGAGCAAACAAAATGAGTGGACAAAGACGTTGGCTCAAAGTTTGGAGTAGAACTGTAGGTATGCCAGTTGGCATTACTGACGATGATAAGCCAGAGTTCTTGCCTATCAAGCAAGATGATGTCATAAAGGCATTATGGTTTAGATCGTTTTGGATCGTATTGCACGTACTAACTTGTTGTATGATCATTGCAGGCAATGGTAAATCACTGGGTATTTGGTGATGAGTAATAAGATACCATTGAAAGGTGGAGACGAATATGATGGTCTCACTAAAGCACGAAAGTTTTATCACTGGCAAAGTGGTCAACTAAAGAAGATAAAACGTGCTTACAATAAAAGGTTTAGAAAACAAGCGAAGAGTAAACTAGAGGAGAATGATTATGAGAGATAAACTGATTAAGGCTTTCGTTAGCCACGCAAGAGGTCATATCGACAAGCACGTTGTTAATGTTGAGGTGCTACTAGAGCATCCAGCAGGCATCAACGAACACGGAGATATCATCGCAGAGATCGAAAAAGAACTTGATGAAGTCGCTAAGTATGATGACTTGTTAACAATGGTCGATAAATATCTTATACCTGCGCCTGGAATGGAGCAATATGTAAAATGAGACTAGAAGACTTTGCAGAGGATTTCGATGATGAAGATGTGACTTATGTTGAAATCGTCATCTACAGAAACAAGAATGGCAAGATGGTACGTGAAGTATTTGCTGTTGATTACTATGGCGATGAGGACTTTCAGTGGTCACGTTCAACTAAACCTTTGCAATAGAAAGAAATCAGATTATGGCAAATATAGCAAACTTAGATGTTTTTCCTATACCAATGAGCGTTGGTACTTTAGGTGAAGAGTCACGTGAATTAAATGCTAAACTATGTGAAGACTCGTTTAAAGCGTTTGATGAAGTAGAAGTAGAAGAGCGTACAGGTATACATATTCAACAGACTGTATCAGGTCTTGAAAGACACTACGCTTCATACGAAATACTAGGTAGAATGCTCACAGAGTATAGCAAGAACACTATCTTTGCTACAGGTACCCATAATACTGATATTAGGGCTGAGTTCTTTTGGGCTAATAAGAACACCAACAAGTCTGCGTTTCATATGCCACACTCGCATCAATTAGATGGGTACATGTGGACAGGCGTATATTTTCCTACGTCTGGTTGGCGAGACGGTGTTGCTATCTCTAAGTCACAGAACTTAGATGAGATGGTAGATATTACCTCAAGAACTCAGCCCGAGCCTGGTAGTCTAACGATATTAGATCCATTACAGTTTGTAAAGACTGGCGTTGCATCTAAGAAGACTGATCGATATCCATATTGGGGTAACCCGATTACGATCAAACCAAAAGAGGGGACTGTTGTATTGTTCCCAACTTACTTACCCCATCTAGTGACACCTACTGAAGAAGATAACTTCACTAGATTAAGTATCGCTTTCTATGTGAGAGTTCACACAGGAGACGGTGGTATTGATAAGTTTTAAGAAAGCGTTAAAGCAGATTGGCTTACTAGCCTTTCTGTTTTTTCTGATTAAAGGTATTGTGTGGCTTGTATTAGGTTACTTAGTTTATGTTGGTATTTTCTAAACGTCTAATGCCTAGCACTTTAGATACAGGATATGTGTCATAAGAAACTTTGTCATCTTGGTTACCACCTAGTATGACGTAGTGATTTTCACCATCTACCATCTTGGCGTAGATATAGAACCCTACGTGACCTTGCCAGCCTTGGTTGCCTCTAGAGAATATAACTATATCACCCATTCGTGGTTCTTGCACAGCGTCTCCCCAAAAGAGAAAGCTACGTGCCATAAAGGGATAATCATTGACACTATCAGAGCCTGGGATTAGATTGACCCGCAGAATTGCGTTTACGAAAGCGGCGCACCACTCGTATGAGACTGGGTCAATCTTTAATAAAGTCCTCAGATCATTCCTGTTCGTAGTCTCGCTGAAGCCAACAAATGCATCAGCAGTTTTGAGATAGTTAGGATATGTTGGGATTTTTTTATTAAATGATTCTATAGCAGACGTATCACAAGCACATAGTAAAAAGAATACCATTATCTTTTTCATATACATATTTATACATTAAGGAGTGTAATTATGAACGATACGATTGAAACAAATACTCACAAGGACGTGAGCGAAAAGTCTTTAGATGAGTTACTAGAAGACGTAGAGCAGGTTGAACGTGACTTTAGATTAGGTAAAATCGAAGAGAAAGCCGTAGAAGAGTACATGCTAAACGTAGCAAAGTTTCTTAAAATACCTACAGAAAGCCCTTGACATTCTCTTTAAAATCAGTTATATTAGTAATATAAACTAACAGAGGAAAAGCATATGTCATATGAAGTTCAACTCGATATTTCATCAGAATCAACTCATGATGAAGTACTTCAATTTGCAACCGAACACGGTTGTACAGCAAAACTTCTCATAGAAGACGGTCCTGCTGGCGGTAATCCACTTTACTTATTCCAATCTGAATCATTTGATATGCTTCAAGAATTGTTTGAACAAGTTATGGGCCACGGTCATGGCTTTGATGAAGAAGAACTTAAAACTATGTTTGTCGAGGTATAATAATGCTCATATTGTCTGTAATTTTGGGGGTCGTTCTAGGTGGAGCGTTTGGTGGATTATTTGTCAATCGCAATACGTCTAACGGTGAGCTAGTGCAAACAGCATGGGGACTAGGTGGAATCATCATCAGCATTTCTTTGTTTAGTATATTAGGTTTTATTTAAAATACCTATTGACATCCTGTATCGAATCAGTTATACTATACAAGTAATCAAAAAGAAAGAATCAAATGTTTAGAATTCCTAATGCTTATAAAGAAACTATTAACTTTTCTCAAGCCTGGGACGCTATGATCTCGTTCGGACGGGGTGATGCACTTGAAGGTATGAGTGCTATGCAACGTGTTTGGGAAGAGCATTGTGTATCAGATGTCCGGTTTAATGTCCGGTTCGCTGATGATAGCGATTTCTTTGATCATTATCAATATGAGTGTAATGCTTACAATAAAATTTACAATTATATGTCAAGATTATTCGGCGATGATATAAGTAAGATTGTGGGTGCTTAACTTTCAAAACAAGGGGTACTAATATGCTTGAAGAAATACAAGAACCGGAACCAATCATTATCCGAGCTAGTCGAGGAGATAGATTGGAGAGATCAGAAGCGGCACGAAGTCGCAGACGAACGGTCAAGCAAGTTAAAACTGTAACTCAAATTAAGGAAGAGAAGGACGCTAAAGATCGTGTAAAAGCGAAGAAGCGTTTAGAAGCACAAAAGCGAAGGGCTAGAAAAAAACTAAAATTAGTTAAATAAGTCCTTGACACTGAGATACGAATCAGTTATACTGTCAAGTATCGAGGTTCAAAAGTGTCAAAGGCAGAATTGATCTGTCTTTGATACACTACTTCGTAATACACACCAGAGTAGATACACCTGCTTTCTAGTGTATGAGACAAGGACTCACAAGGTCCCAAGTGAGTGTGTATCACAAAGTAGTGTATGCGAGTATGGTGGAATTGGTAGACACGCTAGATTTAGGTTCTAGTGCCGCAAGGCGTGGAGGTTCAAGTCCTCTTACTCGTACCATAACTCAGTGTAGGTCAGTCTGGTAGACCGCTACGTTTGGGACGTAGATGTCGGTGGTTCGAATCCATCCACTGAGACCAGTTTGAATTTCTCTACTACGATTAAGTAGATAGAGACAGAGAGTGCATATTTGGGTTGTTTAACCATTCTCTGATAATCTAAAACAACCTACGCTCTGATTGCCCGTCGGTCAGTAGAAGAGAAGAATACTTTATTATACCAGAAGTATAGGGCGGGCCATTTTAAAAGTTTTCACTCGACGGAGTGAGATCGTGGTGACTGAAAAATACGTGGTCGTGCGTATAAGGTATTTCTGAAGAGGGTAGCTCCCTGTCCTAGCGGATGCAAGAAAGTTCGAAAGCCAGTTTGACGGGAGCGTCCAGTGCGAGTAGATGTAGGTACTCCCAAGTCCTACCCACACATTTATTCTAGCGCCTGTAACTCAGCGGATAGAGTATCGGTCTACGAAACCGAAGGTCAGATGTTCGAATCATCTCAGGCGCACCATCAGCAAAGCTGTATCACTTCTAATATAAATAGACATATAACTATTTACCAAGAAGGTCTAAACACATGCCATTACCAACATCTGGAGCAATATCAATTGGTGACTTGCGAACGGAGTTCTACTCAGGTAGAACCTCTGCTTCAATAACTTGTTTAAATGTATCAGGTCTCACCTTTGACGAAATAATGCGCAATGGATCTATGTCTGGTCATGTTACAGGTTCAACTGCACTAGCAGGTAATGTTGTACGTGGTAAAGCAAAGCCCGAATTCTTCAGTATGATAGTATCCTCTAGTGACGGTGATAGTGTCGATCTTGGCATGGCTATATATTCACATGATGATACTGGATTGAGTGTCTTCAGCGAGTCGCTACCTTTCGGTGGTCAGTTCAGTGATGATAAAACCCCATATAAAAATTTAGCCGTTGGTGGACAACTTGTAGCTAAGTATAGACTTGGAACAGGTAGTCAGGCAACTGGTAATTGGGTTCTAGTCTTCACACTTCCTACGATAGCACACAACTTCGAATACACTCTTCTTAGCTCAGTTTATAGTAGTATTGATCTTAATTCGATAACTACAGATCCAGACACTGGTGAACAATCCGTAAGAACAAAGAACATTATACCGACAAGAACTGGAACGGGTACTTGGGATACTTGGGACTGGGTTAGAGGTAAAAATTTCGTATTAGGACCTCCACGTGAACTAGAGCATTTTGTCAGACGTACTGAAACCGCTGATGCTATCCTGTGTTTATGGAGTGATAGTAATAATGTTCCTGAAATGTTGCCCGCTTCTCGGGTTGCTGTTCACCCTAATATTCCAAACTCTTTTATTCAGCCAGGAAGTAATACTGACAATCTACCCGCATATGGTAGTACGGGAATAAGTCTTTCTGCTTATCGTGGACAAGGCGAAAACACTAGCTTCATAATCGATCAAACTTACTCAGAGCTAAACCTATATGATTGGGCAGTTGCAGAGGGGTGGAATCAAACATCTCCGCTTGTAGTTACTATCAATGAAAAAGATAGTTCTGATAATGATATATGGTTGTATTCAGACAGTACTGCTAATGGTGGGCTTATTATCGATAGCGACTTCCCATCTGCATATAGCGTCACTATAATCAATAACGGAAAAATCGCTGGTAAAGGTGGAGATGGTAATTCTAATCCAGGCGGACCAGCTTTACAAATTCTCTCATGTGGACCTTCTGCCGTATTCATTAACAACAATGATACTGGATTCATCGCAGGCGGAGGCGGCGGAGGTCGATCTGCACAAGGCGGCGGCGGAGCAGGTGGCGGTCAAGGTGCTGGCGGAGGCGGAGCAAATGACGGTGGAACGATTGGTCAAGCAGGTGCAGGGAACGATCAATGCGGTGGAGCTGGTGGTAACACCACTACGAATGCCGGTGGTTCTGGCGGCGGGCGTGTTCTCTCTTCTACTTTCAATACAGCAGGTGCTTCAAATTCAAGTGGTGATTCTGGCAACGGTGCTACTGGCGGTGGCGCTTGGGGTACAAATGCTATAAACGGTGGAGCAGGTGGTGTAGCTATTACAACAGCAACTGGCACTACAATCACATTAACAGATAATGGTACAATCTATACACCAGGTACACTCGTAACAGGCGATGTGCCACCCGTTCCATTCTGGGATTATCCACAACAAACTTTAATTAGTGGTAGCACTTGGACTAAACCTTCTTCTATAGGCAATGATGACTGGGTAGTATTCTATCTAATTGGTGGTGGCGGTGGAACTAATACTGCTGGTGGAACTTCATTTGGTGGAGGAGGCGGAGCATACTTAATCGCAGTAAAGGGCGATGAAGTTCCTTCTAGCGTAAGCTATTCAATCGGTGCCGCTGGTCTAACTGGAGCAGATAGTCTAACTGGTGGCGGTGATACGAGTGGTAATGTCACAAGAGGAGAAGCCACTACAATAACGCTCACACCAAATGGAACAACGACAATCTTTAGTGCGTTCCCAGGTGAAGAAGCAATAGGCGTCACAGCAGAAATATCTAGTCAGAACGAGCCATCATACAACCCTGGCGGTACAGGTGGGCAAGGTCGACTTTACTGGCGAGACGCCCAAGGCACTCTTACTAATGCGCTTGTTTTTACAGACATATCAGCTAAAAGCTTATTACAATTACCTTCGGGTAGCAACTCCCCAACAAGATTAAGAGGCGGCGAAGGTGGAGCTACAGAAGGTGTGACATACAATCTTAGAGGTCTAGGAGACTTACCAGGTGGTAACTCAGATTGGGGTGGCGCAGGATTTAGTGAGGCGGCAACTACTGGCGTTTCTACATTTGGTAATGCAGGTGGTAGTGCTGAAAGCGGTAATATAAGAATTTACTGGGACTTCACTCCACCATCTATCATAACTCTTGATGTGACAGACGGAAATTTTAAAGATGTAAATGGATCAATTGTTCCCGTTGAAGCTACTCAAACTATTACTAGGCCTGTTACATCTACATTAGCCGCAGATGAATGGAGAGTAAACTACATTCAGAGCCAAGGTGGCGGAGCGTACATAAGAATTTGGTATGACGGTGATTTAGTATATACTGGTGGAGTAGGTCAGGTTGGTGATATAGATGACATTGCTGAATTAACAGTTGATGTGGACGGAACAGATATAACTTTTGTTAAAGGCACTCAGTTCAATACTGAAGTGACAGGGGGTGGTGCTACCTATCAGAGAGACTTTGGTATTTCTAGAGATGTTACTTCGTTTACTCCTATTAGAAATGGTAGAGCCGCAATCGTAGCACTAGGTGCTGGTGGAGCAGGTGGTTGCAGTCTAAGAAGAATAGATGGAACAGAGAATAATAACGCCGCATGGGGCGGTGGAGCAGGTGGTATGGCAGTATCACTTCTGAATGTTACAACTTCAATGACTTTTACTTGCTCTATTGGTGCTGGTGGACAGGCAAATTCCATTCAAACTGCGGGTGCGGCGGTTGTTGTCGAAAGTGGTGATGAGGGTGACAATACTACAGTAAGCGGTAACGGTATTAATCTTAAGGGATTTGGCGGCTTGGGCGGCGTTGGAGGCTACGTAGGAAGCCAAGGTCCAGGTAGAAATAAAAGATCAATCTTAGGTGGTATCGCAGTAGGCGGCTTGTATAATATACAAGGTGGACGAGCAGGCGATGAGCCAGGTAGGTTGATTGGTACTCATGGTGGCTCACCTGCTCAACCTGACTTCAGAATATACCAAGGATATTCAACACAACAACTATCACTACCGTCTCCTTTTGAGGGTGGAACTTTAGGTTCAATAACTGGCGTAGGCGGCGCTGGCGGTAAAGCTATTAATGGGACAGTATCCGCTGGCAGTGGTAGTACATATGGCGCAGGAGGTGGCGGATTCGCACGTTCTTCACGCACAGCGAATATCAGCGGTATAGCAGGCAATGGTGAAGATGGAGCAGTGATGATCGTTTACTTTGATTAAAAGAAAGGAATATTATGAAATATTTGATAGCAATAATTGCAGTGCTATCTGCTACTAGCGCAGGCACTGCACAAGAATTAACTGGTAAAGTGCCGCCATTCTATTCGGCACAACAATGTGATACGTTTCAAGAAGTAGCAATGCTTTCTAAACAGTTCAATGAAGACACTTTGTTTAATGGTAAGATGATACAACAACATGCGAGTGGGCAATACGTAACATCACAGTTCGTCTTTACTGTAAACCAAGACTCAGGTACATGGTCAATACTAGCGTTATTTCCTAATGGAATTGCGTGTCAAGTTGCAAGTGGCTTCGACTTCGAACCGTACACAAAATAAAAGGGAGCCGAAGCTCCCTTAATCTTTTTCTTTATGTGTTATTATTTGTTTGCTGAGTATGCGTTAGCACCAAAGAATACTGATACTAGTGCAGAGATTGCAACAAAGTAAGTCGGTGCAATATCACCAATCAAGCCTGATGCTTCATCTAGCCCTAGCCATGATGTCAAAGCAATACCCGCTGGATACAAGAGCATTCCAAACAAAGCAAACCAAGTCATCTTACGCATAGCGTCACGTTGAGCATCTTCATCCTCAAGGCGCTTGCGTTTAAACTCTAAGTGCATTGCCATCTCATCTGATGAGATGTGACCATCGCCATTAGCATCGATCTGTGCCGCCGCTTCTGCATCGATAGTCGCTGTGCCTTCTTCTAACTTCTTACCAGCCATTTATTTTTCCTTTTTAAACAGTGTAATAGCGCCCCATCCAATTGCGGCATAAGCGGCAATCTTAGCGAATGGACCTGCGAGAATGATTACAAGACCAACGCCGATTAGTACTACGCCGTCTAGTGATGTTCTTTCTGTAAATCTATTTTTTAACCAGTTCATTTATTTCTCCTTTTTATATGAATAATAGACCAATAATAAAGCCTATATTCAACCCTATTGAACAAACTAATATAAAGTTCTTAGTGAATGATACTTTCTCGTATTCGATTATCACGACTTTTTTCTTAGCTTTGCTTTGATGCTGTCAAGTTCTTTATTTCTTGCAGACTTTCCCACATCTTGTGGCGATCTCTCCATCGTTGTTGATCGATGTAGAGTTCTTTGTTGTGCCTTAGATGTGTAATTGGATCGCTCAGACCCTTCAACGCAACTTCGTAGATAGGCAATCCGGGCTCGAATATCGAGGATTCTTTTTTGCCATTCGTCATCACTAATCATTCCCTTCTAAATCCTTAATGCGCTTCTCAAGCTCATCAATCTTCTTGGTGACATAAGGATATTTTTTACGCCATGCATCTGTTGGCTGTTCGAACCAAGTCCAACCCCAACGCTCTACTAGAAAGTCTAGTGTTTGGTCTAACTTGGCATAACACCATAGACCAGCACGTGTGTCTTTGAAGTATGCTAAAAATGCGGCACCTAGTACTGATCCAGCGATAGCTGTGTATATCCACAGCGTGTCGCCCATCATTCTGCTAAGTAAATCCATTTAGTTCTCCTATCTCTTTATACCTTTTATTACTCTTACAATTTTACTGGTGAGCATTTTAATCACAGTGAAGTGAAACAGTCCATGCCCATACAGAAAATGAAAAGTATGATTCTTTTCTATCTGATCTTTACCGCCAAACTTACGAGTCCAGTTATCTACGTACTCGCCTTTGTATCTTAGTACAGCGTGAGTGATCTTAGTCTTTGATGATCCAACACAGCATATGCCTGCTTGTCTTGTAAGTAGCATCCACCACATCTTCCAATCGTTCTGCCCGCAAAGTCTCCATAATAGCGACAAAGCGTAGTCTTCACAATCGCCTTCGAACTTACCATCTTCACTTTCGCTACGTATAATCACCCAAGCATCAGAAGACCCGTATTGCTCTGAGTCGTATCTGTACTTCCATTTATTAGTAAAATCTAATGTAATATTATCCCTTGTTTCTAGTTCTTCTCTAGTCACTTTGTCTCCTTAGTATATTTACAATAGTGATCCATTCCGTGATCGTATGCGCCATCAAAGGGCATACCTTTTTTTAATGCTCTCCAACGACCACGCCATTGATCTTTTACTCTTTGCCAGTAGGTAGCGGATCTAACGTTTCCGTAGTAATTGATGTATTGAGGCTTACAGGTGTGGCGATATCCGAGGAAAGCGAAGGGTACTTTAGGTACAACGTCATTGTTATTAACAAAACGATAATGAGGTATGTGTTTAAAAGATTTGACAAATTTTCGTGTTCCCGCTCTTGGTGATCCATAAGTGTATAGTGCTGATACTCTATCACCTAATCTACTTGTTGCGATTGTCGCCATTGCACCACCTAATGAATGACCGCAAATTAGTATTGATTTCTTCTCATGTAGTTTTAAGTCTACATGCTTCATAATGTCTTCCCAGATTTTATCTACTTCTGTTTGAAAGCCATTGTGTACCCAACCAGATCCGTTGTCTGCTTTGTCGGGCATAGCATTTAAGTCTGCTTTGATATCAGAGAACTCACCAGGTTCTGTGCCACGAAAGCATAGTACTAGCTGTTGTGCAGTCCAAATTATATGACACTGAGCGCCATCTCGTTCAATGAATACGTGCTTTCTAAAGCCGATTTCACGAAACTTAGGTCGTGCCTCTTCTTCGTCTAGGTATGCTATAGAGGCGCATAACGCCATCTTGTGTGAGTTTTCTATCATGATTTCTCCTTAATCTGCTAGTGGGTTATCTAATGCTTCTTGTATAGTTTCTTTTACATCTTTCTCAAGCGTATCCATATCAGTATCAAGGTTTGTTCTCAATTCACGCATTTCTTTACGTGTACCTTTTTCGGATTCACGTACAATGCTTTCTACTTCTCTTATACTTGAAGTCACATCTTTCTGTAATGTGTTCATCTCTGTTCTAATTTCTTTTAGCGTAGCATCAATCTCTTTCTTTGTTGAGTTGATGCTTGCTTCTGACTCATCTATCTTGTCCTCTAATCTATCGATCTGTGCTTCAAGTTTGATGATATCATTTTTAAGGTCGCCCTTAATGTCTCTTGTGTAGTCTATGGCTTCGTCTAGTTTAGTCTCTATGACGTTGTTACGTGCTTCTATAGCGTCTGTGTCAACGTTCTGGATGATCTCTTTCATATCCATGTAATCTTTGTAGACTTCAAAGCCGCCGTAAAGACCGCCACCAATTGTACCGAGCAATGCAAACAACGCACCGATTGTAGTGGGCGTCATCGTAATACCAAAGAGTTTCATCTTTGTGTTTTTAAGGTTCTCTACTTCTTCTTCGAAGTTCTCTATTCCTTCGCCTAAATCTTTATTAGCCATTCCTTACCTCTAGTTCTCGAATTCTAACGTCTGCATCTGTAGCAATTCACGTTCAAGTTTCATTACTTCGAGTCTCTTTTTTCTAAGTTCTAATTGATACAATTCATTACAATTTATTCTATTCTTCACTGTCTTACCAAGAGGAATCGTAATTCTTGCATATACACCTATGTCTCTTGGACTATTCCCAAAACTTGTTGGGTCTTGTTGAGCAAACGGATCATTATTCTCTCTTGATATAATACCAGTTACACCCATCTCCATCTTTGTTGCAGATCCAATTGCATTAGAGCAATCTAAATCACCAGTTCTAAACTTGTCTGATTGATAATTACCTGGCATACTAGGCAGTGCTAAGTTCAAAGAACTAGAATCTGCATACGCTTGCGTAGCCATCATTAATAAAACAATAATTAAGTATCTCATCATTATTCACCTATTTAACTTTGGAGCAAATGTTGGATGCAACAACAGATTGCCCGCCCCCTTTTAATAATTTTGATCGTGTGCAGATGTACTTGATTCTGCTTGCGTCACGATCTTTAAAGTATATTTCTAATCTTTTGCGTTCAAGGTAGTTCATTTTAACAATTTTTTCAGAACTAGCAAAAGGTACTTTATTCCAATCTGCATCCCATACTTCAATCTGATAATAGTTCACATCTGCTCTTCTATTGAAGATAACCATTGTTGTAGTCAAAATGTTGTCGTACACCGACTGTTTCAGTTTGGGGTAGGTCGGAGTTAACTCATGCGCTTGCGCAACACAAGTTAACCCCAAAGACCAAAATAATAAAACAATAACAAAACGCATTTAGTTTGCCCTATTTTGCGATACACTCAGCAGTTACCATCGCTGTGTATGAGCCTGATGGAAACGATTTACCAACACCATATTCAGCACTTGATGAAATGTCAAACCAGACTGTACCAGCGGTATGAAGATCAAACTCAGTGATGTTATTGTATTCGATTTTATTTGTCTCATAGTCTGACATAGCCGTGTCTGAGACTTCACCTACTTCAGTGATTCCAGCCCAAGTGACCGAATCAGTAAGTGATGGGCTACTTGAGAAAGAGTTTGGGTAACCGATCCTAGCTTCGTAGTATCCACCTTGAATGATATCATATCTGATTCTTGGTCTAACACCACCATTGGCATTTGCTGTACTAAGCTTATCAGGTGTAGGGTTACCATAAACGCCATCTCTATCAGTAAAGATAGAGCATTTGGACTCTACGTTACCTACGATTGGCGTATCTTGTGCCATTGCCGAACTTGTGAATAATGCGCCACAAGTAAAAAAGGCAAAAGCTGTTAATTTAACTTTATTCATCTTTTATCTCCGTTTTTAGTTTTCATATTGTGAGCGTACCATATCTTTATGCACTTTATCAGTAGCGAATTGTCTCAAGGCTCTATTATTATCGTTTAGAATTCCATCATTTAGTGTGACCGCATCATTATACACTCCACCGTCTAAGGTAGCACTTGTATATAATTCAAACCTGGGTATTGTTGACAGTGCAGTGATTATTGCATTTTGCGTAGCACCATCGACAAATTCATCAATGTTAACTTCAGCATTTAGCATTTCAATACCTACGTCCTCATCAAGGTCCGTAGTATCTTCCCTAACCCTTTTCTCATCGTCATCTTCTGCATTATCTTCGCTATCTCTGTTCAGTTGAAACTGAACCCATTCATCGTAAAATGGATCATCTAAACTCGGTTCACTGTTTAGAAGCCCGTTGTCTAATAGGTACTGATAAAGTGCGTCCTGATAACCTGGACATTGTGGGTTACTAAGGGGAACAAAACACTCGTCAAACCTAAAACTGTATACTACCGAAGGATCTAAAACTTCACCTTCGCCTGTTGTTACTATTGATCCTTCACCCACAACTGTCTGTGAGATATTAGGTAAATCTAATCTCTTATTAATTGTCGCACCAGGTAGCCCAGACCAATCATCTGTCTCCTGTATAACATATCCAACACCATTAGCAAACTCGTTTTGAATAGTTACTGTAAAATCATCTTCTGTTTCTTTATCTGCTGTGTACGTGTAAAACAATCCATTGAATGTTAGACCAGCTTGAGCAGGTAGAACACTATACATGTTCCACGTAAATCCGTTTGCGGCGGCGTTTGGTGTTGTGCCCGTTGTTTCTTGGGCAACTACCGAATTAGAGTAAGAGTAGAAGCAAGATGCCGCCAATAATACCACCACCGAATAGGGTACTCTTGTTATCTTCATCTATTAACCTCCCTTTTGCATCAGGCTTCATATCTGGGTTTTCTTCCCATGCCGCCTTTGCTTGTGCGCCGATCATGCCATCATATGGACAGGGTGTGCCTGCCATCATCATCGCCTTAAATACTCTTTTGTCACCACACATAGTGGATACAGCGGCGACCTTCATCCCCATGTCATATAGGGTCTTTGCATTTTTAAGTCTCTCACAATTCATATCTCTTACTGATTTGCCCGCCGATAAACCTAAAATTTGCGTCTGCACCGCACCTGACATACCGACTGTACATAAATCGGAATTTGCTGTATTGATGTTTGGTGCAATTGCTGAAGGGGGTGGCGATATCACTTTAGTCGTACTATCTGCACTAGTGTCTACAGTGCTATCTGTATTAGATATTGTACATATGTAACCTGTTGGGCATGATGGGTCTTCTGGTGTTACCCCATCCTCCGCTTCCTGTGCGTGTGCAAATCCCGTTACAAACATACTCATAACAAAAAGTAAAATTAGTCTAGTCATAGTTCCAATCCATATATTAATTTTCAAAAATCATATTACATGTTTATTTATGCAATCTGTGCTTGCCATCTGTAGAGTTTAGTGTTATAATGTCACTCTATAGCAACTACTATATATAATGTAAGGTAGTAGAACGGAGATGTTAAAAAATGCCTATGCCAAGAAAACCAGGCTTCTTTTACCGATTATTCTTTGATCTGTATGAAGTCACTATCATGCAAGAAGATAACGCACCTCGTAAGTTCTATATGTCTGAGATAAGTAAGCTAACTAGTAAGCACTTCAAAGGTAAAGATGAGAACGGACAGAAGGTCGAGTTCAAAACATCAGATGACTTTGACTTTTTTAAAAGAAAATTGTATTAAGTACTTGACACGTGAAGAAGTTTAGTATATACTGTGACTAATATATGGAGAAATTATGGAATGGTTTGCAAAATTCGTAAACAACACGTTTGCTAATAATAATGATGAAGAACGTAATCAATGGGAGTATGCTGAAGGTATACCCGAATCATACTTAGAGGAATCCGTATCAATGAAAGATACGTTTCTAAAGTATGTCGAAGCTACTAACAGCGCATATGCATCACAAAGTATGTTGGGCTCTAGTAATAAAAGAACAGTTAAAGCTTTCGAAGAAGCCAACACCTATAAACGCAGTTTGTTAAACATGATAGAGGATATTGAAGATAATGGCGATCAAACAAAAACCTGAGTACGTAGTTGTTACATGCGTATCAACTTTTCGTAATCGATACGTAATACCTGTAGACGAACTACAGAGAATGAATCCAGATGAAGAAGTAGATCCTTCGTGGGCGCTTGATGCTGTCACGTGTGAAGATGTAAAAGAGTTTAGTCAACGACACGTTGGTGAGCAGATTATCGATGCACAAGTTTTACGTGAGCCAGAAGTTCTACAATTCTTTGATGCAGATAATGACTATCTAAAGGATTGGACAGAAGAGCAAAAGATTTCTTGGATTCATGACTGGCGTAATAGTAAGATGTCACTTGCAGATGAAGTTGCACTACAAGAAAAGTTACGTGCAGAAAAGATGGTCGCTATGGAGGAAGGTAATAAGCAGTTCGCAGAGGACTTAGCTAATGGCAAGTAGTTGTCGACCAGAACCTCAAGAACATTACTACGCATATATGCTTCGGCGTACACGTGAAGAGAATGCTAAAGAGCGAAAGATGAACGATCAGGCAATGATTGATAAACTTAGAACTATGGCTCACTGGACAACTGAAGAGCCTTGGACTGAAATAGCAGACCGCTTAGAAGAATTGACTAAAGAATGATTACGATTTATGGGAACTCTATCTGTCCAGACTGTGATAAGGCAAAGAACCTTGCTGAACAGTATGGATTTGATTGGGAGTTCAAAAATGTTTCTCGCAAGGAATATATGGCAGAATTTCTGCAACGTTTTCCTGGTGTGAATAAAGTACCGCAGATAGTGTGGTACAATAAACCTGTTGGTGGATTAATGGAATTCGCCAGCGAAATTGAAAATACGAGGAGTTATGGTGATGGACCAATCTAATGTAGTTACCCTTATGAAAGAGGGTGTAGTGACAGTTGAATTTACAAAGGTCAATGGTGAATATCGTAAGATGGAAGCAACATTGCAAGCAGATAAAATGCCTGAAGTTGTTGCTGAAATTGAAAAGAAAGCTCCCAAGAAGAAGAGCGATAGTTCTCTTTCTGTCTGGGATATTAATGCCGAAGGCTGGCGTTCATTTCGATGGGATAAACTCCAGACAGTGAACGGTGAAGTTTTTGCCTGAACTGAATGAGTTGAACAAAAAGTCCATGGGTGGTACTGAACTCATGGCAAACAGGATTGAGAGAGACTGTAACAAGTCTCTCCTCGATCAGTTTCAGATTATACACTCTAGAGTACGTGAACTAGATCCAAAGAGAAAGAAGATTTATGTTCTCCACGATCTACCACAAGATCCCGAAGTGCAACATCTGAAAGATGGTGGTTGGCAAAAATTTGATAAGTTGGTCTTTGTGTCTCACTGGCAACAAGAAATGTACAACTTATTTCTAGGTGTGCCATACTCAGCAGGTACTGTATTGCGTAATGCGATTGAACCTATTGAGCAACATCAGAAACCAAACCCTAGAGAAAAGATTAAACTCGTATACTTCTCAACGCCTCATCGTGGGCTTGATATTTTGTATGCAGTCTTTAGACAGTTAGCAGAAGAATATGACAACATTGAACTAAATGTGTATTCATCGTTCTTACTGTATGGATGGCCTGAACGAGATGAGCCATTCAAAGAACTATTTAATAGGTTACGTGAGCATAAGAAGATTAACTATCACAAGTCGGTTAGCAATGAAGAGATACGTGAAGTACTAAAGCAGTCTCATATCTTTGCTTACCCATCAACTTGGAAAGAGACATCTTGTCTCTGTCTAATGGAAGCAATGTCTGCTGGTTGTTTGAGTGTTCACTCATCACTAGCCGCACTGCCAGAAACATCGATGGGTCTGACTTCAATGTATGGATATGTAGAGAACGCACAAGATCATGCGAATCAGTTTTATCTAGAACTTAAAAATGCAATTGAAATTCATCGTAACCCAAATACGTATCAGATATTACAAAATACGACTGGGAATATGCAAGCGTTAGCTAATTATCGCTTTAATTGGCAAAATCGTAAGCTAGAATGGAACTCTTTGATGAAAAACCTCTTGACATAAGTAAAGTTTCATGTTATAGTGATTCGTAACTTAAATGAGGAGTAGTCTATATGGCTCGTAAAAGCAAAAAATTAGAAATGCGTGAACAGTTTGCAAAAGAACGTGGTCCCGTAAAGAAAGTACGTAAGAAGCGTAAGCCTATGTCTGAAGAGCAAAAGGCGGCGGCAGTCGAGCGTCTAGCGAAAGCACGTGCGGCTCGATTAGAGAAGCAAGGTGGACCTAAGAATGTTCACCCAGATGTTTTAGCATTAGATGATGACGATGCGTTATCTCTGAAGAATGTTCGCTCTTGGATTAAAACGCAGAAAGATTTATTAAGTGCGGCTAAACAAGAACTTCGGGCAAGTGCCAAAGGTGCTGTTGCGAAAGTAGCACGTATCGAAGGGTACATTCGTAATCTTGAGAGATATATTAAGAATGGCGTTTACTTAGACATGTTCTACGGTGAGCATCAACAAAGCAGAGTTAAGACATACTGCGTAACGATGGCTTATCATCCAGACGGTACACCTAAGCGTAGCTATGGTGTTTACTATTCTGACTTAGGTGGGGTTTATGTCTCAGATGGTAAAATAGAGGTCGATGGGAAGATAGTCGAATATGAACAATGAGTAATAATATCGTAGACTTCAATGCTGTACGTGCAAAACGAATACAGGATAGAATGGATGAACTGGGTGAAGAGCAAGAGATCGTAGAGAACTTTGCAGGGGACTTCGCCCTTAATGCTATGATGGATGTAGTAGAAGCGTTAGAAGAGATGGACGTTGATCTCTTCGAAGACCCCAATTGTATTAAAGATATATTAGCTGGAGTCGAATCAATCAGAGCTATCATCATGCGTTCTCATGGAGAACAAACTGAGTTTCAAAAGGTAACTGATAAAGTATTCGATAATATCAAAGAGCCAGAAAAGGCTCTATCCAATTTTTTAAACGAATTTTCAAATTAAGGCTTGACATATTGATAAAAGTGTTGTATTATATAACTTATATCAAATGTGGAGAAATATAATGATTCTAGTAGATTTAAATCAGGTAATGATTAGTAATATGATGGCTCAAATCGGCAATCATAAAAACATGCCTATTGACGAAAACATGTTGAGACATATGATACTCAACACACTAAGAGCAAATCGTAAGAAGTTCAATAACGACTTCGGTGAACTTGTTATCTGTTGTGATGACAAGAACTATTGGAGACGAAAGAACTTTCCTTACTACAAAGCTAATCGTAGAAAAGCACGTACTGAGTCCGAACTAGACTGGTCTGCAATCTTCAATGCTTTGAATAATATCCGTGATGAGATTAAGACATACTTCCCTTATCGTGTTATTCAGATTGAAACTGCTGAAGCAGATGATATCATTGGCACAATCGTACATCACGAAGGCACTCTGCTGAACACTGGTGAGCCTATTCTAGTCTTGTCTGGTGATAAAGATTACATTCAATTGCACAAGTATGCGAATGTAAAACAGTATGATCCTACACGTAAGCGTTGGATTACGCATTCATCACCTGAAAAGTATCTTTGTGAGCATATCATTAAAGGTGATACTGGTGACGGTGTACCTAACGTCTTATCTGCTGATAACTGTTTAGTTGTTGGTGAACGTCAACGTCCTATCACTAAGAAAAGACTAGAAGGTTGGCAAGACATAAATACAATGACAGAAGATGTTAAAAGAAACTACTTGCGTAACAAGTCTCTTATCGACTTAGAAATGATACCTGATTATATCAAAGATCAGATCATGGACATTTGGTTGAATGAGCCTGCTAAAGATAGATCGCAATTGTTAAACTATTTCATCAAAAATAAATTGAAAAATCTTATGGAAGTAATATCGGAGTTTTAAATGTCTACAGAATCTTTGGCTGAAATTATTGAATCAGCTGGTGAAATGAAAACCAAAAAAGAGAAGATTGCGTATTTGCTAGAAAAGAATAGCAAGCCACTACGCAACATTCTTAAAGTAACCTATGATAAGTCTATGGAGTTGAACATACCAAGTTCTGCTCCACCTTATGTGCCGTCTGAAATGCCGGATTCGCATGGGATGCTGTTTAGAGAAACACGAAAACTTCCTTACTTCGTTAAGGGTTTTGACGGTGATAATATTCACCCTATTCGTAGAGAAGCGTTGTTTATTCAGATACTCGAAGCAGTAGATCCATCAGACGCAAAATTACTATGCGAAGTGATTAAGCAAAAGCCTTTAAAGGGTTTAACACTTGCTTTAATCAAAGAAGCATTTCCTGGTTTAATTTCGGAGTAGAGTGAGTAATCTAAGATGTCTAAACGTAAGAACTTCCGTGACTGGTGTGAGGAAGATGAATGGGGCGACAAAGAGCCTCGTTTCAAAAAGCAAGATAGCAAACGCTATGACAAGAAAAAAGCCAAAGTCCAAAAGGCTCGTAAACTAAAAGCTAAACAAAAAAACTCTTTTTATTCTTAAATAACCACTTGACAACTGAGCGAATCAGTGTTATAGTGTATGTGAAATTAAGAAAGTGAGTTAAATTATGAATAAAGATAAAGTGATATTAGTTGATTGTGATGGTGTTCTCCTAGATTGGGAATACTCATTCGATTACTGGATGAAGAGACATGGGTATGTCAAGACTGGTGTATGTGAATACGACATGTCTATTTGTTACGACATGCCTAGAGATGAGATCAAAAGGCTCATCAGAATGTTCAACGAGAGTGCGGCTATTAGAAAGTTGCCACCTCTCAGAGATGCAATGAAGTACGTTAAAAAGCTACATGAAGAGCATGGGTATATCTTCCATGCGATTACTAGCTTAAGTAATGATCAGTACGCACAGCATCTAAGGACTAAGAACCTTAGAGAGTTATTTGGTGACACTGCTTTTGAGAAGTATGTCTACTTAGATACTGGTGCTGATAAAGACGATGAGTTACTACCCTACAAAGACAGTGGGTGTATGTGGGTTGAAGATAAGCCCGAGAATGCACTAGTTGGTCTTGAGATGGGACTAGATAGTTATCTCATTAATCATCATCATAATGCAGATTTTCATAATGATGATGTAACAAAAGTTGACAACTGGAAAGAAATATACGAATTGCTCGTATAAATATCAACAGTGATAAGACAGTTATAGGGCAGTCCATCACGGACTGCCTTTTTTATAGGAGAGCTTAAATGCCAATGTATTCGTTTCATGATACTAAGACAGATGAAATCTATGATATGTTAATGAAAATTGCAGATAGGGAAACCTATCTCAAAACAAACCCCCACATCAAACAAATTATTACCAAAGCACCTAGCATTGGTGATCCACATCGAATGGGAGTCGTTAAGACACCTGATTCGTTCAATTCACTACTCAAACACATTAAAAAAGGAAACTCAAAGGGTATCACAAAGTCCACAATCAAAACCAGATAATAATAATAAGGATTGATTCAACAATGCCTGCACACGAAAAACGTCTGACTAAAAGACAGAGAAGAGTACTGAGACAACAAGGTATTCTAGACAACGACAACCAATTATCAACAGTATTCCAGATTGACCGCAACATTAAACCAATGACTGAAAATCAAAGGGTCGCCTTTGACAGTTGGGACGATGGTTATAATTTAATGCTACATGGGATTGCAGGAACAGGTAAAACTTTCCTAGGTATGTACTTCGCTATCAATGATGTGATGACACATAACAGCCCATACAAAAAAGTGTTTATTGTAAGATCAACAGTACCAACTAGAGACCAAGGTTTCATGCCTGGTAATCAAAAACAAAAAGAGGCTGTATACGAAGAGCCTTACTATGATATCGCAACCAAGTTATTTAATCGTGGTGATGCCTATCAAATTCTCAAACAAAAACAAATCGTCAACTTTGCGTCTACCTCGTATCTACGTGGGTGTACGTTTGAAGACTGTATTATTCTTGTAGACGAAGTTCAGAATATGAGTGCAGGTGAACTTCATACAGTGATGACACGTGTTGGTGAAAACAGCAAAATCATTTTCTGTGGTGACGTTAAGCAAGACGACCTAACTTCTGAGCGCAAGAAAGAGATGTCAGGCTTGAGGGATTTTATGAGGATTATAAATAACATGAGAGAATTTGACTTTGTAGAGTTTCAGATCGATGATATTGTTCGAAGTAAACTAGTAAAGTCATACATCATTAATAGAGATAAGCTAGGTTTATAATGCAAAATAATTATATAGGTGAAGTCGTTGAAGATGAAGATGGGGAAACGATGATACAACTCCCCATCGAACTTCTAGGACAAATGGGTTGGGATGAGCAAACTCTATTAGAGTGGATTATAGATGAAGAAGCAATCACCTTAAAGGAAAAAGTCAATGCCTGAACAAACTAGATTAAGAGTATTCGAAGACACAGATGGTAATCGATATGTACGACAGTTTACACAAGCTGAAGTTACAGCGCATCTTGCTGAAAACGAAACCGTAACACTGGTTAGATAAATGCCCTTAGTAGCATTTGCAAATTCACAAAGTAATGTCGCCTGTGCAGATGGCGTAAAGAATGGTCAATGTGCAACTAATCCAGACAAATGGACTTGGAGTAATCCTCTAACGTCTACGTCTGGAGCTGTCACAGTTTCAAAGACATATGTTGAGACTAAGAGACCTGTAGTTAAGGGTGATGCTATGACTGCACACCCAAATGGCGAGCCTTGTGTTATCGCACCTGTGAACCATACACCTATTTGTAGCTCTTATTCGCCTAAAGTGTTCA
>OCVQ010001090.1_pt1 | contig 21970 bp, 19 predicted proteins | sample 1539061 | NCBI WGS metagenome assembly OCVQ01 (sample SAMEA3355526, study PRJEB22509) | marine metagenome | biome: marine; feature: river plume; material: water | place: USA | collected 2010-08-08 | depth 0.5 m | reverse complement strand
GCTGATGTGGTCGATCGCAGCCTCGATACCGGTGTTGAGTAGCTCGGCCACCAACACCAAAACGACCACTGAAATCAGCAAACTCACCTCAACCCAACCCTGCCCCAACCAGAAAGCTGCCGGGATCATGATGCAAGCTAATAATGACTCTTCCAAGAATGCGGGCTCGGTGAGGCCAGCTTTCAATCCCTCAACGGAGTAGCCAAAAGCATTCACCACGCGCCTGACGCCGCGAGCTGGTTTGGTGTTTTGCGTTTGCATGGTTATTGGCGGACAGGGGCTACGCTGATCAAGGCCGTTTTAGCCACTCGATCATGTAGAAATTGCTTGGTGGGGTTCAGTTTGCTGAGTAGCGCCCAAATGACTACCCACGCAATGACGGTCCAAACCGTTGCAGCGGTACCCAACTCGAAGGCCTTTGCCACAGCAAGCCCTGGAACGAACCAGATGTAGCTAATGAGGTATCGGATCACCGCCTGGCTGAGGGCCAGCGGGGAGCGACCATCGGCTGCGACCAGTTTGATGTGCCAAGTCTTCATTGCCAATGTTTGGCCACTCCGGCGCCATTGCCAGATGAAATAAACCGCTAAACCCAAAAAAACGGTAAGTTGTTGGGCCATGCGGTGGTCGAGCGCGTGGCGGGTATTCGTAAGCACACTGAAGACGTAGCTGATCACAAAAACCACGCCGAATAGCAGCATGCCTTCATAGAGCCACGCGGCCATGCGCCGTCTCAGGCTGGGGAGGGGGATTTCGGTATCCATGGGGCGAATTGTCGCATTAGTCGCACGCTTTTTAATTGGCAACTACGGGTATCCCCGTAAACCGCGTAAATTGATGTAATAATTCTGGTTGCACTGATTACTTGCAAACGGATAACAGCCGTGGTGGTCTATACAAATGCCGCCCAATGACTGTTGTCTCAAGTCATGACCTGATTCCAAAAGAATTTCGGAAGTGGCACCCACGGTTTTTCGTTAGAGAAAATCTCAAAGGTTCATCATGAAAATTACAACTGCAGAGAACGCCTCTGCCTCATTGGCCGCATCGGCCGCAGACGCACCTGAATTAATGGGTGCGGAAATCCTCGTCAAAGCATTACAAGCCGAAGGTGTCAAGCAAATCTGGGGTTACCCCGGTGGCGCGGTCCTGTACATCTACGACGCACTTTACAAGCAAGATACCATCCAGCATGTGCTCGTTCGCCACGAGCAGGCAGCGGTCCACGCAGCCGACGGATTTGCCCGTGCGACGGGCGAAGTGGGCGTGGCACTTGTGACCAGTGGTCCCGGTGTAACGAACGCCGTGACAGGTATCGCAACCGCCTACATGGACAGCATCCCGATGGTGATCGTCACGGGCCAAGTGCCCACGGCGGCCATCGGTTTGGACGCCTTTCAAGAATGCGACACGGTCGGTATCACACGGCCAATCGTCAAACACAACTTCTTGGTGAAAGACGTGGCAGAGCTTGCCATGACCATGAAGAAGGCTTTCCACATTGCCCGCTCAGGTCGTCCCGGACCGGTGGTGGTCGATATTCCAAAAGACGTTTCCTTTAAGCGCATCCCATACACCGGCTACCCTGAGCAGGTGGAAATGCGCTCGTACAACCCAGTACGCAAGGGGCATGGCGGTCAAATTCGTAAAGCGCTCCAGCTGCTGCTGAGTGCCAAGCGTCCCTATATCTATACCGGTGGTGGCGTGCTCATGGCGGACGCCGTGCCTGAGCTGCGCGAGTTGGTTGACCTGCTGGGTTACCCCGTGACCAACACCTTAATGGGTTTGGGTGCATTCCCCGCGAGCGACAAGCGCTTCTTGGGTATGTTGGGCATGCACGGCACGATCGAAGCCAATAACACGATGCAGAACTGCGACGTGCTGTTGGCGGTTGGTGCGCGTTTTGACGATCGCGTGATTGGTAACCCCAAGCACTTTGCGCAAAACGAACGCAAGATCATTCACGTTGACGTTGATCCCAGCAGTATCTCCAAGCGTGTGAAGGTCGACATCCCGATCGTGGGGGACTGTAAAGACGTGTTGCGTGAATTGATCAACATGATCAAAGAGTCATCCCAGCGTGCTGACCCCAAAGACTTGGATGCGTGGTGGACCACCATCGAAGGCTGGCGCGCACGTAACTGCCTGGCTTACGACGACAAGAATCAAGACGTCATCAAGCCCCAAAAAGTGATTCAAACGTTGTGGGAGATGACCAAGGACGCGGATGCTTACGTCACCTCTGACGTGGGTCAGCACCAAATGTGGGCTGCCCAGTACTATGGTTTTGACAAACCGCGCCGCTGGATCAACTCGGGTGGTTTGGGCACCATGGGTGTGGGAATTCCTTACGCCATGGGTATCAAACTGGCTAAGCCCGAATCGGAAGTATTCTGCGTTACGGGCGAGGGTTCGGTGCAGATGTGTATCCAAGAGCTCTCCACGTGCTTGCAGTACAACACGCCCATCAAAGTGCTGTCCCTGAACAACCGTTACTTGGGAATGGTTCGCCAGTGGCAAGAGGTGGAGTACGCCGGTCGCTACAGCAGCAGCTACATGGATGCATTGCCCAACTTTGTCAAACTGGCGGAGTCTTATGGGCACGTTGGCATGCTGATCGAACGTCCACAAGACGTCGAGGGTGCGCTGCACGAGGCACGCAAGCTCAAAGATCGCACGGTGTTTATCGACTTCCGTACCGATCCCACTGAGAACGTGTTCCCAATGGTCCAGGCAGGGAAGGGCATCACTGAGATGCTTTTGGGCTCTGAGGACCTTTAAGCGCCCCGAGCGCTCAGCGCGGGTGCGCTTCGTGCGCACCCCTTTTTAAAGAATCTATTGTCCGTCGAGCTCAAGCATTACCGTGCTTGGGGGAGGGCGGCGAAAAGAGGACTTGTTAGATGAAACACATTATTGCTGTTCTCCTTGAGAACGAACCTGGCGCGCTGTCGCGGGTTGTGGGCCTGTTTTCAGCCCGTGGCTACAACATCGAGTCACTGACTGTTGCGCCCACAGAAGATCCCAGCTTGTCACGCATGACCATTCAAACCAATGGTTCAGATGACGTGATTGAGCAAATTACCAAGCACCTCAACCGACTGATCGAAGTGGTTAAAGTCGTCGACCTCACAGAAGGCGCCTACACCGAGCGCGAGTTGATGCTGGTTAAAGTTAGAGCGGTTGGCAAGGAGCGCGAGGAAATGAAGCGGATGGCGGATATTTTCCGTGGTCGCATCATCGACGTAACTGACCGCAGTTACACCCTTGAGTTGACGGGCGATCAAGCGAAAAACGATGCGTTTTTGCAAGCGCTTGATCCGACATCAATTTTGGAAACGGTGCGCACCGGTGCCTGTGGTATCGGCCGTGGTGAGAGAATATTGCGCACCTAAACGACACACCAACGGCTGGGAGAACCGCCGTTGGCTTTAAACTTATCGATTGTTCGATTTTTTACAGAGGACTTCCCATCATGAAAGTGTTTTACGACAAAGACTGCGACTTGAGCCTGATCAAAGGCAAGACAGTTGCCATCATCGGCTACGGTAGCCAGGGCCACGCGCACGCTCAAAACTTGAACGACAGCGGTGTGAAGGTCGTCGTTGGTTTGCGTAAAGGCGGCGCTTCATGGGACAAAGTCGGGAAAGCCGGATTAACCGTGATGGAAGTCAATGACGCCGTGGCTGCAGGCGACGTGGTCATGATTTTGTTGCCCGATGAACAAATCGGCGACGTCTACCGCAACAACGTTGAACCCAACATCAAGAAGGGTGCTTCACTGGCATTCGCGCACGGCTTTAACGTGCACTACAACCAGGTGGTGCCTCGTGCAGATCTGGACGTTTGGATGGTCGCGCCAAAGGCCCCTGGCCACACCGTGCGCAACACATACACCCAAGGTGGTGGCGTGCCCCACTTGGTTGCAATCCATCAGGACCAGTCTGGCAAAGCCCGTGACTTGGCCTTGAGCTATGCGATGGCAAACGGTGGTGGCAAGGCCGGCATCATCGAAACCAACTTCAAAGAAGAAACTGAAACTGACCTGTTCGGCGAGCAGGCCGTTTTGTGTGGCGGTGCGGTTGAGCTGATCAAGATGGGTTACGAGACCTTGGTTGAAGCGGGTTACGCGCCTGAAATGGCTTACTTCGAGTGCTTGCACGAATTGAAGTTGATCGTTGACTTGATCTACGAAGGCGGTATCGCCAACATGAACTACTCGATCTCCAACAACGCCGAGTTCGGTGAGTACGTGACAGGTCCTGAGGTGATCAACGAAGAGTCTCGCAAAGCCATGCGTGCCGCGTTGAAGCGTATCCAGGACGGTGAATACGCCAAGATGTTCATTCAAGAAGGCCGCTTGAACTACCCAAGCATGACTGCCCGTCGTCGTAATACGGCCGATCACCAGATCGAAGTCGTTGGTGCACAGTTGCGCGCCATGATGCCTTGGATTGCTAAGAACAAGTTGGTCGATCAGACTCGTAACTAAACCCTCTTAGAGAACCCGCACAAAAGCCACTTCGGTGGCTTTTGTCGTTTCTGATGGGGTTCGCTGGCGTTTGGGCTTGATTCAACTAAACTGTAGGGCATTGAATAAAAAGAGCTTATGACTACCTCTGCATCCCCTGATCCCACGCCAACGCCGCGACATAAAGGCATTTATGTTTTGCCCAACCTGATTACGCTGGCGGCTCTCTTTGGTGGCTTTTACGCGATCGTCATGTCGATGAATGGCCGGTTCGATTTGGCCACAATTGGCATTTTTGCAGCCATGGTGCTCGACAGCCTTGATGGCCGTGTGGCCCGTCTCACCAACACACAAAGCGCATTCGGCGAGCAAATGGACTCACTGAGTGACATGGTGTCGTTCGGTGCCGCGCCAGCGTTGATTGCCTATGAATGGGTGCTACGCGACTTAGGGCGCTGGGGATGGATCGCCGCATTTGTTTATGTTTCCAGCGCAGCCCTGCGTTTGGCTCGCTTCAATGTGAATACAGCGGTCGTCGACAAACGGTATTTTCAAGGTTTACCATCGCCCGCGGCGGCGGCGTTGGTGGCTGGTTTCATCTGGGTTGTGGTTGACACCGGTTTTGAAACCCCCTACTTGGCTTGGGCCACTTTTGGGTTGACGCTTTACGCGGGACTCACCATGGTGACAAACGTTCCCTTTTATAGTTTCAAAGATGTCCGCATGAAAAAGAGCGTGCCGTTCGCCGTCATGATTCTGCTCGCTCTAGGGATTGCGGTCATCAACATTCACCCGCCCACCGTTTTATTCGGCGGCTTTATTCTCTACGGACTCTCGGGTTACGGGTTGTATATTTGGCGCCGTGCCAAGGGTATTCAGACCAGCCTCATCAGCACCTCAACAGAGGAGCCAGACGAGGCTGGGTTGCACGATTGAGACACTGGCAGATACCCATGCGACAAGCTGCGTATTGACGCCTGGCGTTTTGTGGTACATTTTTAAACATGACTAAAGCAGTGCTAGCCCTACTATCCCTATCGTCCCACGGGCGGAGTTGGTAGCGCGCGCGCTTTAACCAGACTACGGCCCGTTTGCCAGCGCAGCGGGCCGTTTTCTTTGGTGCTGCTGAATGAGAATCCACACTGCGCATTCACTGTTTTTACTTCGGAGAGCGATATGACCGACAAGCTTGTAATTTTTGACACCACCCTTCGCGATGGCGAGCAGTCCCCCGGGGCTTCCATGACCCGCGATGAAAAGCTGCGGATTGCACGTCAATTGGAGCGGCTCAAGGTCGATGTGATCGAGGCGGGTTTCGCTGCCAGCTCGAACGGTGATTTTGAAGCCGTGAAGGCCATTGCAGATGCTGTGAAGGACTCCGTTATCTGCTCATTGGCGCGCGCCAATGACCGCGACATCACCCGCGCAGCCGATGCGCTGGCGGGCGCAAATGCCTCACGAATCCATACCTTCATCGCTACCAGCGCCTTGCACATGGAGATGAAATTGCGCATGTCGCCCGATGAGGTGTTTGAGCAGGCGAAGCGGGCCGTGCGCTTTGCGCGCAATCGTGTTGCTGATGTGGAATTCAGCCCTGAGGACGGCTACCGCAGCGACCCAGATTTTCTTTGTCGCGTGCTCGAAGCTGTGATAGACGAGGGCGCAACGACCATCAACATTCCCGACACCGTGGGCTACGCTGTACCGGAGTTGTATGGCAACTTTATTAAGAATCTGCGTGAACGCGTGCCCAATTCCGACAAGGCCATTTGGTCGGTGCACTGCCATAACGATTTGGGTATGGCAGTCGCCAACTCCTTAGCTGGCGTGCAGATCGGTGGCGCACGTCAAGTGGAGTGCACCATCAATGGTTTGGGCGAGCGCGCCGGTAATTGCTCATTAGAAGAAGTGGTCATGGCTGTCCGAACGCGTAAGGACTACTTCAACTTGGCGATGGGCATCGACATCAGTCAGATCGTGCCGGCATCAAGAATGGTCAGTCAAACCACGGGTTTTGTGGTGCAGCCCAACAAGGCAGTCGTTGGTGCAAACGCATTTGCCCACGCATCCGGAATTCATCAGGATGGCGTTTTGAAGGCGCGCGATACATACGAAATCATGCGTGCAGAAGATGTGGGCTGGAGTGCAAACAAAATTGTGCTCGGGAAGCTGAGCGGTCGCAATGCGTTCAAACAACGCCTCGAGGAGTTAGGTATCGCTTTGGAATCGGAGGCCGATGTCAACACGGCATTCGCCAAATTCAAGGAATTGGCTGATCGCAAGAGTGAGATCTTTGATGAAGATATCTTGGCGTTGGTTAACTCCGAGGGGATGTCCGCTGGCGCAGATATGTTCAGCTTGATCTCTTTGGCACAGCACAGTGAGACCGGTGAGCAGCCTGAAGCAACGGTTGTGTTCCAAGCGAGAGGCGTTGAAAAGAAGGGCTCCGCAACGGGTAACGGACCGGTCGATGCATCTTTGAAAGCCATTGAAAGTCACGTTCAAAGTGGCGCGGAAATGATGCTTTATTCCGTCAATGCGATCACCTCTGGCTCAACAGAAAGTCAAGGAGAAGTCACGGTTCGCCTTCAACACTCCGGGCGGGTCGTCAACGGTGTTGGTGCAGACCCTGATATCGTCGTCGCTTCAGCGAAGGCTTATCTCAGTGCTTTGAGCAAGCTTTACGGCACCGTCGATCGCGTTGCTGCGCAAGGCTAAGTACCTCTCCATCGCTTGTTTTTTCTTTACGTGTGGTCCGAGGGGGCCACACTTTTACCTCTGAAATGTTGCTTAAAGTTTTATCTATTTGATTTCATAAACCAAGTTCGCAACCGAAAAGTAATTTTTTCAAACTATATTCGCGATAGAAAAAATTTAAATATAAATTCTAAATACTTGAAAGTATTGGCATTTTCGAATTTTTCGTTATACTGACACGCGTACCAAAACTTACTTGATTGTGGTTGCATGAAATCTTTTTCCGCCCGTTCATTGCTGTTCGCGCTTTGTGTGCTGATTGGCATCATGTTGAGCTTGGGCGGGCGTGTGGCATATGCAGAAGGCGTGTCCGGTAAATCATCGGTCACCAAAGTCACGGCTAAATCCAAAGTTAAAGCCTCCGCGCGTAAAGAGGTTCGTAAAAAGCGTGTTGTGCGGGCCAGCAGCAAGCGAGCAAAAAAGCGTTCTAGCGTGAGGCGGCGTGCCGCCGTTCCGGTCTCGGCCGCGCGGGTACAAGGCCTCAATAAAGTTGCCGATCCATTGCGTCTCGGCTCCAGCGTCGCGTTTGTGGTCGACCAAGACACGAACGAAGTTTTGTTTAGCAAAAACGAAGCCGCTGTTCTGCCAATTGCGTCGATCACCAAACTGATGACTGGGTTGATCATTAATGATGCGGCTTTAGACCTGGATGAGACCATCAAAATCACATCAGAAGATATCGACCGCGTGAAGGGAAGCTCATCTCGCTTGCGGGTGGGGACCACCCTTACGCGTGGTGAGGCATTGCACCTCGCGTTGATGTCCAGTGAAAACCGTGCAGCCCATGCGCTGGCTCGCACATTCCCGGGTGGGGAGGCTGCGTTTGTGGCGAACATGAATGCCAAAGCCGCTTTGTTGGGTATGCATGAAACCATTTATGTTGACCCAACCGGCCTGTCTAGCAAGAACCAATCGAGTGCGCGCGACTTGGCAGTATTGGTAAACGTCGCCTACGAACGTCCCTTGTTGCGGGAGTTGTCAACGGCTGAGAGCTACTCGGTCTTGTCGGGCCGCCGTCGCCTCGAGTACCGCAACAGCAACAGCTTGGTTCGCAACGACAGTTGGGAAATCGGGCTCCAGAAAACAGGCTACATTCGCGAGGCGGGGCGATGCTTGGTCATGCAGGTGTCCATCGCGCAACGTAATTTGATCATGGTGTTTCTGGATTCAAATGGGAAGTACACTCGACTCGCTGATGCGAAGCGTATTCGCAAGTGGCTGGAGTCTGAAGAGCAAAAAGCCAAGCAGGCAGCCAATCAATCCCCCAAGCACGGCTAACACCTCGGCTAGAGCCGCGAAGTTCTACTGCTTAACCCCGATACCCAAGCGCCTTAGAAATTTCGTTTGCGGTTGATTGCAGCTTGGGTAACCAACTCTCGTCCATTCGGCTAGCGGGAGCTGAGATGGATAGGCCCGCTACCAATTTTCCTTGGTCATCGCGAACGCCTGCAGCTATACAACGAACGCCTAACTCGAGCTCTTCGTTGTCACGAGCCACCCCCGACTTCTGCGCCTCTTGCAACTCTCGTTCCAGTTGATGAAGTTGCGTCAGGCTGTTGCGCGTTTGGCTTGGCAGGCCTGTACGCGTGGCATAGGCTCGGATTCGAGCGATGTCGTCGCTGGCCAAAAATAACTTACCAACGGACGTCAGGTGCAATGGGGCACGTCCTCCGATTGCACGAACCACCTGCATACCGCTGCGCTCGCTGTAGGCGCGCTCAATGTAGATAATCTCGTCTCCCTGGCGAACACTCAGATTGACAGGTTGTTGGATGAGGCGGTGCAACTCGCGCATTGGCCCAAGTGCCAAGTCTCTGACGTTAAGGCGGTCCTTGACGAGCGTGCCAAGCTCTAAAAGCCGCATGCCGAGCCGGTAGGTACCCGCCTCAGGGCGCTCGACAAACCGCCCGATGGTCAGGTCGTTCAGGATACGGTGGGTCGTGGAGGGGTGCAATTTTGCCGCCTCACTGATTTCTTTCAGTGACATCGCTTGACCGTTTTTAGCCAAGACTTCAAGCAACAAGAATAAGCGTTCAATGACTTGGACGCTGGGTTTTGCAGGTTCGGACACAGTGCGATCGCGTATATGTAAAACGGTATTTTACAAAGTGAAACGCGCGATTGCCAAGTCAATCAAAACTATTCGTACGGCGTGGTACGGGTTGTCTAGAAACCGCCAACCACTCGCCATCAATAAGGTGCTCTTGGCCCTCAAATTGGCGTTTGTAGTTCATCTTGGGGCTCTTTTCGATCCAATAGCCCAGATAGATGTAAGGCAAGCCCAATGACTTCGCTTGTGCGATTTGCCACAGGATATTGAATGTCCCCAAGCCAGATTTCACCTGTGGGTCGTAAAAGGTGTAGACAGCTGAAATACCATCCGATAACACGTCGATGATTGACACCATCAGGAGCTGGTCACCGTCGGGGCTTTCACGCCAAAATTCCACCATGCGGGAGTTGACGCGACTCTGCAACAAAAACTGCTCGTATTGTTCAACGTTGTCCTGATCCATACCACCCCCAGCATGCCGCTGTCGCTGGTAGGCAATGTACAGCTCGTAGTGGGCAGTGACAAAGGCTGGCTTTAAAATCCGAACAACCAGATCAGCGTGGGCTTGGTTGACGCGGCGTTGGCTCCGGTTCGGCAAGAACCTGTCAGCTGCAATCCGAACGGGGACACACGCCTTGCAGCTGTCACAATTGGGACGATAGGTGAGGAGCCCACTGCGGCGGAATCCTTGACGAACCAGTTGATCGTAAACATCGCCTTGCACCAGGTGGCTGGGGGTTGCGACCTGCGAGCGCGCCAACAAGTTGGGCAAATAGCTGCAAGCGTATGTGGCCGTCGCATAGAGCTGAATGGCCTGAAGGGGCAACTCGTTTGGGTACGTCATGAGCTCGTATTATGCGCCGACAAGCGGGGGTCGAGTGTCAACCAAGTAGACGCGTTAAACCCCCAATTCATCGCAGGCGCTTGTGCGGCAGATCGCACTGTTTCCAAAAATCTAGCCCGTGGTACCGGTGCTGCACCGAGAGATCCGAGGTGGGTGGTTTCCTGTTGACAGTCGATCAGTGGCACGGACTCGCGCAGCGCCAGGGCAACCAAGGCAGCCAGCGCGACTTTCGAGCCGTCCGATTTGAGTGTGAACATCGACTCACCAAATACCGCGCGTCCAATGTTGACTGCGTAGAGCCCCCCGATCAGCTCGCCGTCCCAGTGCGCCGTGACCGCATGAACATATCCTTCGCGGTGGAACGCACGGTAGGCCTCAATCATTGGAGGAACAATCCACGTGCCATTTTGCCCAGGCCGCTGTTGCGCGGCGCAGTGGTGGATGACCTGATCGAAATCGGCGTCCACGCGGATCTCAAGCGACCCTTGGCGCAAGCCGTTTTGAATACGCTTTCTCAGGCTACGGTGCAGTTTGAACGCCGCGGGTTTTAGGCACATTCGGGGATTGGGGCTCCACCACAAGACAGGCTCGCCCTCACTGAACCAGGGAAAAATCCCCTTTGAATAAGCCTCGAATAATCGCGTGGTCGATAAATCTAAGCCGGCTGCGATAAGACCGGGATAGGCGCCGTCCGATCTGACCTCTGCTGGGTCGGGTAAAGGTGAATGGGGTTCAACCCAGACAATGGCAGCTTGCGGCGGGAGCGTCATGGTTGCAATGCTAACTTGGTTGGTCGTGGACGCGTAGCCAAAGTCATGTAATATTAGTTAATTCTTATATACGGGGTCAAAAATGTCAGTTTGTTTCTGCGGTTGCCGACGTACGCTGGTGGCTGTGAGCGCCGCGTTCGCGGTGATGATTTCCGGGCAAGCACATGCAGGCGAAGCCTCACCTGCTTTTGAGGAGATGGCCGCTTATCTCGATTTTGTGGAGTATCCCGGCGGGACCATTTTCGCCGAGCAGATACCCGAGGCGTCTTACGCCAATACCGTGTTTGTTGATACCCGAGATGCCGCGCAGTTCGTGCAAGGGCACATCCCTGACGCGATCAACATTGAATGGCGGCGCATTCTCGCGGAAAGTGGCAACATTCCGAAAAATAAACTCGTCGTGCTTTACTGCAACACAGGTTCATTGTCGTCTCAAGCAGGATTCGCATTAAGAGTCGCAGGCTGGGACAACGTGCGCATCTTGCACGGTGGATACGATGACTGGAAAGCCAAGGGTGGAGTCGAAGCCTACGCGCGGGCGGCTGCCGCTCAGGTAAAGGCGCCCACAAACTGACGTGTTAACAGTGGTTGCAACCTATCATGATCGTTAAAACCACGGCTTCCGAAACTGCCAGCTACGCCGTGTCTCTCAAATTAACTGTTGAGTCATAACAAACAACAAAAAAGCCCAGCAACTTTTCAGTAGCTGGGCTTTTTTGGCTTAAACAGTGGCTCCTCGAACTGGGCTCGAACCAGTGACCTACGGATTAACAGTCCGGCGCTCTACCAACTGAGCTATCGAGGAACAGCCAAAATTATAACGGCATTTTCGAGCATTTTCGTCCGCAGTTAAAAAAAGCGGCGTGCGCCATCAATCGAATGTCGGCGTTTCAACACCCAACACTTTGTGGAGTTTCGGACTCGTGGTCGTGTACTGCAACAGCACCCGTTTTTCGGGATTGATGATGGGTGATGCACCGAATGCTGCCAGTGCACATTCGTGGAAGCCGGAGAGAATTAGCTTCTTTTTGCCAGGGTAGGTGTTGATGTCACCAACTGCAAAAATACCGGGTACGTTGGTCGAAAATTTTTCAGTATCCACCACCAATTGTTTGCGTTCGATGTCGAGGCCCCATTGTGCAATCGGTCCCAACTTGGGGCTGAGGCCAAAGAAGATCAACATCGCATCCATGGGTACAACGCGCGTCACACCGTCGGAGCCTGTGACCTTGACACCAACCAGTTGATTGTCACGCTCATCGAGCCCCGTGACTTGACCCACGATGAATTGCATTTCATAGGCATCACACAATTCGCGCATTTTGGCGACGTTGGCGGGCGCCGCTTTGAAGCCATCACGACGATGGATCAAAATGACGCTCTCCGCTTTGTTCGGACCTTCTGCGACGAAGTTCAGGGTCCAATCCAGCGCCGAGTCACCACCCCCCAGAATCACGAGATTCTTACCAGCAAAGTCAGCTGGGTTTTTGACGCGGTAGTGGACCTGCGAACCCTCGTACTTTTCAACGCCGTCAACCTTGAGCGTTCGCGGCTGGAAGGCTCCCACGCCCGCTGCGATGAAGATGGTTTTAGTTAAAAACTGTGTGCCTTTGCCGGTCTCTACAAAGAATCGACCATCGGGTTGTTGCAAAACGGTGCTCACTTCACTGCCAAAATGGAACGTTGGCTTGAACGGCTCAATCTGCTTCATCAACGCGTCGGTGAGTTCTTTGCCTGTGCATACGGGCACAGCGGGAATATCAAAAATAGGCTTGTCTGGATAAAGCTCCATGGGCTGCCCGCCGGCGTAGGCTAAGGAGTCGATCACGTGCGCCTTGATCTCTAGCAGGCCCAGTTCGAACACTTGGAAGAGGCCAACCGGCCCAGCACCAATGATGACGGCATCGGTCTCGATTACATCAGCACGAATCTCAGGAGTGACGGGGGCAGTAACGAGGGTATCCATAAGGCGCAAATTTTGCAAAAAAATGGCGAGCAAGCTCGCCGGTTAGAGAGTGGCGGAAAACCGTTTGTCGGGTTTAGCGAACCAATTCTGAGAGCTTGTTGGGTTTGTCTTTCCAGTCATCGGCGTCGGCTAATGGCTCTTTGCGTTTGGTGATGCTTTTCCAAGTGGGCAAACGTGACAACTCGAGATTGAGCTTGATCATGTGCGTCTGATCCTCGGGAAGGTCTTCCTCTGCGTAGATGGCAGAGACGGGGCACTCAGGAATACACACGGCGCAATCGATGCACTCGTCTGGATCGATGGTCAGGAAGTTGGGCCCTTCGCGGAAGCAGTCCACGGGACAGACGTCCACGCAGTCGGTGTACTTACATTTGATACAGGCTTCGGTAACGACGTGTGTCATGGTTTTGTGTTGGTAACGAGATGCAAATACATGATTTTAATGGTTTGTTGGCCGCTCGGGCGGGGCAAGCCTTAATCTTCCCGGCGCAGCGGGGCTTCTATCTGATAGGCATCGACCTGGTAGAAGCGACTGTATCGAGCCAATTGGCGCTGTGCCGCCTCCAGCGATTGATCCGCTCGCAAAATGGCATGGCTGAAACCACATCTAGCCATTTGCAGAACCTGGTCAACCAATACATCGCCGGTCGCGATAAGAGGGCCGGTAGCCCCCAAACGCCCGCGCAGTAGAGCGGCTTGAGAGTAGGCTCTGCCGTCAGTGAACTTGGGGAAATTCAGACTAATGGCCTGCGACGTGTGTGAGCCATCTATTGGGACCTCGGCCGTGTTATCGATCGCTAGCGCCTCTCGCAACCACGCTGCGGCCTCCGCTGTGTTGGCTGTCGTCAGTTGAATCTCTGGTGTCGTATGCATAGGGGTGTGTGGGTTAGGTGAGTGTCAAGCGGTTGCCAAGCGTGCCTGGTGTGCGGCAGCTTTGAATGGGTCGTGTCCGACGCGGTCGAGGGTGGCGATAAAGGCCTCACCCCTCACGCGCAAATGGTTGTAAGTGTCGAGAATCGCCTCGATAGCCCCGACAACCTCATCTGCGGCAAAAGAAGGGCCTACGACCCGCCCCGGCCGCGCTTCACCGCCAATTGACGCTCCGTCAGAGCCTGCCAAGGTGATTTGGTACCACTCTTGCCCATCTTTGTCCACACCGAGAATACCGATGTGTCCACTGTGATGGTGGCCGCATGAGTTGATACAGCCGCTGATGTGCAGATCGATGGCGCCGAGGTCCATCAGCTCATCTAAATCCTGGTAACGCGCCGTGATGGCGGATGCGAGGGGCAGCGAACGTGCGTTCGCCAGGCTGCAAAAATCTCCCCCAGGGCAAGCGATCATGTCAGTCAGTAAGCCGATATTGGGTTTCGCCAGCCCCAAGGCTTTCGCATCCCGCCACAGCGCGGGCAGTGCATCGCAGCGCACCCATGGAAGTACCAAATTTTGGGTGTGCGTGACACGCAGTTCACCCGCGCTGTAGGTATCGGCAAGCTGTGCTGCAGCGTCAAGCTGGGCGGCTGTTGCGTCACCGGGCGCGTGTCCTACACGCTTGAATGAAAGGGTCACTGCGCGCAGGTGCGGCACTTTGTGTGGGCGTACGTTCTGGGTCAACCAGCTGTCAAATCCAGCCTCATCCCGTGAGGCGGCAGCCAGGATTGCGGCTATTTTTTCTTGGGTGGGAATGGCGCCTTGATCGCGCGATGGGGGAGAGAATGCCGCAGCGACTTCGGCGAATCGCGTGGCTGTGATCCGGTTGGGGCTACCGTCAACGGTTTGGAGGGCTTCGAATTCGGCGTCGACCTCGTCGATATATGCTTGTCCCTCAGCCTTCACCAAAATCTTGATGCGTGCTTTGTAAAGGTTGTCGCGTCGGCCCCAACGGTTATAGACCCGAATCACCGCGGTGAGGTAGTCGAGGATGTCAAACGCGGGCACGAACGATCGCAGGATGCGCCCAATGACAGGGGTGCGCCCCATGCCGCCCCCGACTGACACTTCAAAACCGAGGTCGCCATCATCGTTCGCCACCAGACGCAATCCCACGTCGTGCCAGCGGGTCGCGGCGCGATCCTCTGAAGCGCCGGTTATGGCGACTTTGAATTTACGGGGTAAAAATGCGAATTCAGGATGCAGGGTGCTCCATTGGCGGATCAGTTCGGCAAAGGGGCGGGGGTCAACCAGCTCGTCTGGCGCAATGCCTGCGAAGGCGTCGGTGGTGGTGTTGCGTATGCAGTTGCCGCTGGTTTGGATACCGTGCAGGCCTGCGGTGGCAAGCAGGTCCATCACATCCGCACTCTTTGACAGTGGTATCCAATTGAACTGGACGTTTTGACGTGTGGTGAAGTGGGCGCAATGGTCGGGCAGGGAGGTCACATCGCTCAGACCGGCTACCGTGGTGTCAATGGATGAGAGGTCCTTGTGGTCGTAGGTACGGGCGATCTCCGCCAGCACGCGCAGTTGCCGGCTGGACACGACACCATAGGGAATGGCGACCCGTAGCATGGGAGCGAAGCGTTGCACGTACCATCCGTTCTGCAGTCGCAGCGGCTTGAACTCATCTTCGGACAAGGCGCCGGATTGCCACCGGTTCAATTGGTCTCGGTACTGCGCGGCGCGCTGCTCTATGAAGGTTTGGTCAAACTCGGTGTAGGCGTACATGTGCACTTGCAATCGGTTGGCTTTGGAGGCCACGACTTTAGGTCAAGCGGCCTTATTTCCAAACGATATTTTTCTTATGCACTTATGCCGATTGACGTATATGGGCTATTGATGGGTCTTGAGCGCTTGGCGCGCGCTCTGCAGCAGGGCGCGACGGGGATCGATCGCTTTTTCAAGATCCAAAGGCAGTGGGCTTGGCTGCCCGCTCATTTTGGCCGCCAATACTTCCCCCAATAACGGGGCCAGGCTCAGGCCTCGGGAGCCGAGTGCGAGCAGACCGTATAGACCGGGCGCAGTGGGGATGTGATGCCGTGCTGCGCTGGGGTCAATGCCCGCGTGAACGCCAAAAGGCAAGGCTCCCACCAAGGGCATGCGATCGATCGACGCGCATCGCACGCCAACCCAATCTTGCAATAAGTTCTCTTTGGCCTGCGCAGACCACCGGTCGGTGGCTTCGGGGGCGATGCTGGCGAGGAGGTCGTGGTTAGCGGCCCGGTCGCGTGCGCGGACGGCAAGATCATCTGAGCCCCGACGGTAGGTCGCACCGACACTCCAAACGGCGCCCGCGCGGGTCAGAAAGTGCGGTACGTAAACGCCACTCAACCGTTTGGGCGTGACCCGCGATGGACTGTCTGTGCCCATTTGGCTGGGCCCCAGGGTGATCTGCCCCGCAACGGGACGGAGACCGAGCGCCGGTGTCTCCAATAAGTACGGTGCCGCGTGGGCGTTGGCAACGACCACATGAGACGCTGCCGAGAGGACGGCCCCCGTTGTTGAGAGAAGGTTCCAGTGCCGAGTGACGTCGTCAAAATGCAAGCGCGTAATTGGCGTTTGGGTGCACAGTTCGAGCGAGGTGAGTGCCCTTGCGTGATTCAGCCACGCGTCAATCAGGCAAGCCGGTTGGATGATATGAGCCAGGTCGACGCCTTGCAAAACAGGGGGCTGATGGAGGTCGCCACGTTCGTAGTTTTCGACCGATGTAGCGACCCAACCATGACCGTCAGGCAGGTAGGTTTGCAGGTGGCTGCGGGTGACAGACAGCCCTTGCGCCGTCAGCCGGCTAAGCGGTGTGGGCTGAGTCGTATGGTGCGGGCTGAGCATGCCGACAGGAAGGGCAGAGGCACCGCTCGCTGGGTTGTCCCCGGACTCGTATACCGTGATGTGCCAACCGAGCTTGGACAGCGCAACCGCAGTCGCCGCGCCCGCCAGTCCGCAGCCGATGATGGCGGCGTGTGGCGACGACCGTCCCAGCACGGGGTAGCTTAACTTTGGGTGGGCGGGACGTAGCCTTGCGCGGCGTCAGCGCCGTCACCGAAGAAGTGATTTTCCATTTGACGTGCCAAATATTGCCGCGCACGCGCGTCTGCCAGGTTGAGTCGGTTCTCGTTTACCAGCATGGTTTGGTGTTTCAGCCAATCCGCCCATGCTTGTTTACTCACGTTGAGCCACAGCTTTTTGCCTAGCTCCCCCGGGTAAGGCGGGAAGTCCAATCCCTCAGACTCAACCCCCAATTTGATGCAATTAACCATCCGTGTCATGAAGCGACTTCCTTTAATCAATGGCGTTACTGTACCAACAATTCAGGTTCCGCTAATGAAAGACCGGCATTTCCATTCATGAAGCTCGTAGCCATTACCATAGGGGGGTTAACTAAATTACAAGACGAGATTCAGGAGACGCCATGCAGCCCCTTTTTGCCATAGAGACCCAACAAGCGCGATGGGCACGTCGCTTAAGCGGTGTGATTGCGCTGTGGTGCTTTGGCTTGCTGGCTTATGGCTTTTACTTACAGCACGTTTCGGGCCTTGAACCTTGTCCCATGTGTATCGTGCAGCGCTATGCGCTCATCCTGACATTGGTTTTTAGTGCCTTTGCCGCCTACACCAAAGGCAGCGGTGCGCGGGGCCTGTGGATGATCCTGGCAGCCTTGTTCGCGGTTGGAGGTGCATTTGTAGCGGCACGCCAGAGCTGGTTGCAGTGGTATCCACCAGAGATCTTCTCGTGCGGACGTGACTTCTACGGCATGATCGAAGCGTTCCCCTTGCAAAAAGTGATCCCCATGCTGCTCAAAGGTAGTGGGGATTGCACCGCGGTCGATTGGACGTTTTTGGGGTTGTCCATCGCCAACTGGTCGTTCATCAACTTCGTGGCGATGGTCGGCGCCATCATTTTGGTGTGGTGGCGCGGGCGTCGCGCTTAAAGCTTTTTCAAGAACACCTTGCTGCGCCGATCCCAGTTGTATTTGCTTTTTCGTGCCTCGGGTAGCGAATCGGGGGCGACCTCAACAAATCCCCGCTTGATGAACCAGTGCATGGTGCGGGTGGTGAGAACGAAGATACTTTTCAGACCCAAGGCCCTGGCCCGTTGCTCGATACGCTTGAGGAGCCGCTCGCCGTCCCCCTGCGCTTGGCTGTGCGGCGAGACGGTTAACGCGGCCATCTCACCCGTGCGCTCCTCGGGGTAGGGGTACAGCGCGGCGCAACCGAAAATCACCCCGTCGTGCTCAATGATCGTGTAATTCGCGGCGTCGCGCTCAATTTCGGTACGGTCGCGCTTGACCAGCACGCCTTCTTTTTCGAGCGGCTCAATCAAGGCCAAGATACCGCTGACATCGTCAATCGAGGCTTCGCGCAGGCTTTCTAATTTTTCGTCGACCACCATCGTGCCAATGCCATCGTGGGTGTAAATCTCTAGCAGGGGCGCACCGTCGACTGCGAAGGGCAGGATATGGCTGCGCTCGACGCCCGCCTCGCAGGCCTGCACACAGTAGCGCAGGTAAAAACTGGTGTCGCTTGGCTGGTCCGCCTTGGGCAGGCTGTTGAGGATCGCCTTGGCTTGGGCCAATGGCAATTCGGTTGTGATCGCAGTTTCAGGGTCGTTGAGGTCGGCGTGAAGACCCGGAATTTCCGTCAGGAACATCAGCTTGTCCGCCTGCAGCGCGATTGCGGTCGCTGTGGCGACGTCCTCCATGGCCAAGTTGAAGGCCTCACCGGTTGGGGAGAAGCCAAAAGGCGACAGAAGCACCAAAGCGCCCATGTCGAGCGCGCTTGCAATACCGTGGGCATCTACCTTGCGCACCATGCCTGAGTGCATGAAATCAATGCCATCGACCAACCCAATGGGGCGCGCCGTGATGAAGTTGCCTGAGAGTACACGCACTTTCGCACCGGCCATGGGCGTATTGGGCAGCGCTTGGCTGAACGCGGCTTCAATCTCATAGCGCAGCTGACCCGCGGCTTCTTGAGCGCAATCCAACGCCACCGAGTCAGTAATGCGGGTCCCCATTGCAAAGGCAGCGGAGTGTCCTTTAGCAGCCAGCTGTTCGTTCACCTGGGGGCGAAAGCCGTGCACCAAGACGATGCGAACGCCCATGCTTTGAATCAGTGCCAAGTCCTGCACAATGCTGGGGAGCTTACCCGCTGCGATGGCTTCACCGGCCAGTCCAACGACCAGCGTCTTACCCCGGTGCATGTGAATGTAGGGGGCTACAGACCGAAACCAAGGAACAAATGTGAAGTTGAAAACGTCAGACATGGCAGCGCGCTGGGGTGGTTGATTGAAACAAATATCGCCCCCGGTGAAGGGCCCACTGAAGTCATAAGGATAATCGTTCCTTGTTCACTTTTACATTTGTGTTTGAAACTCGGGTTTTACGTTGGATTTAAAGCTAAATTTTCCTGAATCGCTGCCGGTCAGCGCGAAGCGCGAAGAGATCATGGCGCTCATGCGGGCACATCAAGTGGTCGTCGTCTGTGGCGAGACAGGCTCGGGTAAAACCACACAGCTACCCAAAATGGCGCTGGCGCTCGGGCGCGGGCGCATCAACGGCGGCAAACTGATCGGGCACACCCAGCCCCGAAGGATTGCCGCCAGTAGCGTCGCAAAGCGCATCGCGACAGAGCTAAACACCCCATTGGGGGAGGTGGTGGGCTACAAGGTTCGCTTCCAAGATCGCCTTTCTCGGGACGCATCCGTGAAGCTCATGACGGATGGGATTTTGCTGGCGGAGACCCAAACCGATCCGCTTTTAAAGGCCTACGACACCATCATCATCGATGAGGCGCATGAACGCAGTCTCAATATTGATTTCTTGATGGGCTACCTGCGTCAGCTGCTGCCGCGGCGACCCGACCTGCAGGTGATTGTGACTTCAGCAACCATTGATGCGGATCGGTTTGCGCAGTACTTCGCGTCCCGCAAAGGTCCCGCGCCCATCGTGCAGGTCTCTGGTCGAACTTATCCGGTAGAGATTCGCTGGCGACCTTTCGAAGAGTCAAAAGATAGCGACCTCAATACAGCCATCGCAGATGGAGTGGACGAGTTGTGGCGTGGTGGTGGACACGCCAGTCAGGGTGATATTTTGGTTTTCTTACCAGGTGAGCGTGAAATCCGCGAGGCGACAGACCACCTGCGCAAGCACCTCAGCCATCAACCGGTGTTGCGCGACACGGAGATCCTTCCGCTGTTTTCGAGACTGAGCCAAGCTGAGCAGGACCGTGTGTTTGAAACCGGTGGACGCCGTCGTGTGGTGCTGGCAACCAACGTCGCAGAAACGTCTTTGACGGTGCCCGGTATCCGCTTCGTGATCGACGCAGGAACGGCGCGAGTCAAGCGTTACAGCTACCGCCAAAAAGTCGAGCAGCTGTTGGTGGAGCCCATAAGTCAAGCGGCTGCGAACCAGCGGAGTGGTCGTTGCGGGCGCGTTGCTGATGGCATCGCTATTCGTCTTTACGATTCGGCCGCATTTGCCGCACGACCGGCGTATACCGACCCCGAAATTTTACGAAGCTCGCTCGCTGCCGTCATCTTGCGGATGAAGTCGCTGCACCTGGGAGATATTGAGCAATTCGCCTTCATTGATCCACCGCCGAGGCGTGCGGTCGTTGACGGTTATCAATTACTCAATGAGCTTGGTGCCGTTGATGATGGGAACGTGCTGACCCCGCTTGGTATGCAGTTGGCGCGCTTGCCTTTGGACCCCAAGGTCGGTCGCATGATCTTAGAAGCGAAGCAGCGAGGCGCTTTGGCCGAGGTCATGGTCATCGCGGCTGCACTTTCGCTGCAGGATGTGCGTGATCGTCCAATTGACAAACAGGCGCAGGCGGATCAAGCCCATAAAAAGTTCGATGACGAGCGCAGTGAGTTTTTGGGCACCTTACGGTTATGGGCATGGATGCTTCGTGCCCGTGGCGGCATGAATCATGACGCGTTGCTGAGCGCCTGGGTCAGTGGTCCTAAAACAAGCACGCCACCCGGACAAACGTTAAGTGGGAAGAACGCGCACCTGCGTCCCGAGCAACGACGTACGAAAGCAAACCAAACCGCTACGACGGCTGGGGCTGAACCAGAGACACACAAGTTGTCGAACCGTCAGTATGAGCAGGTGCTGCGTGATCAATACATCAACGTTCGTCGCGCGCGTGAGTGGCGTGACGTTTACAGCCAACTGCATACCGTCGTCGCAGAACACGGCTGGAAGTTAAACGACAAGCCCGCGGGGTACGAGGCACTGCACTTGTCGCTACTCTCTGGCTTACTGGGAAATGTCGGTTGCAAGAGCGATGCTGAGGATTGGTATTTAGGCGCTCGAGGAATTAAGTTTTACGCCCATCCAGGCGCGAATCTGAGCAAGAAGGCCGGCAAGTGGGTGGTTGTCGCTGAACTGGTCCAGACAGCGCGACTATTCGGACGTGGTATCGCCGCCATTGACCCCAAGTGGCTGGAGGAGGTTGGTGCCCATTTGTTGAAGCGGCAACTGCGCGAGCCGCATTGGGAGAAAAAATCTGCGCATGTTGTGGCCCTAGAGCGAGCCACGCTCTACGGACTAACGGTTTACAGCCAACGGCGTGTGCGTTACGACCGCATTGACCCAGAGACCGCAAGGACGATCTTCATTCGCGATGGACTGGTGGGCGGGGCCTACGATTGCCGTCTGCCCTTTTTGGCTGCGAACCAGCGTCTGATCAAGGAGGTGTTGGACCTTGAGCACAAATCCCGGCGGCAAGATGTGTTGGTTGATGACGCGTTGATTGAGGCGTTTTATGACGCACAGTTACCTGCTGACGTGTTCAGCGGCGACACACTGGAGCGCTGGTATCGTGTAGCCGCCAAGCAAGACCCCAAGCGCCTCTATCTGATACGTGAAACCTTGATGCGCCACGAGGCCAGTGGCGTTACGCATCAGGCCTTTCCCAAGCTGCTGCGTGTTGGCGGCGTGGATTGTCCTGCGACTTACCTGCACGAACCCGGTGATGCCAAAGATGGCGTGACTGTCGAGGTACCGATATTTGCGTTAAACCAGGTAGACCCTGCGCGGTGTGAGTGGCTGGTGCCGGGGTTGTTGAAAGAGAAAATACAAGGTTTGCTGAAGAGTTTGCCGCAGAAGCCTCGGGCACGTTTGGTGCCTATTCCCCAAACGGCGGCCGAAATGGCCGTTACGCTCTCTGACCCC
>OCVQ010001082.1_pt1 | contig 22135 bp, 24 predicted proteins | sample 1539061 | NCBI WGS metagenome assembly OCVQ01 (sample SAMEA3355526, study PRJEB22509) | marine metagenome | biome: marine; feature: river plume; material: water | place: USA | collected 2010-08-08 | depth 0.5 m | reverse complement strand
CGTACATTAGTTAAACTAGGCTTTTCCAGCCCCTCGGAAAACTGTGAGGTTCTATTATGGCGACCTGTACCGGGATCGAACCGGTGTTCTTCTGCGTGACAGGCAGACGTATTAACCACTTTACCAACAGGCCATTTATTTGGAGCGGAGAATGGGGTTCGAACCCACGACCATCTCGTTGGCAACGAGAAGCTCTACCACTGAGCTACCTCCGCATTAATTGAATACAATGGAATAATGAGTGTGGGCGCGACCCAATGTCTTATTAATTTACGTGTTAAGACTTCGTGAACTCTAACACAACCATTGTAACTTGGTGGAGGTAACCGGGATCGAACCGATGACATTCTGCTTGCAAAGCAGACGCTCTCCCAACTGAGCTATACCCCCGAATAAGTGCCAGTTTCTCCCTACTGGCAGGTCTCCTAGCTATCTCACTTCATACAAAGCCTGAAGTTTCGCAGCGTCTAGGACCTTGGCTATTGGCGGAAGAGGTGAGATTCGAACTCACGGAACCTTGCGGTTCGGCAGTTTTCAAGACTGCAGGCATAAACCACTCGCCCACTCTTCCATTTAATTTGGCTCCCAGAGAGGGGCTCGAACCCCCGACCCAATGATTAACAGTCATTTGCTCTACCGACTGAGCTATCTGGGAATAAGACTACTTTCAGCTAACGCCCCAGCGCCATCGTTAAGGATTAAACCTGCTGGCATGGCAGACACTCCCGGGTTTTGTTTGTACTTCACTCCCCCGCGGACGCAGCTGAAAATAGTCTTTATATTTCAATTTCAAAGAACGTTATAGGGAATGAACTTCGTTACCGTCGTGCTCTTGGAGCTTCATGGCCTATTCATCCATTCCCTATATAATTAATGTAACATAAACGAATGTGAATGTCAACAGTTATTTTCACTTTTTTGAAACTTTTTTGGTCCTGACTTCTGGATTCGAACCAGACCTAAAAGATCCACAATCTTTCGTGCTTACCGCTAACACTAAGCCAGAATGGTAGAAGTGGGTGGATTCGAACCACCTCAAAGGCGCTAATCTGGCGCAAAGAGCTTATAAGACTCCTCTGACTACCAAGTCTCACTTCCATTTATTGGTAGACCCAACGGGAATCGAACCCGTGTCTCCGCCTTGAAAGGGCAGTGTCCTCACCGCTAGACGATGGGTCCATTTGTCATGCCATCAAGTATTCCGTTTCGTCAAGAATACGAATACCTTCTGATCCGTCATATTCAGTGATCTCAAACCGTGTGCCTTCAGCAATCCATGCAATTTCTGCATCACTTAGACCTCCAGCATATGGCGCATCATCACCGTAGTGATCAAGAGGTGGCTCACCGTTTTTACCATTTTCAATCCATTCTACAAGAATAGGATCAAAGCAAACATTTTTGTCGCCTGTCCAAGTTGACCAACCTGCGCCAAAACCAGGCGAATAGATCACTGCAACACGACCATTTTGTACAACTTTTTTCATAATATATCTTTCTTTTATTGGTGGGGAAGTGTGGTTACGCTCCACTCCCGATTAAAGACGAGTTTTACAGACTCGGTGCCAGAACTACTAGCTTTACTTCCCCCATATTTGGAAGTCGGTATCAGAATCGAACTGATTACTTTCGTGCTATGGATTTGCAATCCATCCCCTTACCATCCGGGCCACCGACTAATCTTTGGTAGTAGTGGGTGGGATTGAACCACCGACCTAACCCTTATCAGGGGTTTGCTCTACCACTGAGCTACACCACTATATTCATTACTTTGATGATACACTAGCTACTGAGGTGTTGACACGCTACGGTCAGTAATTTCGCTCTTTACGTTCCTATCTTCCCCCAATTGCTTGGTCGCCACAGGAACTTCTAGTGTATCATCAAAGTAATGGTGAACCGTCTGAGATTCGAACTCAGGACATTTCGATTAAAAGTCGAATGCTCTAACCAACTGAGCTAACGGTCCATTAACTTCATTTTAGCAGCTCTACGTTCTGCTTTGTTTGTTTTACCGTGCACTCCAGAACCAGCACCTGCTCGTTTAATCAATTGAACAACGGCAGAATTTCGTTCCTTTGGCACCTTAGGTTTTCGTTTCATTTCATTTTCCTCTATGAATTTTATTATATTTAAGTTCTTTCTGCTTGTCAACAGTTATTTTTGGCACCGGTGGAGAGAATCGAACTCCCTTCGCGCAGTTTTGGAGACTGCCGCTCTGCCAATGAGCTACACCGATATATTGGCTGGGAGGGCAGGATTCGAACCTGCGACCAACTGATTCAAAGTCAGCTATTCTACCGCTGAACTACCTCCCAAAAGTTATGGTGCACACGAAAGGATTTGAACCTCTGACACCCTGGGCTTCAACCAAGTGCTCTACCAACTGAGCTACGTGTGCATATGGTGGTAACGCCTGGAATTGAACCAAGTCATCGAGCTTATGAGACTCAAGCCAGAACCATCTGAATTACCGTTAACTCTACTTTCAGCTGCACTGCTGTAGTTGTTCACTACTCAGGAATTCCAGCCCTCTGGTGTAACAGAACACCATACTTGCCACCCTACTGTAACAGCGCATGTGAAAACAGAGTTAATCTGTTTCCATATCTCTGGGATTTTTCCGCTTTCGCTTCCATCCTCCAGGCCGCCCATTCGAGTTTATTTAAAGTGGTTACTCGCAGTCTCGTTCCGCTTATCCACTTTGGAAAGATTGATATGATCGCTTCGTTTCCAGTATAGTCAATGTACACTATAAAAATCTATATGTCAACCCCTAAAATGCACTAACATAAAAAAACCCTCCGAAGATTTCTCTTGGAGGGTTTGCATAATCGTTAAGTTACTAACTTTGCTTATCCTCCAGAGCTCCCAATACCATTCCACTCGCCGCGCACAGCAAACGAATCGCATGAGATTGCGACTGTATTCTGTTTCGGTTGATATATGGGGTGGAGTCTCATAGAAGATAATTTCCTAAATTTGTTTTTTGTATAGTTTATTTATAACACTTCTTCGTACGTGTCAACAAAAAAGTGCATTTTTTAAAAATAATTTTGGTGCCAATCGGGGAATCGAACCCCGCCACGGAAATGATATGACGCCTTGATATCTGTACCGCTAGCAAACCTGCATTAGCATATTTGGTAGGCCCGGTAGGATTTGAACCTACGGTCAATGCGTTATGAGCGCACTGCTTTAACCACTAAGCTACAGGCCCAATTTCTCAATATACATTTGATGGATTAGCATTTTAGCTGCTTCAGCAACAACCAGAAATTCATCATAGTCTATACGAAGCTTAGATATTCCAATACTATTACTATAACCGTCAGTGTCTTGTTCAATAGTCAAAAATGGTCCACCGGCTTCGTCATCAACACTAACGTAAGTATTGCCTTCACCAAAAATTGGGTTTTCTTCTTCACGATGAACTGCTACTTTAAGAATAGTCGTTGCATATTTTGTCATTTCGAAATCTCCAAGTTGTACTGATCAAGACACATGTCTTCAATTGTTTTTGTAAGAGTAGCGTAGTTACTAAGCTTATCAACAACAGAGGCTACTGCGTCACCTTCACGTCGACCACTAATAATGCGCTCAAGCTTCTTACCAGTAACCTTTTCCATAGTATCCAGAACCTCTAGAACACTAAATCCTGTATTACTACCAAGGCATTCATACGGAGTATTCAGAGGACCATTTTCTACAGCTTTTACGATTGCAGAAGCAAGGTCAACAACATGGATGTAATCACGAATGCAAGTACCATCCCGAGTATCATAATCGTTGCCGTATATATTAATGTTGGCAAATTTACCAGCACTAGCCATAGCAGCCACACGAATAAGATGAGAGGGAGCGCCAAGTTGCCTATTAACGCCGTCAGTACCAGATACGTTAAAAAAGCGAAAAATAGTGTACCCACTTGCTTTCTCCTTAATAATGTCTTCAGCTGCTACTTTACTTTTAGCATATGGTGAAGCCATTTCCCAAGCACTTGAAGTACTCGCAAAAATAAAGTTTGGAGTCTTGACCTTATCAAGCATATTAGCAGTGCCCATAGCATTTACACGGTAATATTCCGTAGGCTCTTTCAAAGAGTCCGGTACTACACTGCGGCCTGCCAAATGAACCACTGCATCATATGTTCCATGACCATGAACGCCGAAGTTATCAGTCACATCTAAATTTTCAAACGTATCTAGATACATGCTAACATCATTATGTTCACAGTGGATATTTGTATCCCAACCTTCTACATAATGACCATGCTCTTTTAAAAGTTTACAAACGTGACTACCAATATAGCCTGTTGCACCTGTTACTAATACTTTCATAGAATCTCCATTATTTACTTACAGCCATATACAATCCAACGTTTGCAAAAGCGTATCCAGCATAACACAATCCCATTGGGATATTACCTTTAAATACTTGCTCTGCGCAAATGTACAAATAAATCAAACCCGTTACACCAACAAGCCATCCACTCATACAAACCTTTCGAATTAAATGATGTTATGGTTTATTATAACAAGTATTTAGACAAATGTCAACATATAAATAATCCGTAATGAAAAAATTATTAATATTTTTAACGTTATTTCTAGCGTTGGTTTCTTGCTCTGTCCCAAGTGTTAGTAGAGAAGTGTCTAGTAACAAGAAATTAATTTATAAAGCATACTCATATATTGATTTACAAGAGCGAAGAGATCGTCAAGAAATCAAAGATCTAATTGGGGTTGATCCAGTTAGATACGAATGGTGTGCAGCATTTGTTAATGCTATACTTGAATCAAACTATCTTCCAACATCTAGTACAGTAAGTAAGTATCCTTTAACTGCTCGCAGCTTTTTAAAGCTCGGCGAAGAAGTAGAACTTTGGAATCCAGTAGAAGGCGACATTATTGTCTTTCCAAGAGGTAATCAAGGTTGGCAAGGTCACGTCGGATTCTATGTTGGAGCTTCAGTAATAGATAATATAGATTATTACTGGATACTAGGTGGTAATCAAAATGATAAAGTATCTATAGAAGCATACCCTGCTTATAAAGCAATAGGTATTCGTAGAGTTTGGTAGCCGCAGCCGGACTCGAACCGGCACGCTTTGTGGGCAACAGATTTTAAGTCTGGTGTGTCTACCGATTCCACCATGCGGCCATCTGTTAATTATGGTACAAGAAGTCCAGACGTAGCTTGGTGCCACGCTTTGACGACTTCAGGATTTGTTTCAGTCACAAACACTGCTTGCAAGATAGTCATTACGTTTGGATCTGCAATACCTGTTGCAGCAATACCATTAGCAAATCCCATTCCTTGATCAGCAAAGGTAATCATACGAGGATTCTCAAGAACAATACCGGTCTCATCCATTTTCAAAAGACGACCAACGTATTCTCCGGTTGCCGCCATAACTGTTACAATATCACGTTCTTTCATTTTATATCCTTGTTTTTCTTTATTAAATGAGCAACCTAACAGGCGATCTTAATGGGTATTTCAGGGTTTCTGGTTTGTTGCTCTCTACTACAAACCCTTTTTCGATGATTGGTGTCCCCTGCAGGATTCGAACCTGCGACCCACAGCTTAGAAGGCTGTTGCTCTATCCAGCTGAGCTAAGGAGACTAAAACTTTATTTATACTATAATTCTAACACAAGTCGACTAGAATGTCAATAAAAATCTGAGTAGTTATCAATAATATATTGCATAATGCGTTCTGGAACCATCGAGAGTTGAATCCACAAGGTCCAAAACACTACGTTCATTAAAAGTATTTCCATCATTTTTGAAACTCCATTCTGTATCTTTGACCATCACGATAAAACTGGATAACGGAATGACTGTATGTTTTAACTTTTGAAATTTCATAAGTAGTTATATCAGTGCAGCGTTTTTCGTTTCTGTATTCGGTAATAACTTGCTCTTTTTTGTCAACCGAGTTTGCGCCAATAATAACACCAAGAATAGTCATAGCGTCTTTTCCAGAACCGCTTCCAAATTGGTTGCCAATAACACCACCAATAACACCACCAGTAATTGCTTCTGCAGCACTACCGTTCTTTCGTGTAGTTCCATAAACTGGTACACTTACAATCTTGCAAGTAGTAACTACCTTAGGAGTGCGTACTTCTTCATTAACATAAACATCCCAACTTTTCCAGTCGTAGGGTTCAATTGGTTTTTTGTCTGCAAAAGCAGAGGTAGCTGTTACTAACGTTAAAGCCGTAGCTAATAAAAGTTTATTCATGGGTGTTCCTTTACCGTATATATGTATATTATACCATATTATAAAGCTTGTCAACATATTTTTTTACAATATCTGTACTATTTTCGCTAGCTTCGATTTCCCACCAACGCTCAGAATATATTGGTTTATGTTCTGCGCTAGCTGATACGCTAAGATTTTGTTTCATAAATTGTTTTACATGAATCATTTCATGTGCTATAGTATTATATATCTCAGTAATGTTCCTGCCTTTTTTGGCAACCATAATAAGATACTCTTGCTTAGCGTCGACTTCATAGCAAAGACCAAGAGCACCATCTTTAAATGGATCATCCCAACCTTCTACAGCAATCAAATCTGGATATACATTGAGCTCATCACAACAAAATCCAATAAAGTTTTCCGTCAAAGTAACGTCAAGTTCGGTGACTTCAATTTTCATTGTTTACTTTTCAACTCATTTATTTTTTTCTCAATATTATCCAGTCTTTCTAAAATGAGTTCAAAGCACTCACTGTAAGTTAATTCCTTTTTAACATCTGGAACTGGACTTACATCTAATTCATAGTCAATTTCGTCATTGACACCTTTAATTGTTTTTCTACCAAAGAGTTTAAACATCAATCATTCCTTTTTATGGACCTACTATACCAAATAAAAACAGCAAAAACAATACAAAAAAGCCGCCAGCAGTCCATAAAGCTAATTTCAATAACATTCTTAATGTATCAAAAAATGATTTTACAACGAGTTGCCCTGTTGTCATATTAGCCAATCGTTCTGCATCTAACTCAGCGATTTTAGCATTAGCCACAGCAATTCTAGCATTAGCATCAATGATTCTATCTTGTGCTGCAATTTCTTTCTCTATAGATTGTAGTTTCTTTTCTTCTGAAGTAAGTTTAGGTGCTCTTTGTGCAGGTTGTGAAGCAACTTTATTGCTACCACAGCTTCCAGCGCATTCCCAGACTTGTTTAGTTCGAGTATACTTACGGTTACTTGTACCCCATAAGGATCTATTAACCGCAGCAGTAGCTTTTTTATCACCAAGAAGAGATGCAGCCCAAGTGTTAGCACCAGCTGAAGCTTTAGATTGACCAGTATTAACTTTAATAGTTTTTTGAACCATGTTTGGTTGTATATCACGATATCCGCATTTGTGACACGTGCGACGAGTATAAGCCATCTTAACCTCTTACGACTTGTTAGACTTGTTAATCCGTTCAAACCTGGTTTTACCAAACGTAGCGGTAACAACTAGCATTGCAAGCCAAGTCCAAATAGTGTATGGAATACCAAGCGCAAAGAGAGTATTCAATGCCCAAATAACTGCAAATGGTACTAAGAATACAAGAGCAAAAACAACAAAAATAAACAGAATAGCAGCAGTAGTTTTCATAATCAAATTCCTTCTAGATCAGTTAAGAACTGGTTCTTTGGTGTTTCTTTGAGCCAGAATTTGTAGTCTTTTTCTGCCTCTTTAATTTCCTTAGCCAAGCCTTTAACCATTTCATCTGTAAGACTCATAATGTTAATACGTAGCAAACGCTCTGCATCATCATTAACTAAAGGAATTAGTGCATCAACCATTTGGTCAATTACTTCTTTCTTCTTTTTGTTCTTGAAAGTAATTTTATCATCAAGAACTGCTTGAATGAAATTCATTTTAACATTCAACCAACGAGCAAGCTCTTCAGCTTCTTGTTTACGAAGCTCAATACGCTTACCAAGGATACCAATACGATAGTCGACAAAATCTTTGATAAGCTGACGTTCGTCTTTATACTCACGAAGCTTACCTTTAAAGTCGATTACAGTAAGGTTCTCACTAAGTGGCTTACTCAGTTTAAACTTTTGAATAAGCTTTTCGTTATTCCATCCAGCTGAAGTATTTTGCTTAAGCTTAACTTCAAAAGAGAAACCAGTCTTGTCGCAAAGATCGTCATAGGATACAATATCACCATCTTCTTCAAGCTTGTCGAGGATCTTTACATAAGACTCACGATCAAAACCATACGGTACTTCAGTAATACGAAGAACTGTTTTACTTGGCTTTTCAAATTTACCATATACAATATGACGATCTTCAACAGAGTCATATTCTACAGTACCATTAAACTCTGGAAATGATGCTGGAAGCCTCTTGGCAATATTACTAGTCGACAAGTATTCACGAACAGCATCAGAGAGTGACTTCTGGCTTCGTGGAAGGATGTTTGTAGCGAATCCAGTGGCAATACCCTTAGTTCCGTTAGCAAGCACCAGAGGGATTACTGGTACATAGAATGCCGGTGGTTCGTGTTCAGGATCATCATGGGCAGGGGCGAGGTCAACATCACGAATATACTTATCAAAGTTTTCGTGGAGGCGCGTATAAACATAACGTGGAGCACCTGCTTCTTGGATTAGGCGGGTACCAAAAGAACCTCGGCCTTCTACTAAGCAGATATTGTTATTCCACGTGGCTGCCATCAGTTGCCCCGCCCCTGCAGCTGAACCCTCTCCGTGATTGTATCCGTAGTCTGAAATAATACCTGCAACAGCGGATACTTTCTTGAAGTCACGCTTTGAGTTGAGGATAGACGAGTACAGATAGAATCGCTGGACAGGTTTCAGTCCGTCAATCATATTAGGAATCGCACGAGATTCCACAGTATACATCGCAAACGATAGCCACTCATTGGAAGCGACCTTTGAGATTGGATAAACGTTTGTGTCTTTATCGATTGTAAATTGTTCTAAGCTCATTACGATTCCTCATTTGATATAGCCATTCTATACCAGTTTTATACAAATGTCAACAGTTATTTTTATGCAAACATGTAGTCTTTGCGAAGTTGGGCTTCTTTACCAAACATCATTTCAAAGATTTTTGCATCGTCGACTGTTACAGTGTCATACACTGGTTCATTAATAATAGTACTATATTCATCTTCAGTTAGAGAGCCTAGACCCTTAATGTAGCGGTGTTTCCAACCAGATTGTTTTGCTTTGAACTCACCAGCTTCTTCGTACGTGTAGAACCACTTTACTTCTTTACCTGATGTTGAAATCATGATAGGAGTACGAGTGATCTTAACACGCTTTTCTTTGAAAAGACGTGGCCAGTACTTATAGAAGAATGCCAGAAGCAATGGGCTAATGTGTCCAATGCCGTCATGGTCAGCATCGGTTAGTGTCGCAATGCTAGCATATGTCATATCGTCAACACTATTTGGATTGTTAATATCCAAGCCAAGAACAGCAACGAGTTCAGAAAGTTCTTTATTCTTAAGAACATCGGCAGGTTTCATGTCCCAGGTGTTCATGATAACACCACGTAGTGGGTAAGCACCAACCTTATTAGGATCACGTACCTTCAGAAGGAAGCCCATAGCTGAGTCACCTTCTACAATCTTCAGAGTAGCATTATCAGAGTTCGCTGAGATGTGCTTAGCAACTTTTACTTTACGAAGATTTTTCTGAGCAAGAGTAGCTGCTCGTTTATCGGCTGCAATTTTTTTAGCCAACTGAGCTTCGATAATAGGATCAATGATTGAAGCAGTCGACAGAATTTTGCGAGCAATTGTAACAGCATCCTTAACACCTGCTTCAACAGAGTGATCTCGAACGTTAGTCATTGGGTTAGTCAAACGTTCTTTAGTCTGAGAATCAAACTTAGGATTCGTAAAATTCCTTGCAAACATTACAAATGTAAGACCGTTCTTAATAGTCGACTTAGCAACTTCAATCTTGTGCTTACGCTTGATCATAGTGCCAAGTTCATCGAGAACAGCGTTTGTAAGGTAGTCGACATACGTACCACCTTGACGAGTGTTAACTCCATTTACGAATGAGTTAGAACGGAAACCATCTTCTGATGATGAATAAAAGAATGAAAGGTTTTCAGTTTTTTCAATGATTGCTTCGCTGTCATCACCAGTAAACAATTTAGAATATTTCTTGAGATCGTTTACTTTGATACGCTTCTTATTAAACGAAAAAGCAATTTCTGGAAAAGCCATTTGAAGACCAACCAAACGATCTTCTACAAGTGCAATAGTATCGAGTTCATCAAGACTATTTACTTCGAAAAGACTGTAATCAGGAACAAATGAAACTTCAGTACCATTACCATCGATACCTTCTTTAATAGCAACATCTACGTCTTCGCCACCATTTTTGCAACGAACTTCAATTCGTTTACCATCTTTCCAAGTTCTTCCAACAAATTTAGAAGAAAGAAAGTTTGTAGCAGCTGAACCGACACCATTAGTACCGATAGTTACTCGATTGTCGTCGAAGCTTGTACCAGCATTTACACGAGTCCAAGCAGCAACTGGTTGAAGAATTTTCTCACCGCTTGTTTCATCAAAGACTTCGCCTTGAGGAATACCACGGCCGTTGTCTGTTACAACAACTACACCATTCTTAACTGACACATCGATTTTGTTAGCATATTCGAATTTAGTACGAATTGCTTCATCGATAGAGTTGTCAAGAATTTCGTCAACCATCTTAGAAAGTGCAGGTACATACTTTGCAATTTTCCATTGGCCCATGACGAAACGCTCGATCTCTTCTTGAGAGCTTGAGCCCATATACATGCCAATACGCTCACGAACGTGTTGACGCGCTGTTAAAATTCTGAAATTTTCACTCAAAGCTTAATCTCCATAAGATTCATTATGTTGCTATTCTATACTAGGTTTCAGAGGTTGTCAACTACAATTTTCCGACCCAATGAGAACAATCATCAAATGGGTCGTCGTGGTCGTTAAGACCTTCTATTTTTACCAAGTTCCTATTCCATAATAGTTTCGGTGGATTATTTATAAATAGTATCATACTTAGCAGGAAATGTCAACAGGAAATTTCATATGATTACAAATTATTTATCACCGATCTCGTTTAAGATCGTAGTCGACAAGCTTCCAAATGTAGAATTCTTTACTCAAAGGGTTAGTATTCCTGGAGTAAGTATGACACCGCCGCAGCAACTATCTCCAATACACAACATCTATAAAACACCAGACCGTTTAGAGTATTCTGAGCTTGACCTTAGCTTTATTATAGATGAAAATATGAAAAACTATGAAGAAGTCCTAAGATGGATGGAAGGTATGGGAACACCACAATCATCTGAGCAAAGAGCTGCTTTACAAGCATCTAAATACGGTGAAGTTACCGACATCTCGATAGTTATTGAAAACAGCGCAAGAAATGGAAATTTAAAATTTACGTTCACAGAATGTTTTCCAACTTCTCTCAGCGGTGTAGCATTAGATGTCACCGGATCAGACGTAATTTATCCAGAATGTGCTGTAACCTTTAGATATACAAATATGAACTTCGAAAAAATTAGTTGACATTTAACTCTTCCTGTGATAGAATAATCACATAGAGACTTGTAAACTAAAAAGGTATATTATGAGCACTGATGATATAAGCACTATCTGGGCAGCAGATTCAAAGATTGATGAAACAAATCTAATGGGTGAATCTAAAAGGATTCCAGAACTACACAACAAATATTATACCTTATATTATAAGGAAGCTTTGCGTGTTAAAAAGCTGCGCGCAGATTATAAAGAACTAGAGTTTGCGAAGCGTGAATGGATTGATGGATCGATGGCTGAAGAAGATCTTAAGGATCGAGGTTGGAAGCCGTATCAGCGAAAAGTTCTTCGTAACGATATAGATAAATACCTTCAAGCAGACAAAGATATTATTGCGTTAAGTCTTAAGATTGATTATCATTCTGCCAATGCAAACTATCTTGAAGATATTATTAAAACAATTCATTCGAGAAACTTCGTCATTAAAAATATGATTGATGTTCTCAAATTCCAACATGGGGAATACTAGATTATGACTGACGTGATTAACGTGGAGCAAAAAAATGCTGTGCATTTAGTAGTAACAGCAGATCCAGGTACGCGTCAAGAAATATCTGAGTATTTTTCATTCAAACCTGCAGGCTATCAGTTTAGCCCTGCTTATAAAAACAGAATGTGGGACGGAGTCATTAGACTCTATCAACCACTTCGTCCTGTTTTATATGTTGGTCTTTTCCATCGCCTTAAAAAATTCTGTGAAGATCGTGGTTATACGTTAAATGCGCCTGATCACTTGATGTTTGGTGAAAAAATTCCAGACGATTATGGATATGAAATTGCAAAAGAAATTGATTGTAAATTCCAGCCAAGAGATTATCAAAATCAATATATTGTAGATGCTCTTCGTGACAGTCGTTCTTTGTCTTTGTCACCTACGTCTTCTGGTAAATCACTTATCATTTATTTGATCCAGCAACATTATTTCAGAAACTATGATCATAGAACTCTTATCATTGTTCCTACTATTTCTCTAGTACATCAAATGGCTGGAGACTTTGTCGACTATGGTTGCGATAAAGATATGATCTATAAGATTCAAGGTGGTGTCGATAAAAATACTGATTCACCAATTGTTATTTCAACTTGGCAGTCTTTGATGAAACTCCCAAAAGAATGGTTCAGCCAATTTAAAGTTGTGCTCGGAGATGAAGCTCATTTATTCCAGGCTAAATCACTTCAAAAGATTATGGAAGGACTTGATGAATGTTATTACAGACATGGCTTTACTGGTACTCTGAAATCAGAAGAAAGTAAGACTCACCGCCTTGTTCTTGAAGGTTGTTTTGGTTCAGTTCGTAAACACGTGTCGACTAAGGATCTTATGGATTCTGGTACAGTTGCTGATTTCAACATCAAAGCGATTGTTCTTTCTCACAGTCCAGAAGCTCGCAAGAATTTCTACACGGCTTTCAAGTCTATTAAAGAAGCAAGTAAGAAATATCCCGCAGAGCGAGAGTTTCTTGTAAACAACCATAAAAGAAACATGTTCATCAGAAACCTTCTATGGTCTCTTGAAGGACAGAACAATCTCGTCTTGTTTGATCTTGTTGAAAAGCACGGTAAGATTTTAGAACCTTTACTCCAAAAAGAAGATCGCCAACTCCACTTTATCTATGGTGCTACTAAAGGCGAAGAGCGTGAACGTATTCGTCACATGATTGAAAATGATCCTATCAAGCAACACAACATCCTTGCTTCTTATGGTGTTTTCTCTACTGGTGTAAACTTGAAAAAACTTGATAACGTAATCTTTGCTTCTGGTTCTAAATCTGAAGTCAAAGTATTGCAATCAATTGGTCGTGCCCTAAGAAAGGGCAACGACGCCGATAAGGCGACATTGTATGATATTACTGATGACTTGTCTCATGGTTCATTTGAGAACTACACTCTCCAGCATTTCAAGAAACGCATTGAAATCTATGGACAGGAACAATTTTCATTCAAAGTCTATACAGTAGATATCTAGTATTGTTTAAAGGGCATAACCCTATTATACACAACGCTGGAAGAATGTCAACAGTTATTTTCACATTTATGAAATTATTTTCCGAACAAACTGGTTGACATTTGTTTCAAGATGTGTTAATATTATATCAATAATATACAAAGGAGGCTAGTTATATGGCTAAGGGCAAGAGAGTTACACGAAATTACGTGAACAACAAAGACCTTCTTGATGCACTGATTGCATATCAGGTAAATTGTAGAGAAGCCGAAGACGCTGGTGATGAGCGACCGAGGGTTCCAGACTATATTGGTACATGCATATTTCAGATTGCTACAAGATTGGCAACAAAACCAAATTTTTCAGGTTATTCGTACAAAGAAGATATGATCTCAGACGGCATTGAAAACTGTCTGCTTTACATTAATAACTTCAATCCAGAAAAATCTCAAAATCCATTTGCGTACTTTACCCAAATTATTTGGTATGCATTCTTACGTCGTATTGCAAAAGAAAAGAAGCAGATGTATATTCGTTTCAAATCTTCTCAGCATATGATCGCTACTGGTGGTACACATACAGGTGAAGATCTTAATATTCATCTAAGTACTGCTGCAGACTATATGAATGATTTTATTGAAGATTTTGAAGATAAACTTGAAAAAGATAAAGCAAAGAAAAAAGATAATACTAAAAATGCTGATGAAGATACTACTGACGAGGAAGAACTTTGAAAATAGCTATTGTAACCGACATGCATATTGGAGTGCGTGGTGACTCTAAACTGTTTTTAGACCATCAAGAACGTTTCTTTTCAGAAGTGTTCTTTCCTTACATTGATGAACACGATATCAAAGTTATTTTTGACTTGGGTGATACATTCGATCGTCGTAAATTTATTAATTATGTTTCTTTAGAGCGTGGTAAAAAGTTCTTCTTTGATCAAATTGCTCAGCGTGGAATTGATTATCATGCTCTTGTTGGTAATCATACAACTTACTATACAAATACAAATGAAGTAAACTCTATGAATTTGCTACTGCGTGAGTATGATAAGTTTCACATTTACGAAGACAAGTGTGAAGAGTTACAACTTGGTTCTACTAAGTTCTTGATGGTCCCGTGGATTAATAATAGTAACTATAAAGAAATGTTACAAAATATTCGCGAATCAACTGCTGATATGTGTATGGGTCACTTTTCTATTCAAGGATTTGAAATGGATAAGGGTCATTTATGCGATCATGGATTAACACGTGATTTGTTTGTAAACTTTGAAGCAGTTTATTCTGGTCATTTCCATCATCCTTCTACCTATAATAACATTTCATATCTTGGTTCTCCGTATGAGATGACTTGGTCTGATTATCAAGGTAAACGTGGTTTCCGTGTTCTTGATACTGAAACTCGCGAGCTAGAGTGGATTTTGAATCCGTATCCCATCTTTCATAAAATCGAATATGACGATGCTGATATGACTATTGAAGATATTGCTAATTTAGATGTAAGCAAACTAAAAGATACCTTCATTAAAGTTATTGTTAAGAATAGAACAAATCCGTACATCTATGATCTATTCCTAAATAAATTAACAGACGCAGGAGCAGCCGATGTTAAGTCTATTGAAGATTCTTTAAACTTAGAATCAGAAGGCTTAAATGAAATTATGGATGAAACCAAGGACACCAAAGAAATCTTACACACTTATATTGATTCTTTAGAAACTAAAGTTGACAAAGTACAGGTAAAAAGATTGATTGATGAACTATATATTGAGGCGCAGAGTATATAATGAAAATTCAGTTCAAGAAAGTACGGTACAAAAACGTATTGTCTTCAGGTAATTCTTTTACCGAAATTCTTTTAGACAAAAGTAAAACAACTCTGATTAGTGGTTCTAATGGCAGTGGCAAATCAACATTACTTGATGCCATTACCTTTGCTTTGTATGGTAAAGCTTTTCGTAAGATTAATAAGCCACAACTTATCAATTCTATTAACCAAAAAGATCTTGTAGTAGAAATTGAATTCAATATTGGAGCTAATCAATACTATATTAGACGTGGTTTAAAACCAAATTTCTTCGAGATTTCTTTAAATGGTACATTGATTGACCAAGATGCTGCTGTGCGCGATTATCAAACATACCTCGAACAAAACATTCTTAAATTAAATTACAAATCATTTACACAAATTGTTATTCTTGGTAGTGCTACATATGTTCCTTTTATGGAACTACCTGCACATGGCCGCCGCGAAATTATTGAAGATCTTCTTGATATTCAGGTCTTTAGTACTATGAATACTTTGTTAAAAGATAAAATCAGTTCAAACAAAGAAAGTATTACAGAAAACTCTTACCAAAAAGATTTGATCGAAACTCGTATCGATTCTGCCAAAGATCATAACGATTCTATTCGTAAGATCAAAGAAAAGGAAGTCGACAAGATCAAAGAAAAAATGTCCGAGCATATTAAAACCGTTGAAGATGCTCAGGCTAAAATTGAAACAATGCAAGATATTATTGCAGTATGTGTAAATGATATTGAAGATAAACCAGACGTAAAAGCAAAATCAGAAAAAGCAAAATCTTTGAGACGTGACATCGAAAGTCAGATTCGTTCACACCAAAAAGAATTGTCTTTCTATAAAGATCATGATGACTGTCCCACATGCAAACAGGGTATTGAACACGATTTCAAGCAAACTATCATTACAGATAAAGATACTAAGTTATTAGAACTATCTTCAGGTCTAGAAAAACTTGCATTAAAGGCTAAAGAATACGATGATCGTCTTGAAGCAATATCCTCTATTGAAGATCAAATGCGTAGTGTTAATCTTAAGATTGGTGACGAACGAGCATCTATTAAAGTTGCTAAGAGCGCTCTCATTTCGTATAAGAATGAATTAACTTCTGCTGAGGAAGAAGTAGAAGCAGTTGACATGAGCAAACTTGAAGAGTATAATAATACTTTAAGAGATATCGAAGATCGTCAAACACAACTATTTAGTGAAAAAGAAGTCATCGCAGTTACTGCTGCTATGCTTAAAGACGGTGGTATCAAAGCTAAAATCATCAAGCAATATGTTCCTGTAATGAATAAATTGATTAACAAATATCTCGGCGCATTCGATTTGTTTGTGGATTTTCAACTAGATGAAAACTTTAATGAAGTAATCAAATCTCGTTTCCGTGATACATTCTCATATGCTTCATTCTCAGAAGGAGAGAAGCTCCGTATCACACTTGCTATCATGTTGGCATGGCGTTCAGTGGCTAAACTTCGTAACTCTGTAGCAACCAATCTGCTCATTCTAGACGAAACTCTAGATGGTGCGCTTGATGGTGTTGGCATTGAAATGCTAATTGAAACATTACATAACTTGAATTCAGACGATAACATCTTTGTTATCTCACACCGTGGACATCAGTTTGGCGACAAATTCATGTCTCATATTAAATTTGACAAAGTGAAGAACTTTAGTGAAATAGCGGCTTAAGAAAGGCAAACGCATATTATGAAACAATTATCTTCGGTAGACATGAAAGATTGGAAACGTCATATCATTTCCGATGATCCAGTCCGCCCTCATTTGGATATGGAATGGCGTCTAAAAGATGGAAGAGAAGTTTTTATTTTAGAAGATGACGGTATTATTTGTTCTGTAGTATGTGTTGCTTTTACTAACAGTGTTGCTATTACTGAAGAAGATTTAAACAAAACAAATGATCCAAATACAGCCATGTTTTATACTGTTTGGAGTTATACCAAAGGGTCTGGTCGCGACATCATTTTTGATGTCGTAGATGTAATTAAACGTGATTACCCTCATATCAAAAGGTTTGTCACCCTAAGCCCGCTTACTGAAATGGCAGAAAAATTCCACCTGCGCAACGGTGCTGTGTTTTTGAAACGAGGGGAAACATGTCAAAATTTTGAATACTTAGTTTAGAAAGGATAATGCCGTGCAGCATAAAATAAGCGAGTTCTGCGACAAGGTTTCTGTAATGTATGAAAAATCAATGATTTTGCGGAGACTCAAATACGACACTCCAAAAGACAAACAAGATCCAATAATAATCAAAGCTCTGTTAGAAGACATACAGGCCTTAGCTCTTGATCTCGCTAGTGATAGAAATAAGCATGAAAAATTGCAAAAATAATGGTTTACAAATTGACTATTACGTGTTATAATGACTTATATATGATACACAAGGATTACTATGTCTAATTTTTACACATCTGTCGAGCGCTTCGGCAATAACATCCTATGGCGTGGCTATGAAAATGGTAAACGCTTTGAACGCAAAGTAAAATTCTGTCCTACATTGTTTGTTGGTGGGAAAGACAAAGATACAAAGTATCGCTCTCTTACAAACAATCGTCCTATGTCTCCAGTCAAAATGGACTCTATGAAAGATGCAAAAGACTGGATTGAGCAGTACAAAGATGTGCACGGCTTTGAAATTGCTGGTAGTACAAACTATGTAGCCCAATTTATTCAAGAGCACTATCCAAACCAAGTTGATTTTGACATTACAAAAATCAATATTGTATCTTTCGATATCGAGGTTGACATCAGTGATGGTTATCCTGATATGAATACCGCAGATAAAGAAATTACTTCCATTGCATACAAATCTTCTAAGACTAGCACTTATCATTTGCTCGGACGTAAAGACTACGACAAGTATGCTACTCTTCTAGATATTGATCCTGATAATATTGAATTTATGAAGTTCGATACCGAAGAAGCTTTGCTGCGTCGTTTCAAACAAATCTGGATGAATGACTATCCTGATATTGTTACAGGCTGGAACGTAGAGTACTTCGATATTCAGTATATCATTACTCGTATGTCTAGTTTGTTTGGTGACGAATGGGTTAAAGATCTTTCACCTTGGCGCAGTCTTCGTCAAACCGGTCGCGAATTCTTTGGTAAAATGCAACAAACATACCAAATTTCTGGTGTATCTGTAATTGACTACATGGACGCCTTCAAAAAGTTTGGCTACAAATACGGCCCGCAAGAATCATGGAAGCTTGACCATATTGCTAATGTAGTACTTGGCGAAAAGAAACTAGACTACTCTGAGTACGGTAACCTTACTGCTTTGTATGAACAAAACCCACAATTGTATCTTGACTATAACCTCAAAGACACTTGGTTGATCCAGCGTTTCGAAGATGAAACAGGCTTGCTCTCTTTGGTTATGACTGTTGCATATGGCGGTGGTGTTAACTATAACGATGCATTCGGTACCGTTGGTATCTGGGAAACAACTTTGTACCGCCGTCTTATTAAAGAAGGTCGTGTTCCTCCCGTTAAGGGTGGTCCTGGCCAACGCGGTGGTGATCTTGTCGGTGGTTATGTTAAAGACCCAAAAATTGGCATGCATCCTTGGATCGTATCGTTCGATTTGAACTCGCTGTATCCACACTTGATGCTGCAATACAACATGTCTCCAGAAACTTATATGGAAGATCGTCGTGAATATGTTTCTCAAGACATGGTTCTATCGGGTAAATATCAAAACAATGATAAGACTGTATCTGTTGCAGCAAACGGCGTATGTTTTACTAATGAATTCAAAGGTGTAATTCCAGAAATTATTGACGAATATTATGGTAATCGTTCTGTAATTAAAAAGAAAATGCTTGGTGTTGAGCAAGCACTTGAGAATGCTACAGATCCAAAAGAAAAAGAAGCACTCAAACGTGAAGCTAATAACCTACACAACCAGCAAATGGCTATTAAGATTGCTATGAACTCGCTGTACGGTGCTACAGCTAATATTTACTTCTTGTACTATATTAACGAAATGGCTGAAGCAATTACTACATCGGGTCAATTGTCTATTCGATGGGCTCAGAAATCTGTAAACGATTATCTAAATAAAATCTTAAAAACCGAAGATAAAGACTACATTATCTATATCGATACAGACTCTATTTACGTTGATATGGCCGATGTTGTAAAAGCATCTTTCGGCACAGTTGATGTTGATCGTGCTAAAGGTGAAGAGTTCCTTGATAAAGTTTGCAAAATGAAAATCGAGCAAGTACTCGAAGATGGTTATAAAGATCTTGCCCAGAAGATGGGTGCGTATCGTCAAGCAATGGTAATGAAACGCGAAAAGATTACTGATAAATCTGTGTTCATTGCTAAGAAGCGTTATATTATGAACACTCTCAACTCAGAAGGTGTACATTACGATACTCCAAAAATCTCTGTAACAGGTCTCGAATCAGTTCGTTCTTCTACTCCTGAAGTTTGTCGTGATAAACTAAAAGATTCGTTTAAAGTTATCATGAACCAAGATGAGGCTGCTGTTCAGCAGTTTATCGAAGAGTTTAGACAAGAGTTTTATAAACTGCAACCTGAAGATATTGGCCGCAACTCTGGCACTGATAACATTGATAAGTATCGTGATCGTAGTATTAATCTATACAAAAAAGGTTGCCCAATGCATGTCCGTGGTGCTATCCTTTACAATTATTACCTTGCTGAAAAAGGATTGGATAAAAAGTTCCAACCTGTTGCAGGCGGTGACAAAATCAAATTCGTTTATCTTAAGACACCAAACCCTATTCGCGAAAACATTATCTCGTTTCCAGGTGTTCTTCCAAAAGAATTTGAATTACAACAGTATATCGATTATGAAACACAATTCGAAAAAGTATTCCTAAGTCCACTAAGATCAATCCTAGAAGCTATAGGTTGGTCTGCAGTAAAAATCTCAACACTCGACGATTTCTTTGTATAAGGAGCATAAAATGAATATTGAAGACATACAACACCGCATTAAGCTACTAGAAGATAGACACACATATCAACATAAGCTTGTAGAAACCCTAGAGGCCGAAAAGGCGCCTGGTGAAGTTGTTGCTAGTGCGAAAGTAAATAAACTTAAACTCAAAGATGAAATCAATTCTCTCAAAAAAATGATTGAAGGTCTATAATGCTTATTGATAATGAACTAAAGCTTGATTATAAAGATGTTCTAATCCGACCCAAGCGTAGTACTCTTACTTCCCGCAAAGAGGTAAATCTTAGTCGACGATATACTTTTAAAAATTACGAATCAGATTTTCCTGAAAACATCCGCGAGCAACATCTTGGTAACTATAATGGTATTCCAATTATGGCTGCTAATATGGACGGTGTTGGTACTTTTGAAATGGCTGCTGAACTCGCAAAACAGACAATCTTTACTTGTCTTGTTAAAACGTATTCTGAAAATGAATTGGTTAACTTCTTTGATAATGATAATGAAGGCTGGCACTATACTAACCATGTTGCTATGAGCATTGGAATTTCAGATGCAGATGAAATGAAATTTAAAAATGTATACGAACAGGTTGGAACAAAACTAAAATACGTATGTATTGATGTTGCTAATGGATACACTGAAAGATTTGTCGAATTCATCCGAGAATTTCGTATAAACTATCCACGAATTGTAATCATTGCAGGAAACGTTGTTACTGCAGATCAAACACAGGAGCTTATTCTAAATGGTGCAGATATTGTCAAAGTGGGCATTGGTCCTGGTAGTGTGTGTACTACTCGTATTCAAACCGGTGTCGGCTATCCCCAACTATCTGCAGTTATCGAATGTGCAGATGCTGCTCACGGCCTTGGAGGTCATATTATTGCTGACGGTGGTTGTACTTGCCCTGGCGATGTTGCTAAAGCATTTGCTGCTGGTGCTGACTTTGTAATGCTGGGTGGTATGCTTGCAGGGCATGATCAAGGTGGTGGCGACATTATTACAAAAACATATTTGACAAACGAAATTGACGACAATGGCCAGTATGGCGATGTTGGATCACAAATCAAAGAAGACAGACAGTTTGTTCAGTTTTACGGCATGAGTTCAACATCTGCTAATGATAAACATTTTGGTGGATTGAAAGAATACCGTTCATCAGAAGGAAGAACAGTGTTGACAAAGTACAAAGGATGTGTTAATATAACTATACAAGATATTCTTGGTGGTATTCGATCTACATGCACTTATGTCGGTGCTGCAGAACTAAAAAATCTATCCAAGTGTACTACTTTTATTCGATGTAATGATACACACAATCGTGTATTTGAATCAGCAACTATTGGTAATTAAGGAATATATTATGAGCGATTGGGCAAATGACATCTATATGATGCACAACAAATTTGGTGTTAAAGAATGGTTTGAAGCCAATAAAGGCGACAAAGATCTTATGGCAAAGTATCTTACTTTCCGTTTGAATATGTGTCTCGAAGAACTTCTTGAAACCGCAACTGCAGCTGATCTTGAACTAGGTATAGATGAGAATGGTAATTTTGAATTTATGGGTGATGTTGCTAAAACAGACCCTGAAGAAATTGTGGATGGTCTTATCGACATGTGTGTTTTTGCTATTGGCACTCTTGATGTATTTGGTGTTGATGCTAATAACGCATGGGATCGTGTTTATCAAGCTAATATCGCAAAAGATGTTGGTATTAAAGAAGGCCGTCCTAACCCGTTTGGATTGCCAGATTTGATTAAGCCAGAAGGTTGGACTGCTCCATCTCATGCTGGTAACCA
>OCVQ010001080.1_pt1 | contig 22164 bp, 16 predicted proteins | sample 1539061 | NCBI WGS metagenome assembly OCVQ01 (sample SAMEA3355526, study PRJEB22509) | marine metagenome | biome: marine; feature: river plume; material: water | place: USA | collected 2010-08-08 | depth 0.5 m | reverse complement strand
ATGAATATTCAAGAAATACAAGATTTAATAAAATTCGTTGCCAAGTCGCAAGTGAGTGAAGTAGAAATCGAAAAGAAAGACTTCAAAATCACGATCAAATCAGAAATGAAATCGAAAGGTGGTGGTAACGACCAACCCATTATTGTTCAAGCGGCGGCTCCGGCTCCATTGGCAATTCCAGCAGCGGCACCAGTTACAGCAGTGGCACCAGCAGTAGCAGCTCCTGAAGTGGCGTCAAACTTGATTGAGATTAAATCTCCGATGATTGGAACTTTCTATCGTTCATCAGGACCAGATAAAGACTTATTTGTTAATGTTGGTGACACTATCGGCGTGGGAGACACAGTATGTATCATCGAAGCGATGAAATTATTCAACGAGATCGAAGCAGAAGTCACAGGAAAAATCGTTAAAGTTTTAGTTGACGATGCAACTCCAGTTGAATACGATCAACCATTATTCTTGGTTGAACCAGCATAAGACTTTTACAATCGAATAGAAATATTCAATCAAAAAACTAAGGCATGTTTAAAAAAATATTGATTGCCAATAGAGGAGAAATAGCCTTACGCGTCATTCGCACGTGCAAAGAAATGGGCATTAAAACGGTTGCCGTTTATTCTACTGCAGACAAAGACAGTTTACCTGTTCGCTTTGCAGATGAAGCGGTATGTATCGGACCTCCCGAAAGTGCAAAATCTTATTTATCAATACCCAATATCATCGCAGCGGCAGAAATCACCAATGCAGATGCGATTCATCCAGGTTATGGTTTTCTTTCTGAGAACGAAAAATTCTCTAAGGTTTGTCAAGAGAACGGTATCAAATTTATTGGTGCTACACCTGAGCAAATATCGGGTATGGGTGATAAAGCGAATGCAAAAGCAACGATGATAAAAGCAGGAGTTCCTTGTATACCAGGTTCTGTTGGATTATTGAAGGATGTAGCTGATGCGAAAAAACAAGCGAAAGAAATCGTTTACCCTGTCATCATGAAAGCTACTGCTGGTGGTGGTGGAAAAGGGATGCGTATAGTTTGGAAAGAAGAAGATCTCGAAGAGTTGTGGAATTCTGCTCGGCAAGAATCTGCTGCCGCTTTTGGAAATGATGGTTTGTACATGGAAAAGTATATTGAAGAACCACGTCATATCGAAATTCAAATTGCTGGTGATAAGTTCGGAAACGCATGCCATTTATCGGAGAGAGATTGTTCTATTCAAAGACGTCATCAAAAACTGGTAGAAGAAACTCCTTCTCCATTTATGACGGATGAACTTCGTGAAAAAATGGGTGAAGCAGCTATCAAGGCAGCAAAAGCTGTTAAATACGAAGGAGTTGGAACCGTTGAGTTTTTAGTGGATAAAAATCGTGATTTCTATTTCATGGAAATGAATACACGAATCCAAGTAGAACATACGATTACGGAGGAAGTTATCAATTTTGACTTGATCAAAGAACAAATCAAATTGGCAGCAGGCGAAAAGATTTCTGGACAGAATTATTACCCAATGATGCACGCAATTCAGTGCCGTATCAACGCAGAAGACCCAGATCATGGTTTCCGTCCTTCTCCAGGTAGAATTACAGATTACCATTGTCCTGGCGGTCATGGTATCCGAATTGACTCCCACGTTCACGCAGGATATACAATTCCACCAAATTACGATTCAATGATTTCAAAATTGATTGTCGTTGCACGAACACGTGACGAGGCTATTTTGAAAATGAAACGCGCATTAGGTGAATACATAATTGAAGGTATTAAAACAACTATTCCATTCCACGTTAAATTGATGGAAAACGAAGATTTTAATAAAGGAAATTTCACAACAGCATTTATGGATACTTTCAATTATTAAAATTCATAAAACATTACAAACTAAAAGGCTTTCCATTTATCGAGAGCCTTTTTTATGGTGTTAATTTTCGACAGAATCAATCGTTTCATTCTTTTCAGCATTTGCGTTGTAACTTTAAAACAAATTACAATGAAAAACAAAATTACAATAACGATTATTGCTTTTTCGTTTTCTGGACTTGTTGCTAATGCACAAGACTTTGGACTAAAAGCTGGGGTATGTATGAACTCATTACCAGGATTTGATGAATCTTATAGCAGTTCGAGTAGCCGCAACGTCTACTCATCAGAAAGAAAAGGAACTTATCCGCTCGGGTTTACCGTTTGCGCTACATTTGAAAAACTCTACAACGATAGGATCGGTCTGGTGACCGGATTAACGTTTAGAAACGGAGGTGGTATAATCCATTTCGAACGTTCAGAGGCATCCATCGACCCTAATTATGTTTATTCCATGGAAGAAGTGGAGGATGGAAAGATCAAAATTCATTATATTGAAATCCCACTTCAAATGAAAGCCGTATGAAATGTGAAGGACCAAAAAATATATGGACTCTTCGGAGGTTATGTGGGCATGGCTCTATCTGGGGAATACAGCTACATGAGTAAAATGACACAAAACTTGAACGGCGAAACATCCAACTATTCTTATAAATCTGATCCAGAAAAACTCGAGTTTAGTTTCAGCGATGGTGACCTGCAATCATTGAATTATGGCATCAATCCAGGTCTTGGTGTTGAATTCAAAAAATTTCAACTGGAATTTACCTATAATATGGGCCTGAACTTTACCAGCGGCGATGAAAATCTTAAAAAACCAGTCGTTTAACCTCATAATCGGTTATCGTTTCGAAAGAGATATATAAAGAACATTTCTATTTTAGGTTCAAAGCGTTAAAAAAAATGAATAATATTCTTTTATATTTTAAATCCATCCTACAATTTTCACTATCTTAAATAAGAAAAGCGAATTACAACATGAACCAAGCAACCGATTTTGCTGAAAAATTTATTCATCAAACATCACAACCTATATTCTTGACGGGAAAAGCAGGGACGGGAAAGACGACTTTTCTGCGCCATATTGTGGAATCAACGTATAAGCAAACGATAATTGTTGCACCAACTGGAATTGCAGCCTTAAATGCTGGCGGTGTTACCATCCATTCTTTTTTTCAATTGCCATTCGCCGGATTTATTCCAGATTTTAATGAAGACTTTCAAGTAAATGGCTCGGTAAAAATGGAATCCAAACGAAGCTTAATGCGTCATTTTAAAATGAATAAGGAACGTAAACAAATCATGCGGAATCTTGAATTGTTGATTATAGATGAGGTCAGTATGCTTCGTGCAGATTTGTTGGATGCGATAGATTGGTCTTTGCGAAATGTGCGCGATATCAACGAACCTTACGGGGGTGTTCAAGTTCTTTTCATTGGCGATTTATTTCAATTGCCCCCCATTATGAAACCGCAAGAATGGTCGATTCTACACAAGTATTATTCAGGCATTCATTTTTTCAATGCACTGGTGATGCAAGAAAAACCGCCTCTATATATTGAGCTGAGTAAAATTTATCGCCAGCAAGATGACGCCTTTATTCAAATTCTGAACAACTTAAGAAACAACACCTTAACGAAAGAAAATATTGAGAAACTAAACAAGCATGTACAACCTAACTTCGATCCCACGAAAGAAGAAGGCTACATTACCTTGACCACCCACAATGCAAAAACCGACGAGATGAATGCGTCTGCCCTCGCCGCCTTGAAAGGCAAATCAACTAAGTTTTTTGCTGAGGTTGTAGATGATTTTCCCAGTAATTTGTATCCCTTGGAGGAAACGATGGAATTGAAAATAGGTGCTCAAGTAATGTTTATCAAAAATGATTTGAATCTTGAGAAGCGTTTTTACAACGGAAAAATGGCCATTGTTACCAAATTAAATGAAGATGAAATAATAGTAGAATGTATTGAAGATAAACAGGTTATCACTGTAGATACCTATGAATGGGAAAACGTAAAATATTCGACTAATTCCGATACTGGTGAAATTGAAGAAGAAGTAGTTGGAACTTTCGTTCAATATCCATTAAAATTGGCGTGGGCGATCACAGTGCACAAGAGTCAAGGTTTAACTTTCGACAAAGCAGTTCTTGAAGTTTCGCGCGTTTTTGCCCCTGGACAGGCATACGTCGCACTCTCTAGGCTCCGTTCTCTGGAAGGCTTGGTGTTATTATCGCCAATGAAAGTAAATGGATTACAGAACGATGAAAAGATTATTCAGTACTCTTCACAAGGTTATGATCTGGACAAATTACCCAGCTTTTTGGAAGCAACGAGTAATAATTTTCTATTCGACATATTGCAGGGAACATTTGATTGGGTCGATCTTGCAAGTCAATGGCAGTCACATGAAGTGAGTTATATAGCCGCTGCGAAAAAATCGGAAAAGGCAAAAAATCATTCTTGGGCAGCGCTTCAAAAGCAGAATATTCAAAACACGCTTGAGCCCGCCCGAAAATTTAGAAATTTCATTCAAAATCAATTTGCTCAACAAAAAATAGACAAGAATTACATTTTGGAACGCACTGTTGCCGCAACAGATTATTTCTTGCCTCTTTTTGATTCAGTTTACTCTTCCGTTTTGAAAAAAATTGGAGAATTGAGCCGCCTGTCGAAAGTAAAAGATTACCAGGAGGAAATCTATGAATTGGAAGAATCTTTGCTTGAGGTAATTCTTCATCTTAAAAAGAGTAAAATAATTTTGGAAGCAAATGTGAATGGAATGAACCTCACGAAAAAATCCTTTCAAATTCCAGAAATTCAAAATTACAAATGGAACAAAACCGAGGCTATTCGTCAGGAATTATTGAAAAATGCCGATATGTTTGCCGTGGCTGAAGACTTTGACGATGATGTTTTCGTTCGCCAAAAGGCAACAAAGAAATCCAAAGGGAAAAAGGAGCAGACGGCATCTACTTTCGAACAAACCTTCGATTTATACAAGGAAGGTATTTCAATTTCAGATATTGCTAAAAAACGAAAGTTAACAGAACGAACGATTTACGGTCATTTTGAAAAATTAATCATACTCGAAAAAATCCAGGTGGATGACGTTGTGTCAGCTGAAGTTTTGGAGTTGTTGGATGACCGAATTAATATTCATGATGCAAAAAATCTCACTGAATTGAAAGAACAAGCAGGTGAAGATATAAGTTGGGACGATTTGAGATTGTATCGAGCGGGGTTGTTGCGGTAAAATTAATCTAACTCTTACAACACCTCTATCAACTTCACATCAAAAATCAAAACGGAATTCGCCGGTACCGAACCACTTGAATTTGTGCCATAGCCCAATGCAGATGGAATTAGCAAAATTCCTTCTCCTCCTTCGTTGAACTTTGGAATTCCTTCTGTCCAGCCTTGAATCACTTGTTTTAAGCTAAAGCTGGCGCCTGCAGCGGAACTTTCATCAAAGATACTTCCATCGGTGAAATAACCCCTGTAAGATACTTTAACGGATGAGTTTTCATTGCAACTTGCTCCTATTCCTTGTGTGTTCACCACATAATACAAACCAGTTCCGGTTGCAGTAGCATTCAAATTATTGTCGGTGATATATTGTATTAAAATATCGTCATCAATTTTGGCTTGTTCCGAAGAGGATACTTTTTTACAACCCACAAAAAGAATTGTGAGCAGAAAAAGCGAGAATATTATTTTCATTTCATTCCGATTAAAGTACAGACAAAGCAGCTTTATAATTTGGTTCATTCGCGATTTCAGGCACCAATTCCGTATGCAGAACGGATCCTTTTTCATCCAAAACAACAATTGCTCGAGCATGTAAGTTTTTGAATCCTCCGTCGATTAATTCTACTCCATAATCTCGGCCAAATTGACCAGTTGCAAAGTCCGAAACAGTAATAACATTTTCAATTCCTTCTGCCTCACAAAAACGCTTTTGTGCAAAAGGTAAGTCTCTAGAAACACAAACTACTTTCGTATTGTCCATTTCGGATGCCAATTTGTTGAATGCACGCACAGATGTTGCACATGTTCCGGTATCCACGCTTGGAAAAATATTTAAAATGACCCTTGACCCTTCCATTTCCATCAACGTTAGAACAGATAAATCGTTCTTTTTAAGGATGAATTCTTTTGCCTTCGACCCTACTGCTGGTAGGTTGCCTAATGTGTTGCACGGTGCTCCGCCTAATGCTACTTTTGCCATAATAAATTCTGGATTAAATAATTAATAATTTTGAATTGTGTGATTACGATATTCGTAATTCGCAATTTGTTTAAAGGCCTAACAAAACTGCATGTGGGTCTTTCGCCCCAAACAACATGCGTTCTGGGTTTTCCAGCATCTCTTTTACTTTCACCAAGAAACTAACAGATTCCTTTCCATCGATGATTCTATGGTCATAAGAAAGTGCCAAATACATAATCGGACGAATATGAACCTCTCCATTAATTGCAACTGGACGTTCAACTATATTGTGCATTCCTAAAATTGCTGATTGTGGAGGATTGATAATTGGGGTTGACAACATTGACCCGAACACTCCACCGTTTGTGATAGTGAATGTTCCGCCTGTCATTTGATCTGGAGTGATTTTTCCATCACGGGCCAAAATTGCTAATCTTTTTATTTCTTTTTCGATTTCTGCCAAAGACATTTGCTCTGCATTTCGAACGACTGGCACCATTAATCCTTTTGGAGAGGAAACGGCAATACCAATATCTGCATAGTCGTGGAAAATCATTTCTTTTCCATCAATTTGTCCGTTAACCGCAGGAAACATATACAAAGCTTCCGTTACCGCTTTGGTGAAGAACGACATAAATCCTAAATTTACCTCGTGGTGTTCAGCGAAAGCTGCTTTGTATTTCGCACGCAGATCCATGATGGGTTTCATGTCTATTTCGTTGAAAGTAGTCAACATAGCTGTTTCCGACTTAACGGCAACCAAACGCTCTGCAACCTTACGGCGAAGCATAGACATTTTCTCGCGAGATGAATCTCTCGTTCCACCCCAACCTTGCACAGCCGAAGTGTCGAATCCACCAGCCATAGCCGCTAGTACATCTTGTTTTGTGATACGTCCGTCTTTTCCAGTAGCATTTACTTTGTTCGCTGAAATGCCATTCTCATTCATGATTTTAGCAGCAGCGATAGACGGAGTAGCAGCTGCATAAGATGTCGATTTTTCAGCGACAGGTGCTGGATTCGGTTTTATTTCCTCTTTCTTTATAACTGGCACAGCTACTTCAGCTACTTTCTCTTCCGTTTTTGGAGTTCCAGCAGGTGCTTTCGCTGATGTATCAATGATACAAACTACTTGTCCTACGGCAACAACATCCCCTTCTTCCGCTTTTAAAGTAATTGTCCCGGCTTCTTCAGCAGGCAATTCAAGCGTAGCTTTGTCAGAATCAACCTCAGCAATGGCTTGGTCTTTTTCGACGTAATCGCCATCCGACACCAACCACTGTGAAATTTCAACTTCTGATATTGACTCACCTGGTGAAGGCACTTTCATTTCTAACTTTGACATAATATCTTTTTTAATCGACTATTTAACTTTCACTTTTGCGTAGGAGAATATTTCATCAAACAACGCTTTCAACCTTTTTTCGTGGAGCTGTTTAGACCCTTCAGCTGCGGCAGCTGCTGCTGGACGAGTAATTCCAATAAACGGAATTTCACGCATCGCCATTGCAATATATCGCCAAGCGCCCATGTTATTTGGTTCTTCTTGCGCCCATATAATGTTTTTCGCTCCCTTGTATTTCTTTAAAATAGCATCAATCTGAATTTTCGGTAATGGATACAACTGCTCTAATCGAACAAAGGCCATATTATCTGCACCTATTTCAGCTACTTTTTCGGACATTTCATAGTAGAATTTACCTGAACAGAAAACAACTGAATCTATATCCTTGACCTTTGCTTTCGGATCATCGAGTACTTCTTGAAAAGAACCTTTCGCCATTTCATCCAATTTGGAAACCGCAGAAGGATATCTCAATAACATCTTTGGTGAAAAAACGACTAATGGTTTACAAAAATCGCGGGTCACTTGCCGACGTAATAAGTGAAAATGATTGGCAGGTGTTGATGTATTTGCAACTTGAATGTTGTGATCGGCACACTGTTGTAAGAATCGCTCCATACGCCCAGAAGAATGTTCTGCTCCTTGACCTTCGTAACCGTGAGGCAAAAGCATCGTCAATCCACTTTGTGTACTCCATTTATCCTCACCAGAGGTGATGAACTGATCAATCATAATTTGAGCCCCGTTGAAGAAATCTCCAAATTGCGCTTCCCAAATTGTTAATCCTTTCGGAGTTGCCAAAGAATATCCATATTCAAATCCTAGGACAGCATATTCTGAGAGCAAGGAGTTGTAAATTGTGAACTTTCCTTGCTTTTTACTTATACTTTCTAAAGTGACGATTTCCTCTTCCGCATCTTCCGTTTTCACAACAGCATGTCTGTGCGAGAATGTTCCTCTTTCCACATCCTGTCCAGAAATACGAACCGGTTTATTCTCGGCAAGAATTGTTGCGTAGGCTAACATTTCTGCTGATCCCCAATCTAATTTATCCTCCGTTATCGCTTTGTATCTATCATCAAAAATCTTAGAAATCTTGCGGAAATATTTTTTTCCTTCTGGAAGAGTGGCCAATTTTTTACCCAATTCAAGTAAGGTGGCTTTCTTCACGCCCGTTTCTGGTGAGTGGTCGAAATCATCCGAATTACTTTTTCGATATCCTTTCCAGGTTGTACCTAAAAAGTCCCAAACGAATGCTTTATCCACTTTTCTAGAAATCTCGAATTCAGACTCCAGCTCATCGTTGTATTCCTTTTCTAAAGCTTTCACCTCAGACAAAGTAAGATGTCCTTGTTCTATCAATTGGTCTTGATAAATCTTTTTGGGATTCGGGTGCTTTGCAATTAGATTGTACAAGTTGGGTTGCGTGAACTTAGGCTCATCGCCTTCGTTATGTCCGTATTTTCGGTAGCACAATAAATCAATAAATATATCTCTATGGAATTTTTGACGATACTCAATCGCCATGTGAATCGCTTGCACCACGGCCTCAACATCATCACCATTAACGTGAAAAACAGGACACAAAGTCGCTTTAGCCACATCTGTGCAATAGGTAGATGATCTTCCGTCTAAATAATTAGTGGTAAATCCGACTTGATTATTCACAACAATATGGATTGTTCCACCAGCGCGGTAACCATCCAATTGCGCCATTTGAACAATTTCATAAACGATTCCCTGACCTGCAACGGCAGCATCCCCGTGAATCATTACTGGACAAACCTTCGATTCATCCTTGTGCACGTGGTCAATTTTAGCGCGAGAAATACCTTGAACTACTGGATCGACGGCTTCCAGGTGACTAGGATTTGGCGAAAGTGTTAATCCGACTTTCTTTCCATTTCTCGTTTTGATATGAGATGTAAATCCTTGGTGATATTTCACGTCGCCATCAAAGTCTTTTTCGTCGAATTCTTTTCCTTGAAATTCGGAAAGTATATCGTGAGCAGGCTTTTCGAAAATATTGGTCAAGGTATTAAGTCGACCGCGATGTGCCATTCCCATGATAAAATACTCTACACCAAGATCCGCACCCCTTTGTATCAAAGAATCCAATGCCGGAATCAGTGCCTCCCCTCCTTCAATCGAAAACCGTTTTTGCCCAACAAATTTCTTTCCTAAAAAAGATTCGAAAGCGGTAGCTTGATTTAATTTTTTAAATATTTCGAGCTTTTCTTCTTTCGAATATTTCGGGCGATTGGCCAATTCAATTTGATTTCGAAACCAGAGTTGTCTTTCCGGATCTCGCATGTATATATATTCGATTCCAATGGAAAAACAGTAGGTCGCTTCTAGATCATCAATAATTTCTCTTAAGGTAGCAGGACGACCGAGCCCTACCTCTTCCCCCGATTGAAAAACCGTATCTAAATCTGATTCTTCCAATCCAAAATTGGAGATTTTTAAGGTAGGCGTATACTTTCTTCTTTCGCGTACGGGATTCGTTTTTGTAAATAAATGCCCCCGAGTTCTATACCCAATGATAAGGTTTAGAACCTTGAATTCACTGTGAACATTCTCAGGAATTACTCCGTCATTGTCAAAGTCTGTTTGGGCAAATTCAAATCCTTCGAAGAATTTTTGCCAGCCAATGTCAACGTTTTCAGGGTTTTCGCGGTACGTATCGTACAGATTTTCTATCGCGTTGATATCTGCATTTCCGACATAAGAAACTTTATCCATAGTTCTTGAGCTCAATTTGCTAGTACAAATTTAATTATTTATACACTTAATAAGCATAAAAATCAACAATTTGACTTGCCCAAAGATAATGCTAATGCCCAAGTTTATCTTGCTACATGAAAAGGTTTATGAAGATTTTAACTTTAATAAATAATCCTGTTAAAGTTTCTACTCTCGTTCATTTAACATATATTTGATTAAACATTTAAAAACTTTATTATGAAAAAACTTTTACTTTCAATTACGGCTATCTTAGCTGTAACACTTACTAACGCGCAGAATATCTACATCGCATCTGACTCCGCAGCTTTATCTATGTGGGTACCTTACGATATTGATGCCGATGCGAATAACTGGACTATTGAGAATTTGACAGGTGGAGGCCAGGCTTTATCTCCACAAGGTTGGATGTTGAGATCTGAATCGTATATCAACGGAGTAGGGCCATTAACTCCAGATAATTTAATTATTTCCCCATCAATTGATTGTTCATCGAATGCATCTGTGTTTTTAACATGGGGTGCGGGTTCAAACGAAACGACGGCTTCAACGTATTTTGAGGAGTACTATTCTGTTTATGTAGTGAACAATCCAGCAACATTATTATCGGGAACTTACCCTCCAGCTATTTATGAAGGTGCACTTCCAGCAGGAGCAATGATGGATTGGAAAAGCATTGATATTTCTACAGTTGCAGCAAATCAAGCATCTGTATACATCGTTTTCCGCCACCACAACTGTACAGATGAATTCCAATTGTACGTTGATGGAATTCAGTTGACATCAGGAGTTTTAGGATTAGAAGAAGCGACTGTTGAAGCTTCAGCTTACCCGAATCCAGCGAATTCAATTTTGAATATTGAAACTACAGGAGCTGCAAACACAGTTTCTATCATCTCTATGGACGGTAAAGTTGTTTCTACAACAACAATGTCTGGATTAACCGGATCTGTTGACGTTTCAAACTTGACAGAAGGAGTATACTTCTACGAAGTTGCTGCTGACAATGGAGCGATTATTCGCAACACATTTGTTAAGAAATAATCTTAGTATTATTCTTTAAAAGAAAGGCGGCTTCGGTCGCCTTTTTTATGCGCTCTATTTTAATCTTTAATACACTTTTATGTTTGATTCTGTTTTCTGAGAAGAAGTTTCGCGCAACAGTTTAATTCACTTTTAAATATCCAGCCAACCATTTATACGATCTATACTGACCCTCAAGGTAAATGGTTGAGTCCATTTCTTTCGCTAAAGTGGCTACATAAATCAAGACTTGAATAGATTCCTTTTCAAAACTAAGAGCATTAATGTTGTTCTGAAAGTTTACAGCATTTTAAATTAAGTTAAAAGCGAAAGTGAGCAAAGAAGACAAAACCCGATAAAATCATGTAATTATCTAACATCGCCACCCTTGCCAAAATCTTTTTCTGGAAACATAAAACTCAATTCGCCGTTTTCATTTTCGGCCATTAAAATCATGCCTTGCGATTCTACTCCACGAATTTTTCTTGGCGCGAGGTTTATCAAAACTTGAACCGTTTTGCCAATGACTTCTTCCGTAGAATAATGTTCCGCAATACCAGAAACTATGGTTCTTTGATCAATTCCCATGTCTACGGTCATTTTCAAAAGCTTGTCCGCTTTTTCAACTTTTTCAGCCGTAAGAATTTTTCCTAAACGGATATCTAGTTTAGAGAAATCATCGAATGTAATTTCATCTTTTTGAGGTTCAAAATTACTGTTCATGGGGTTTTTTAATTTGAGGATTTCATTCTCAACCAATTCATCTTCAATCTTCGGGAATAAAATAGTTGGTTTTTCAGTGGAATGTCCAGCGGGTAATAGATTCATATCTCCAGCTGAGCTATACTTCGTTGATTTGAAATTTAAAAATTCACTTAACTTTTCTGCTGTTACAGGTAAAAAAGGTTGAAATACGATACTCAAGTTTGCTGTGATTTGCAGCGCAAAGTTCATTATGGTTTTGACTCTTTCTTCGTCCGTTTTAATTAATTTCCACGGTTCTGTTTCAGCCAAAAATTTATTGCCAATTCGCGCCAAATTCATCGCTTCGGCCTGAGCATCGCGCAATTTATAGGCATACATCAATTCTTCAATTCGTTTTGCAGAATTTTGAATATCGACAATCATATTCTCATCTTCGGTAGTTAAATTTCCTCTTTTAGGAACCTTACCATCGTAGTATTTTTGGGTTAAAACAAGTGCGCGATTAACGAAATTCCCAAGAATATCTGCTAATTCAGAATTAATTCGTGTTTGGTATTCTTTCCAGGTAAATTCACTGTCTCTATTTTCTGGAGCAATTGAAGTCAAAACATATTTCAACTCATCTATTTTGTTTGGGTAACTTTCGATGTATTCATGCAACCAGACCGCCCAATTTCTCGAAGTTGAAAATTTATCTCCTTCGAGGTTCAAAAACTCATAGGCAGGAACATTATCTGGCAAAATTAAATCGCCATGATCCTTGAGTAAAATCGGGAAGATAATCGCGTGAAAAACGATATTGTCTTTACCTATGAAGTGTATTAACTTACGATCACCTGTCCAATAGTCTTTCCAGTTTTTATCATTGTCGAGCGCCCATTGTTTGGTAGCGGATATATAACCAATCGGCGCATCCAGCCAGACATACATTACTTTTCCCTCTGCACCAGGTAAAGGAACCTTTACGCCCCAATCCAAATCACGTGTCATAGCACGGGGACGCAAACCACCATCAATCCAAGACATACATTGACCGACAACCTGATTTTTCCATTCTTTGGGTTTATGCTGCTGCACACCATCCAAGATTCCATTTTCTATCCATTCCTTCAACCAGACTTCGTGGTTTTCCATTGGTAAATACCAATGTGAAGTCGATTTCATTTTGGGTGTTTTCCCGCTTAGTGTGGATATTGGATTTATTAATTCTGTCGGGCTAAGTGCAGACCCACATTTTTCACATTGATCGCCATAAGCAGACGGATTTTGACATTTTGGGCATTCACCAGAAATATATCTATCCGCTAAAAACTGATCGTATTCTTCATCATAATATTGTTCAGAAGTTTCTTCAATAAACTTTCCTTTATCGTGCAAAACCTTAAAAAAGTCTTGACTAGTTTCATGATGGATTTTTGTTGAAGTCCTATGAAAAATGTCAAACGATATATCAAAATCCGAAAAAGACTTCGCAATTATCCCGTTGTATTTGTCCACTATCTCTTGTGGTGAAACACCATCTTTCTTCGCGCGAAGCGTAATTGCAGCACCATGCTCATCGCTGCCAGAAATAAAAGCGACATCATGACCCTTCATTCTTAAAAATCGCACAAAAATATCGGCTGGTAGGTAAACACCGGCAACATGTCCTAAATGAAGGGGTCCGTTTGCGTATGGCAATGCTGCCGTAACGGTGTATTTGGCTATACTCATAATTCGTTTCTCAATTTAAACGTAAAGATAAGGAATTAAAACGCTCTTTCATTCTGTAAAATCATCGTTTAAAACAGGATGAAAACATGACAAATATCACATTACGGAATGAAATCTATCATATTCTCTTAAGCCACTATGTCCGTTTTTTGTAAAAACGAGAAATTATGAAACCAAACATGAATGGTACAGATATAAAACTACACCATATTATTGGACTGCTTTGCTTTGTCCTACTTTTTAACATTTCCAGAACATCAAGCCTAAATAGAATGCATAATGGAGTGTTAATTAAGCAAATTTCACTTCGTAAAATAAAAGCATTGAGCCCGTTAATAACATTACTTCTAAAACGTAAAAAAGCCCAAACTTGCATTCGGGCTTTCTAAAAGAAATTGAACTCTCTTGTTAATTTTTCTTCGACTTACTATCAAATGCTTCCATACATGCCGCTTGCTCCATTTCAGAACACCCTTTATCCGCACACATTTTTATGCATTCTTCTTTGCTCATTCCTTTCTTAATTGCTTCTTCTGCGCAAGCAACTCCTTTTGAACAACATGCTTTTTCTTCATCGTTTTTGCAATACGCTTTTTTATCCGAATGAGCGCAAGCTGCTTTGTCCTTCATACAACATGCTTTATCGCCTCCTGCTATGAATGCTTCCATTCCATGACCACGTTTTCCATTTTCATCTGAATGACCGTCTCCAATGATTGGAGCAATCACCAAACCGATCAAACACGTCAACTTAATCAAGATGTTCATCGAAGGACCTGAAGTATCTTTGAATGGATCTCCAACTGTATCTCCAGTTACTGCCGCTTTGTGCGCTTCAGAACCTTTGAACGTCATTTCTCCGTCAACCATAACTCCAGCTTCGAATGATTTCTTAGCATTATCCCATGCACCACCAGCGTTGTTTTGGAAGATTGCCCAAAGAACACCCGATACAGTAACCCCTGCCATATAACCTCCAAGCATTTCAGCAACAATCAAGTTGTTCATTCCAAATGCCAATGGAAGGAAAGCAATAACCAAAGGGAAACCAATTGTCAAAACGCCTGGCAACATCATTTGTTTCAATGAAGCTTTTGTAGAAATGTCTACACATTTGTCGTATTCTGGTTTTCCAGTACCTTCCATAATTCCGGGAATATCTCTAAACTGACGACGTACTTCTTGTACCATTTCCATGGCTGCTTTTCCTACTGCATTCATTGCCAAGGCAGAGAATACAACTGGAACCATTCCTCCTACGAATAACATCGCCAGAACGGGTGCTTTAAAGATGTTAATACCATCAATTCCAGTAAACGTTACGTAAGCAGCAAACAAAGCCAAAGATGTCAGGGCCGCAGATGCAATCGCAAATCCTTTTCCTGTTGCAGCAGTTGTGTTACCTACTGAATCCAAAATATCTGTTCTTTCACGAACGATTGGCTCTTGCTCACTCATTTCAGCAATACCTCCTGCGTTATCTGCAATCGGTCCGAAAGCGTCAATTGCCAATTGCATAGCTGTAGTTGCCATCATTGCTGATGCCGCCATCGCTACTCCGTAGAATCCTGCAAATGCATACGATCCCCAAATTGCACCAGCAAACAAAAGAACCGTTGGGAAAGTAGAAATCATACCTGTCGCTAAACCAGCGATGATGTTTGTTCCAGCTCCTGTAGAAGATTGTTGAACGATTTTCAAAATTGGTTTTTTACCCAATCCAGTGTAGTATTCTGTAACTGAAGAAATAACAGCGCCAACGATCAAACCAATAATAGTTGCTCCGAAAACACGCATCGCTGAAATCTCTTTCGCTGCTTCCCCAAAGAAAGTCATCGTCATTGTTTCAGGCAACATCCAGTTTACCAAAACAAAACAAGAAACAGCTACCAATGCGATAGAAACCCAGTTTCCAACATTCAATGCACCCATTACTTGTTTTTCTTTCGCATCGTTTGATTTGATTTTCACCAACATCGAACCAATCATTGAAATGATGATTCCAACACCAGCGATCGCCATTGGCAATAAGATCGGTCCCATTCCGCTGAAAGCATCAACAGCACCATTGTCTCTAATCACATAGTTCCCTAATACCATTGCTGCCAAAACTGTGGCTACGTACGAACCGAATAAATCCGCACCCATACCTGCTACGTCACCTACGTTATCTCCAACGTTATCTGCAATAGTCGCAGGGTTACGAGGATCATCTTCTGGAATACCAGCTTCTACTTTACCTACAAGGTCAGCTCCTACATCGGCAGCTTTGGTATAAATACCACCACCAACACGTGCAAACAAGGCAATTGATTCAGCTCCTAAAGAGAATCCAGCCAATGTTTCCAATACGATAGTCATTTTATCAGTAGAGAAAGCTTCTCCACCTGCCATGAACATATTATAGAACAAGATGAAAAATGCAGTCAAACCTAATACCGCCAAACCAGCAACACCAAGTCCCATTACCGTTCCACCACCGAAAGAAACTTTCAATGCATTTGGTAAACTCGTCTTAGCTGCTTGAGTCGTACGTACGTTTGTTTTCGTAGCGATTTTCATACCCATATTCCCTGCAAAAGCCGAGAACAAAGCACCAAAAATAAAGGCTACAACTATCATCCAATGTGTAGATGGAACAATAAAAGATACGATTGCAAGAGCTATACTCACAGCGATAACGAATATCGTCAATAAGCGGTACTCCGCTTTTAAGAAGGCCAAAGCACCTTCGTAGATGTAGTCAGAAATTTCTTTCATTTTTCCATCACCTGCGTCTTGTTTCATTACCCAAGACTTCTTTACCAACATGTACATCAGTCCTATTAAGGCTGCTGCAATTGGCATATAAATGATCATTGATTCCATATAAATGATTTAATTTTTAAAATTTTTAATCGGGTGCAAAAGTAGATTTATCTCTGTACTTCTGCAAGTTTGGTTCTATATAATTGTGCTTGTACTGATTAAAGGGTGATTTTGTTACGTTTGGGTCACTGTTTTGGCTTTTAACTTTTAGGAGAAAAACTTTGAATGAGTTTAATTATTACAAATGCCAATACGTTAATTAATCAAACTACAGTTTTCTCACCGTTCAGCCAAAAGTCAAAGCGAAGCGAGCCGAAAGCCAACCGCCTATAGCTACAAACTAGCCTTAATCTTCTGCTTCAACGAACGCAAATCCATTCCACCACTATTTTTCCATGGAATCTCTCCCTTTTTAAACAGCATTAAAGTGGGGACGCTTTTAATTTTGACTCGGGCGGATACCTCATGGTTTTTGTCAATGTCTATTTTTAGAATTCTGACTTCCGGTCCCATTTCCTTTTTCAGTTGATCAATGATTGGTGACATCGCCTTGCACGGTCCGCACCAGTTGGCGTGAAAATCTACTAGAGTTGGTGTTTCTGATTTTATGATATCATTGAATTTTTCCATATTGCGAAGGTAAGTATTATAGCCTGCCCTGCAGACTTTTGGATCCGTTCGCAAGCTCACTATTGGATGTTGGATTGTAATTAAATCGAAAATTAATACAACAGCGAAACGGTCCAATATCCGTAACGGTGCTACAACTAAAAAAATTAAATTTTAACAAATCCCCTCTCTTTTACTGAAAAATCTATCTTTGTGCCTCAACCTTCTGGCATGAAAAACATACTCCTTTTAGGCGCTGGCCTTTCTTCATCTTCTTTAATTCGTTACTTGATTGAACAAGCCGGAAAACTTGATTTTCACCTGACAGTTATTGACCAAAATGAAGAAATGATTCTTTCCAAAACGAAAGGTCATCCACGGTCGACGGCTTTGACAATTAATGCCTTGGACGAAAAAGCACGCGCTCTATATATGGAAAAAGCAGATTTGGTAATCAGTATGTTACCCGCACGTTTTCATTTGGATATTGCCAAAGATTGCGTTGCTCGAAAAAAGAATTTGATTACACCTTCTTACATAACCGATGAAATTAGAGAACTGGGCGATGCAGCTAAAGCGGCAGGTATCATCATCATGAATGAGATTGGTGTAGATCCAGGAATTGACCACATGAGTGCCATGAAAATCATTCATGAAATTCAAGAAGAAGGTGGAAAAGTACACAGTTTTAAATCTTTTTGCGGTGGATTGGTGGCGCCTGAATTTGACAACAATCCTTGGAATTATAAGTTTACTTGGAACCCGCGCAATGTGGTTTTGGCTGGTCAAGGTGGTGCTTCGTGTTTTATTGAAGAAAATCAGTACAAGTACATTCCGTATCGTCGCTTGTTTAAGCGTTTGGACCACATGAAACTGAACGGTTATGGCGATTTTGAAGGATATGCGAATCGTGATTCCTTGAAATATAGAGCGATTTATGGTTTAGATGATATTCCGACCATTTATCGAGGTACGCTTCGTCGACCAGGATATTCAACGGCTTGGAGCAAGATGATCGATTTGGGATTGACGGATGATAATTACCAGATGGAATTTTCTGAAAAATTGACCCCGAGACAGTTTTTGAATGCCTTTTTACATTATGATCCTTCGAAAACTATAGAAGTAAAACTTGCTGAATTTTTGGGTACGGAGGAAAAGGAAATGTATCTCCGTTTTGAATGGTTAGGCTTTTTCGAGGACACCAATCCGATGGGCATTTCGAATGCTAGTCCTGCGCAGTTGTTGCAAGAAATATTGGTTCGGAAACTGAGCTTGGCAGCCGGCGACAAAGACATGTTGGTGATGTACCACGATTTTATGTACCATTTGAATGGCGAAACCTTCCGTATCGAATCGCACATGGTGAATATTGGGGAAGACCAGACGTACACTTCTATGAGCAATACGGTTGGACTACCCGTTGCTATTTGTGCGAAGATGATTTTGACGGGTAAGATTACGGCAAAAGGTGTTCAGATGCCCTTGGCAAAGGAGATTTATGAACCTATTTTGGCTGAGCTGGCTGAATTGGGGATTTCGTTTAAGGAGAGGAAGACGAAGTTGACTTAGTACTATCAATCAAATCAGGATTGTATTGATTAAGGAATTTGAAAAAAGAATCTAGGCAATCTATTAATCTGTTTAATCGCAGTTTTCTTATAAAACAATCAAGGTGGATACGGGCCTGAATAGATCATACACGGATGGGCTCCCGTAAAACATCTATTCTGATAAGAAAAAGAAAACTCTGGTTTAGCCGTCACCTCCAATTCAAAATCAGGGCGATCATACCACTCCTGAAAACAGGCTTCATCGCGATATGCGTAATTCGAACTTTTTACAGGCGATTCCTTATCCATGAATTCTGAAAAAGAATGAAGTTTGCTCGGTTTCCAAAGTTGATACATCCCTTTTTTTAGAGAAATTTTAGCTTTTCCTTCATGATTCGTTAGTATTTCGCCAACTTTCTCACCTCTTGTTCCATCATCGTTGGCCAAATGCACCGATAAAGTGCATCCAATGTACGGGTCCATAATTGGGGAATAGATTTCTGGGTCAGGTGCCATTCCGCCACAATGAGGCATTGCATTTTGAATATAAATCGTTACTTCTTTGCCATCCTTTTCCCAATTGCTTTCCTTGTTGGTGGAGCAGGCGAACAAACCAAGTATTAAAATAAATATATAGGTCAACTTAAAATCCATCAAAATCTCTTTGTTCCACATTTTCTTCCATTCGTTTCTTATAAATATCGTTCATTTCATCCCCATTGCCTGTTTTCACCAACGGCAATCTGTGGAAGAGAACATCCCGAACTTTTTCACCACGATGGGTAATCAACCCAATCGTCATAATGATACTTGTAATGATTATTGGGTACAGAAGCAATCCAGCATCGAATCCTGGAATATTCAACCGCTCATCCTTTAAGATAACAAAGAATAAAAGAACAGTGATCAATCCTCTTGGTGCAATCCACAATTCTGGGAAAACATGATTCTTGGCAACGAAACGCAAAACGACAAATCGTATGGCGTAAAGAATGCCGACAATAGCAAATCCATTTACCGCTACTCTCCAGTCGTACAAGGAAGTAAGCGTAATACTGATTCCGAACAACACGAAGAAAAAGGTACGAATTAAAAATGCCGATTCCAAAGTTAGGTTGTGAAAATCATGGAGAATAGGTTTCACGGATTCTGCATCAAAATACTTTTTCAAACGTCCCCCAAAGAAAATATTGGTGTTGTTCAGCACTATTCCAAAAGCCAAAATGGTCAAAAGTGACGATAAATGGAAGTATTTCCCAACGGCAAACATGAGCATCAAAACACCGATTATCAAAAAGAGTTTTACTTGCATTTTAAGGTGTTGGAATATGCAGACCAATCCATACGCCACCAAAATCGACATCACTATTGTAATTCCTAAATTTGAAAGTATCCCGCCGACAGTCGTTCCCATTTCTGAACCTTCCTCGCCTAACATAAAGTAGAACACCATAATCCCAAGAATATCAGAAAATGTACTGTCATACACCATGAACTCACGTTTGGCACCTTGCAATCCACCAACACTAGGAATTATAATTGCACTCGACATAATACTTAAAGGAACAGCGTACAAACATGCGGTGTAATAATCGGTTCCGGGAAATATGTAATAGAACAAAGCCGCAATTCCAAGGATCGATCCGACCAAAGATACAGCTGCTACTGCGAAGGATTGAAGCAATAAACCAGCTTTTTTTCTTTCCAACTTCAAATCAAGCGCAGCTTCAAGAACAATCATAACTAGCCCCACATTTCCCAGAATCTGAAGTAGTGAATCGATGCCAAGGTCTTTGTCGCGCATAGATGTCATGTTCATCAATAACTTGATAACTATGCCAAGGGAAATCAACATTAAAACACTAGGAATATTGGTGCGTTTCGAAATAATATTGAAGAAAAAACTCAGAATTATAACACAACTGCAGGCAATAATAATTAAGTATGGGTTCATTAAGGGACTAATTTGTTAGTCAAATATAATAAATCTTGTGCAGTTCTGTTTGTCCGCATTTCAAATGACTTAACATCAATTGTGCCTATTCTAGTCCGGCAATGAAACAGTTTGTGCCTAAGATTTCTTAACTTTGTTGGACAAACTTATTAGAAATTTAACAAAATGTCTGAATCAACAACATCCCTTGGGATTGAAGAAATATTAAAAACGCTAGGCGTAGAGCAATTGAACAACGGAGCATCTACAGGTAGTAATTGGTTGAATACCAGCGGTGAAACAATAACATCAATTTCACCCGTTGACGGAAAAGCAATTGCCGCAGTAAGAAGTGCTCAAGTAGCTGACTACGAAACGGTCGTAAAAAAAGCGCAAGAAGCGTTTGTTGTTTGGCGGAAAAACCCAGCACCTCACAGAGGAGAGATTGTTCGTCAATTGGCGGAAAAATTAAGAGAATACAAAGAACCATTGGGGAAATTGGTTTCTTACGAAATGGGGAAATCCTACCAAGAAGGTTTGGGAGAAGTACAAGAAATGATCGATATCTGTGATTTCGCAGTAGGATTATCTCGCCAATTATATGGTTTAACGATGCATTCGGAGCGTCCAGATCACAGAATGTATGAGCAGTACCATCCTGTGGGAATCGTCGGAATTATTTCTGCATTCAACTTCCCTGTTGCGGTTTGGAATTGGAACACTGCATTGGCGTGGGTTTGTGGAGACGTTTGTATTTGGAAACCGTCCGAAAAAGCACCTTTGACGGCTATCGCTTGTCAGAAAATAACGCAAGAAGTATTTGAAGCAAACGGAGTTCCTGAAGGAGTTTCTGGTTTGGTAATCGGGGGAGCGGACCTTGGTAAAACAATGGCGGAAGATACACGAGTACCTTTGGTTTCTGCAACAGGATCTACTCGAATGGGTAAATCAGTAAGTGCAGCAGTTGGAGCTCGTTTGGGGACATCTTTATTGGAATTAGGTGGAAACAATGCCATCATCATTACACCATCAGCAGATTTGCCAATGGTTATTCCAGGAGCAGTATTTGGAGCAGTAGGAACAGGTGGACAACGTTGTACATCGACACGTCGATTGATTATTCACGATTCTATCTACGACAAGGTAAAAGAATCATTAGTGAGCGCATACGGTCAATTGAAAATTGGTAATCCTTTGGATGAAAACAATCACGTAGGTCCGGTTATCGACAAAGATGCGGTAAACATGTACTTGAAAGCGTTAGAAGACGTTCAAGCTGAAGGTGGAAAAGTATTGGTGCCAGGTGGAGTTTTAGAAGGTCCAGGATACGAAAGCGGATGCTACGTGAAACCAGCAATCGTTGAAGCGGACAACAATTATAAAATGGTACAACACGAAACCTTTGCTCCAATTTTATACATCATGAAATATTCAGGTGATGTGTATGATGCAATTGCCATGCAAAACGATGTTCCCCAAGGATTGTCATCAGCAATTATGACCAACGACATCAAAGAATCAGAAGCATTTTTAGCAAGTCACGGCTCTGATTGTGGAATTGCCAATGTAAACATCGGAACATCTGGTGCAGAAATCGGTGGAGCTTTCGGAGGTGAAAAAGAAACAGGTGGAGGACGTGAGTCTGGATCTGACG
>OCVQ010001077.1_pt1 | contig 22193 bp, 30 predicted proteins | sample 1539061 | NCBI WGS metagenome assembly OCVQ01 (sample SAMEA3355526, study PRJEB22509) | marine metagenome | biome: marine; feature: river plume; material: water | place: USA | collected 2010-08-08 | depth 0.5 m | reverse complement strand
ATGCGTCTTATGAAGTTTTGTGCTAAGTGGGATATGCAACGTATTGCAGACCAAGCACAATCATTTGCAGAACCATTACAAGCGAGGTATCCACTATGAAAGCAAAAGAAATAGTAAAAAACAAGTTTTGGATTGTTTCCGATAACGGACAAAATGTTGGTACTATAAGTTTTAACGACGAACAATATATGCTTAGTGATGCACAAGGCAGTAGATTTTTTGATGATCCTTTAGAACTACAACATCAATTAAAGTCAAAAGTAAGTTGGCAAGACTTAGAAATAAAAGAAACAAAACAAGAAAAGATTGTAAACGAATATCCGACTAGTTGTACGCCCTACAATGATATGTATGATGTAAAACGTAAACTTCCTTTATTTACAAAAAGTGCAAAAAGTAAAAGTTTATACTGTGCAGGTTACTATACAATTAAATTTGAAAAAGGTTGGGTAAAATCTTTTTGCCCAAAACTAATTACTGTTGAACGTTATGAAACTAGAGGCCCTTTTAAAAGTGAATTAGAAATGAGAACGGAGTTATCACGTGTCAACGCAAAATGAACCACTAAACACTGCTCCAATACAACAATTTATTTCGCAAGTAAAAGGCGCTGACGCAGGACATGCTAAAGAAATAAAACTTAATATCCAACAAGCAAAAAGTCTTGCATTTACTCTTGGTATTGTAATGAGCAGACTTAATGGCGATTTAGAACAACTTATTGCTAAACCTAAAGAAGAAGTTATTAATGTATCAATGGACGGCGGAACAGGTTGGTAATAGGTAAGTACAGTTTAGGTATTGTAGGATTTACACATATTCAAGGTCAATGGAATTGGGACGTTATTGTTGTAAAAGGCAAACACTGTCATTACATTCCATTACCTTATCCTATATATAAAATTGTACATTACCTTTGGTCTCGAAAGTTGATTAAAAAGAGATAAATATATGCGTAGTTAATAAAAGGATACGCATAATGAGTAGACCAAAACCAACCGTACTCGCAGAATATATAGATAAAAAAACATATAAATCAGAGCAAGTTTTACAGGCAGAAGCAATATGGGCTGTATATTATGATAACGCACCATTTAACTTAAAAAGCTCTAATGTGCTTACTAGCTATCCAGGTCCTAAGTATAAGAAAACAAGTTTTTCAAATCCAGGTCATGCACACAATCTTGCTAAAAAACAAAATGATCTTTTCAATACCGATTTATTTACAGTTGTAAAATTAACTACCGGTGAAACTGTTGAAGAATGAACTGGAAAGAAACATATACTAAAATCTTTTTAAAACAGGCAGGCAAAGGCGTAAATGAATTGTCTGTTAAAGAGTATTTGCCACTATGGTGGAAGAACACTCGAGGAAAAGAAACAGGCGGACTACGTCTTACTGACGCAGGATTTGAATTCCTTACAACTGAGATAGATTTAAAAACATATGAAATACCATATCCTCCTAATTTTGAACTTACAACAAATACAATTATATGGATGGATAATTTTATTGACTGCCCATACTACATGGCTCCTAAATGTATTATAGTTACAAACGAAAAAAAGGCAATGGAATTGAGTCTTTTTAGTGGAGATGTGCGCAAATATGGACTACAAAAAGCATTAACAAGACAAAATAAAGGTTGACATCTTATACAATCTAGTGTATTATATATACATACTTAGAAATTAAGTATGGCACTGATGATAACACAAGAGGAATATATTATGGATACTACTACTGCACTACGTACAGTTTCACCCAACGGCGCAAAGAAAAGCATTTTGCGAGCGTTCCGTAAGAAACGTCCTATCTTTTTATGGGGACCTCCAGGTATTGGTAAGTCTGACATTGTAGGACAAATTACTAAAAACGCATTAACTAATTCAAAATTAATTGACATCCGACTGTCACTTTGGGAACCTACAGATATTAAAGGTATTCCATACTTTGACAGCAACTCAGGTACAATGGTGTGGGCACCACCTGCAGAACTTCCAAACGAAGAAGAAGCCGCAAAGTATGATAACATTGTTCTTTTCTTAGACGAAATGAACTCAGCGGCGCCAGCAGTACAAGCGGCTGCATATCAACTTATTCTAAATCGTCGTGTAGGACAATACAAATTACCAGACAATGTAATGATTGTTGCGGCTGGTAACCGTGAAGCTGACAAAGGTGTTACATATAGAATGCCTGCTCCGTTAGCAAATCGTTTTGTACACATCGAGCTTGCTGTTAACTTTGATGATTGGTTCCAGTGGGCAGTAGACAACAAACAACACCAAGACGTTGTTGGTTACTTACAATTTGCAAAGAAAGACTTGTATGACTTCGATCCTAAATCACCAAGTCGTTCTTTTGCAACACCTCGTTCATGGTCATTTGTTAGTGAACTACTAGAAGATGATGATGACGATATTACTACTACAGATCTTGTAAGTGGTTCAGTAGGCGAAGGCCTTGCTGTAAAATTTATGGCTCACCGTAAGGTTGCTGCTAGTATGCCTAACCCAACAGATATTTTGGACGGCAAAGTAAAAGAGATGAAAACTAAAGAAATCAGTGCCATGTATTCCTTGACCGTTTCACTCTGTTACGAACTAAAAGAAGCGTCTGATAAGAACGATAAGAAGTTTGACGATAAAGTTAATAACTTTTTACGTTTTGCAATGGATAACTTCGAAACGGAATTAGTTGTTATGGGCATTAAACTTGCTCTTACACAATATTCACTACCAATCGATCCAGATGAAGTAGCATGTTTTGATGAATTTCATGAGCGGTTCGGCAAGTATATTACTGCTGCACAACAGGCGTAGCCATAATAGAGTTGGGCGATCTCTCCAAAACGCCCATTTTTCACTTGACAAAACAAGTAAATATGTGTATACTATAAGTATAAACAATTAAGGATATCACAATGTTAGATTTTACTAATGATGTACTGTACAATGTAGAAGGCACTAAACATTGGACACCTGATCCAGATATTACACCAGAACAATTAGAAGATATGCGTGTAGATGTTATGGAACGTATTATTGTTGCTCGTGTAGGACTATTGCTTAGGCATCCGTTCTTTGGCAACATGGCAACACGTTTACGCATCTTAGCTGCAGATGACTGGTGCCCAACAGCCGCAGTAGACGGTCGTAACTTATATTTTAATACACAATTCTTTAATAAGATGAATAACAAAGAAATTGAATTTGTTATTGCACACGAAATCCTACACTGTGTATTTGATCACTTAGGTCGTAGAGAAGGACGTGACCCTAAAATCTATAATATTGCTGCAGATTATATTGTTAATAACCTACTAGTACGTGATCGTATTGGTACAAAGCCCAGCTTTATTGATTGTTTTCAAGACTTTAAATATGACAAATGGACATCAGAAGAAGTCTATGACGACATATACGAACAAGCAAAACAAAACGGAGAAGAGTTTCTTAAACAACTAGGTGAAATGTTAGACGAACACCTTGAAGGATTAGGCGACGATGAAGGTCAAAGTAACGGCGGTGATGCCGGCGAAGAAGAAGATTCAAAAGGTAATAAAGTAAGCAAGCAAAAGCCTAAGTTTTCTAAAGAAGAAATGGCTAAGATTAAAGACGAAATTAAAGAAGGTATGTTATCGGCAGCACAAGCTGCAGGTGCAGGTAATACACCAGGCGAAATTGCACGTATGATTAAAGAACTTACAGAGCCTAAAATGAACTGGCGTGAGCTTATTAGACAGCAAATACAGTCAACGATCAAACATGATTTTACATTTAGTCGTCCGTCACGTAAAGGATGGCACACTGGTGCAATACTTCCAGGCATGGATTATGATGATCAAATTGATATTTGTATAAGTTTAGACATGAGTGGCTCAATTGGAGATACACAAGCTAAAGTATTTCTAAGTGAAGTACAAGGCATTATGGACGAATTTAAGTCTTATAATATTAAATTATGGTGCTTTGATACAAAGGTATATAACGAACAAGACTTTAGTGCAGACGGTGGCGAAGACTTGTTAGACTACGAAATCATGGGAGGCGGCGGTACTGACTTTGATGCTAACTGGAACTATATGAAGGAAAATGATATACAACCTAAAAAGTTTATCATGTTTACAGATGGGTATCCTTGGAGTAGTTGGGGTGACGAAGACTATTGCGAAACCGTTTTTATTATACACGGACACCGTGATAAAGAATTACAAGCACCGTTTGGAATGACGGCGCATTATGAAGAATATGCATAAAATAAAAGAACCAAACCCATTAAACTTATTTGAGATTAGGCGCTTAAAAGTGCCTAGTCCTCATTGCGACTATATAAACATACCTAGAAGGTATAATTTAGAACAAAGTTTAATAAAGTGGATTACTGAAAATCTAAAAGGTAGATACTATATTGGTGACGCTGTAATGTTGCGCGATAGCGGAACAGAGACTGTATGTAAGATAGGATTTGAAGATGCTAAAGAACTTTCTTATTTCACTTTGGCATGCCCACTTTTAAAATACAAGTAAATATATGCGTAGTTTATTTAAAACACAGGAGACAATAAATGAGCGAAGATAAAAACAAAGCTGACGCACCGGCACCCACACAAGAAGCTCAAGCGCCAGCACAAGAAAACACAACCGAACTTACTATTACTGATTTGAATGCACTAAAACAAATCATTGATGTAGCAAGCGGTCGTGGAGCGTTTAAGCCTAACGAAATGATGACTGTTGGGCAAACATATAACAAACTAGAAACCTTCTTAAATGCAGTAGCGGCACAACAGCCTGCACCAGAAGGCCAAAAAGGAGAATAATATGCAAGCGTTAAAACACGTTGGTAGAGTAATGAAGACTAAAAAGAAATGTGCAGTAGCATATAGAGTATTACCAGGTGATGCTGATAACTGTTTAGTTGTATTTACAGAATCACTTGATGCTGCTGACCATGATACATTAATTAGTTTAATTGAATCAAATAGTGGACAAAATTCAGATGAATTTGCAGATGCTATGGCTAGAGCATCTTTATCAGATGGTAGAAACATGTTAGCTGCATTTCATAAAACAGGAAAACTTACTAAAGTTGCAACTAATTTAATTGAAATGACACCTAACAATAACTCATCACTTCCATTAGATCAGTTAAACAAAAGTATTGCTGAACAAAAAGGTATTACCGTAGCAGACCTTGCGGTCAAAAACCCTAATGGCGGAACTATAGAAGTTAATGAAGCTACAGTAGACCCAACAACACAATATAATAGCACACCAGAATCCGAAGTCTTAACAGATGACGTACTTGCAGCACAATATCGCTCGCAGGCAGACACTTTGTTTAAAGAAGCAAAGAGTTTAAGAGAACAAGCAGAAGCACTTGTTCCTACAAAGCGTAAATCAAAGACCGCGGCGGATGGCTAAAAAGGGTTCATTACCTCCCGAAGTCGTCGACGCCTGGCCTGATATATTTAAAGACATAACTATAGACGTTGTACCTATTGAATACTTACATAGTGTAAAAGTATATTTTACAGATGGTAAGATATGGGAAATAGACGTTAAAAAGTCGTTAACAAAACCGCATCTTGACATTGAAAATGCACTAGAAGACCTATTTGAAGAATATGAAGATAGCATAAGTAATATAGACTTTAGGCTAGACACACATAAAGTTAAACGTGATATAAAAAAACGTACACAAATCTTTATGAAGAAAAGAAAGTGATCGGCATAAATACATATAACAAACACTATCAGGAGTTAATAGATGGCTTTACAAGTTAGACGCGGCACAAATGCAGAACGATTAGGTATTACCCCAGCAGAAGGGGAACTATTATATACTACAGACACCAAACAATTATATATCGGTGACGGAACCACTGCAGGTGGTACAACATCTATTGCTGGAACTATTGATTCATTATTAGCTGACACAACTCCACAATTAGGCGGTATACTTGATTTAAACAATTTTGATATTACTGGCAATGGTAATATTAACATTAATGGTACAATTACAGCAAGCGGAAATATTAACTTAGGTGACGGCGTAGGCAGTGACTTACTCCAAATTAATGCTGAAATTGGTGGTAGTTTAGTTCCTAATGTAGGCGATACTAATAACTTAGGATCACAAGCAAAGTATTGGAACGAAGCATGGATAAACCAACTAACAGTTGACAGTCAAATTACAGCTGAAAGAGTTCAAGCAGATATTATTGCAGACGATAGTACTGTAGTCTTTAATGCAGCAACAGGACAAATAAATGCTAGTGGAACATTTACAGGTACTGTAACTGGTACCCTTGACGGTGATGTTACAGGTTCAGTGTTTGGCGATGATTCAACACCACTTGTAGACGGCGTTAACAACACTTTGTCAGGCGCAAGTGTAACAACTAACAACATAATTGCAAATTTATTAAATATTGGTACTAACGAAGCTGCTTCTGATATCAGTCTTTCTGTTAACTCTAAAGACGAAACATCAATAATAAGACTAGCAAGAACTTCAGACTCAGATATTAGCAGCTCTGCTGTTGGATACGGAAGATTATTATTTGGAAGAAACGATGCAGTTGCTGGATCATCTGACACTTGTTCTATATCTGGCTTCCAAGACGGGATGGCATTATCGCACGATACTAGCGGGTCACATCTTCAAGCTGCAGAAAATTTTTATATTGCCGACGGTGTATTTGCTTTTGGTACTTTTACTCCAGCTGCTAATTCAAAAGTTGATGTAGCAGGTAACTTACACATCACTGGCGGTTATACGCAATTCGGAAGTTTAACAAGTATAGAGCGTGACACACTTACTGCTGCAAATGGCATGGTTATCTATAACACTACAAACAACAAATTTGAAGGCTATCAAAACAGTGGCTGGATCAATCTAGATAACGGGCTTGCTGCTTCTTAATAAGTACATATGTGCTTAAAGAAAAAATACTATCTAATTCAACCGCAGTTCGTACATTAGTTCATCCTAGTGTAAGAAAATCTATATCTAATATATCTCCAGACATAGATAGTGTAACTCCATTTAACACAAACATAATAGACTGGCTTAAGCCTATAATAGACTTATCGGAGTTCTATGTATACCCTACTAATGGAATTACTGAAGGACTAAATTGGTGGTCAGCAAGTGAATCGAGATCAATCAAACTTACAGCCGGTGACTATCAATGGGTTAAAGCAACTCAAGGAAAGGACACTATACAGTATATAAGTGTTCCTAGTTCTATTGATGGAAATTTTAAGGACATTCCAATAGATATGCCTGTAGCATTAGATCTAGCGTATGTAGGTAGTACTAAGATTAATCCTATATCTATAAGCAAAAATGTAGAATATGTATTTTACAGTTTAAGTAAACCGTTTGGTGTTAGAAATATACGTACTGGTTGGTTTTTTACTAGAAAGAAAGATTTTAGATTAGACGCTCTTATAAACAATGCAAAATATTATAATTATTATGCTAATCAAGTAGCAGAACATATTATTTCAAACTTTGATATTGACTTTGTTTATAATTCATATCATAAACAACAATTACAAATATGTGATCAGTTAAATATTACACCAAGCGATAGTGTATGGATTGCTACATCAAGAGATAACGAATACGAAAAATTTAGAAGAACAAAGGATATTGCAAGACTTTGTTTAGCAGGAGTTTATAATGAATAAAAAAAGTTTACCAACTCTAGCAGATCTAGGATTAAACATTGATCTAGACCGGCTAAGAGTAGAAACAGATAAGTTAGCTGACAAGTTTGTTGATGTACGTACAGCAAACCCTGGGCTGTGTATGAATCACGAAGACTTAGTTATGGATGTATACGATAACTTTGAACAGATAAACCTAACTACGCCTAGTGAAGTATTACCGCACACAGCCAGCATTAAAGAGCGTCTAAGACGCCGAGAAGAGCACCTTTATAATGTTCCTACAGAAGACTATCTTGGCAGTTACTTTGAGGAAATAGTTACACAATTAAAAGCACCAGCAAGCCGCATACGTATTACTAAACTTGCTCCAGGCAAGATAATACCGTGGCACGTAGATTACGATGTAAGTTATGCCGTAAGATGTATTGTTCCTGTATACGGTGGCAGTAACGTAGTTAACCTATTTAAAAGAGATGGTAAATTAGAAGCATACAATTTAACAGATGGAACAGCAAATTTCCTTAATATAGGATATGCTCATGCCGTTGTTAATATGAGTGATAAACCTAGAATAGCACTAATGTTTAGTTTGGATGGTACAGATGATTTGGAAAACTTGCTCAATTGAGCATCACTTAGACGAAATTAAAGAATTATTTTCTCAGAACTCTGCTCACAAACACGCAGACAATTATTTAAAAGAACCTCTTTTTGAATATACAAAATTTGCTAGGTTAGGCTTTGCTCCTAACTTAGTATACTACTCTGCAGGAGTAGAACGTCCTGAATATAACGGCTCTATTAGAATTATGACTCGGCATACTAGGTCTCGTAATCATGACTTTGGTTCCCGTAAAGATGATTTAATAAGAGGCGTAGAAACATTAGACATTCTTGCAGAAGAATCATTAAATAAAGGATATACTAATATTTGGATGTCACGTGAAGAAAGTCCTAAAATTTTAGAATACTTTTGTAAAAATTCAAAATATAATTGGAAACTAACCTTTGAGCCAATGCCGCACAATAAAAAAATAGAACAATATGTAATAAGGATGCAATAAAAATAGATGGCTGTACGTAGTAGCAAAACCGGAGTCTTTAATATGAAACGTCAATGCACAGGTGAAGATGTGTCATGTATTGTATACACCGGAAATCAAAGTATAAAAAATCAACCTGTACTATGGGTTATACACGGCTCCGGCGGAGTAAGTAGTAGCGAAGATATATTTTTAAACTGGGCTAAAGACTTGCCTATTACTATTGCTATTGTCGACAGTTATACTGGTCGTAAAGTTTTTAAACACAACTGGGACGGTAACGATTCTCGCATTATAGATAGTCATACTAGAGCAGAGGATATTGTCGGTGCTAAGATGAAGTTTGACAAAATTAAAAATGATATATTTCCGTTTACAAGTAATAAACATTATGCTGTAGGGTTTAGTGACGGTGCTACAACGGCACTAAGACTGCTTACACAGCGTTATAGTGCGTATACGAGCTGGTTAAGTAAGTCCTATTGCTTGTATCCTGCATTATATCCATATGAGTCTGATTTTAAAACTGCTGACGGATCTAAAATACATATTTTTGTAGGCGAGCATGATAACTGGACCCCTGCACAACAAGCTAAAAGATTTGTTAAAGAACAAGGTGCTAGTATAGATGTATTAGAAAATACTCATCATAGCTTTTTTAAACCCGGTGTCAAAGGTTGGCACAAACATGTTATAAACATTAGCAGTAAAGATTTACCAGATTATGATAGCGACGATCTTCGAGAACAATTTGGAAACATTGCTGTCAATAATAATATTAATGTAGAAGAATGTCGAGGCGTTTATGTTGAATACTCTAAAGACTCATCCCAATTTGTATTAGATAAATTAGCGCACGATATTTTAAGTTAGGAGATTATAAGTATGCACCCAATAACAAAGGTACCTTTTGACATAGATACAGCCATATACTTAGACGACTTTTGGAATAACTTTGAACAAGAGTCAGCATGCCTTACTGACGGTAGGATACGGTCACCTAAAAATTATTTTAAAATTATTAGAAACACAGAATTTTTAGAAAGAGAAACTGTTCGATGGAGTAAGTTACTAGATGCCGATGCTCGTGCAAGATACTACTGGCTTAAACCTAATAGACAACTATGGTGGCACACAGATGCCGGAACAAAATGTGCAATTAACTATGTACTTAATGGCAATGATGCAAAGGTTCAATTTAGTGTTACTGGAGAAGATCTCGAAGGACCGCCTCCTGCACAATATAACGAATTTGAATATCGTGCAGCAATACTAGATGTTACAAAGTACCATAGTGTTCCTAACGATAGTGATTTACCTAGAATACTATTTAAAATAAGTATTTTTGATAAGTCGTATGAAGAGATTCTATCATTGCTTATGAGTAGGACGTAAAGGATCACTTTCCCAACCTATAAATTCATTAAATTCTTTATCTTCGTCTAAATCTGTAGATGACTGATATAACGAAATTAAATCGTCTTGCGGACGTTCGTAATCTGCTACATTATTCTTTTCAGGATCGCCTATCATCTGTCCGCCTGGTCCGTATGTACTGCCCACAGTAAACCCAAACTCGTTTGCCCATTTTTCAATTTCTTCTCTACGTCTAACTCGTACTTCCATAGTATTAGATTCTCCTTTAGGAAAACTAACCCATTCTTTATCTTTATCTAAAAATAGTTCGTACATTTGTTTTTTAAACACAGGAGCCCCTGGCAGTATTAGCATTGTGCCGCCAATTTCTACACGCACTACAGGATTGCCAGCATAGTGGGCATTGTCTCGCATCCAACGATATTCTTCTAAATGATCTTCTTCTGTTTGTGTAGGATATCCTACAATTAATAATAGTGCTACTTTAATATTGTATTTGGCATACATATCTAAACTTTGTTTTAGTAACTCGTCAGTAAATCCTTTATTCATATCTTGTCGTAGCTTTGGACTAAAACTTTCAATGCCAATCATAATTTGTTTAAAGTTTGCACGTTCTAATTTTTCGTATAAGCGTTCTGGCATTTGTTTTATAATACCTAAGCCTTTTATACTTTCAAACTTGCTACCGTCAGCAATAATAAGATTGCATAGTGTTTCTAATTCTTTTTGATTTCCGTTTATTAAACTATCAAAGAAATATATATGATTAATACCTTTGTCTAGTAAATGTAACATTTCATCATATATACTTTGAGCACTGCGCCATCTAAATTTAGGATAGAATGTTTCTACATCACAAAATGTACAACGGCGTACACATCCTCTACTGCCCATTATTCCTGCTTCATAAGCATCACGTTTATAATTGCTTTCTCTAACTCTTAGTCCTCCTGGATCTCTGGGAACATATCTTTCAAAATCAAACCCAGTGTAATCAGGTTTAGGTAAAGTATTTAGGTCTTGAATTTGCGGCTTTAATATATGGCCAGGCTTGGCCTTATTATACAATATTTCTAACAGGGCGTTTTCGCCTTCGTTAGAAACTGCATAGTCTGCTAAGTTGTTTTCTATAATCCATTTATGATATGTATATACAGGACTGCCTCCTACAATAATTTTTTTATTTGGATTATATTTTTTAATTAGAGGTGACAAATATTTTAACGTAGGCAAGCTTCTGTAACTAAAACAACTAATACCTACATAAGTTGCAGGATGTTCTGCTATTTCTTTTGCCCATTTATCAATGTGATGTTTATACACTTCGTCGTAAAATTTAAAAAACTTTTTGCCTTTATAAAGAGTTTCGTTGGATTCTTTCCATATTTCCCACCAATCGGTATGAATAGTACTTTCCCAGAGTTCTAAGTTAAAGTCTCGTATATCTGTAGAAAAGCCGTGAGCTTTACATACTCCTTGCAAGTATGCTATTGCAAGAGGCGGAACATTAACACCGTGTTTGGGTATAGCACATAATAAAATATCAGTCATACACTTCTATCAAGTAAATTAATAAATTTTTTATCATGATAGGGAACAAATATTGCTACGTGCAATCTATCTACCATTGTATTGTTTTCTACTGCATGATCCTTTACGTTATTGAAAACATATGCATTTCCTGGAGCATAATGTTCACTATATATTTTTTTATCGTCTGTACGCACTAGCATGCGTATTCCCGGATCAGTTACTATAGGAATATGAACAATTGCCTTGTCATTAGCAATGACATCTGAATGCCACGGAAGCCTTGCATGATTGTGCCAGTTCAAGTATCCGTCGTGTCCCATTTTCCAAATAAATGCACGATAGCTAGTATCACATATATGATCAAATATAAACTTAGTAATGTAAGGGAGTCTATTATACAAATCTGTTTTGTAATACTTCATATCTTCTAAATTTAGTCTAGGAACATTATCGATAATACTACTAGCATACGTCTGATATTCTGGCATATCTCTAGTAGCACACTCTTTACTTTGTTTGTTAAACCAAAGATGACTGTGAGGTGTATAGTTTATTAATGCTCTAGATGCCCAGTGTCTGTGATAATTAGGACCCTTTTTTATAGTTTCGTTAGTAGTCGACATATTAATAGGAATAAACGCACTGCCGATCGCTTCGTCAACTTCTTGTTTTGCTTTTGCATGATCAAACTTAGGAATATTCAAAGTTATATGAGGTATTTCTTGTGTGAGTTTACTATAAGGATATTTGTTTTGATAATCTATTATCTTTTGTGCTGACTCTTTAGCACGTTCCTCGTCCAAATTATCAAAAACACCATAGTTATACGCATCATCACCGTTTTGTAACTTTAGCACTAGTTCTTCTTTTTTAATCTCTTCCATTATAAACAACGTCCTGTATGAGTTCTATAGTGCGTTTTATACCAAAAAGCAGTTCTTTCCAAATATCGAAGTCCTTCTTCTGAATTAGAATCAATGCCTTGTTCTTCCCATACATTGTTGCGTTTATGAACTCCGGTAAACTGGTCAGCAAAAAGTATATCACCTTCATCCCATTCATGATGATAGTGATAATCGTCTATATCAATATATGCTTTGCGAATTAGTTTGTATATATTTTTATGATTTGATAATGGAGTTTCTGTAACATCTCCAATGTCTTCCATATTTAGATGAGGGAAGTATATACCTTTCATTCCTAATGGGTGATTAGGATGCAGTCTTAAATAGTTATCTTTTGTAAATCTTGGTTCAGGATATAAATTAAGATCCTGATCGAAGTTAATAGCATTTTGTATAGATCTAGATTTACGTTGTTTGTCAAAGTCCGATTTTTCTGCGATTGGTAACATATAGTGCAATAACTTTTTTTCGTATGTATTTTCTATCTCGTTTGTTAAATGGATATAGTAACTTTCAAAATCTTTTTTTGTTTTACTATCCAAACTATTCCAATAAGGCATACTATTTGTCCAGCTTGTGATTGATCCTTTTGGCGATGTAATACAACGTAGACTTATCATTTCTTCCGAATCAGGAGTAAATCCTAGATTACAATGCCAATCTAGTTCGCCATGACTAAACAGTCCTTCGTCACCAAGATCATTAATTTTTTTATTTGTTACTCTAAATATTTCCGGATGATTAGGATCGTTACACCACATTTCAGCTGGCTGATGATAACCAATTGTTTTCTGGAAATCTACATATTCTGTAGATGTTATATCTTGCTTTTTCCAAACAACTATTCCGTATTGTTTAACAAGACTAATAAAGTCATTAGGGCTAATAGTTCCGTAATTATCTAAAACTTGGACTGCTACAGTTATTCCTGTTGATGATTTTAATTCTTGTATTTTCATTTAAACCTCGCACAATGGCCAACCCATTATACATAAACGTGGCAATTTGTTTATACTTGACTCTAACACATCTACTAAGTGAGAGCCCAGTGTTTCAAAAATTACTAGTCTATTGAATATTGGCTGGACTTGGATATCGCCATATAATTGTCTGTAACTATAGCTATCTATAAATTGTTGTTTTTCTTCAGGATACTTAGAAAAATATTCGTCTTCGCCGTTTTGATCAACCCAGCGTAAATAGCCACTATCCTCTGTAGAGAGATAAAATAAAAATCCTAGCCTTCCGTGAATATCTTCGTGTTCAACATGCATAGCAGATCTCATTCCAGGTTCATTATATTTTAAAAAACAATTTCTAGAAACAGACGGAATAGGTAACTTATATCCAATAGTTGTTTCTATTTTTTTAAATATAGAATTTCTTAATTCACTATACTTTTCGTTTATTTGAAAATTATCTTTATAAAATTTAATTTGAAAATTGGTCTCAGTTTGAGCATATGATGTTTTTCCTACATCTATAAATAAATCATTATTGATATTTTTTGAAAATCTATCAATAATATTTTTGTCTATTGCATCATCTATTACTACAACTTTATTCATTTTTTAAAAAACACTTTTCTGCTATCCATCCACCGGTGTCCCACTTGTGTAATCTTACTTTGCGGAAGTTGTTGTGATGCTGTCTGTGAAAGCCTTCGCCAGCAATAAAGAAGTTAAGCCACGGAACATCTGCTCCGCCTTCTACTTTGTGTCCTACTGTATTAAGTAGTCCAAATCCTATTTTAGCAAATACAAATGGTGTTGCGCAAAAAGCAATCCAAAACAGTGGACTAATTAAAAAGCTCAATACATTTACTATCACTAATATTTTAAGCCAATGCTTGTGACAAAATACTAATCTTGGATTATCATACAAGTCTCTAGCATACTTCATTGGTATCTTAGGAATATCCCATGTTGTAAATAAAACTTTCCAATAACCTACGTGCTGTGCAGCATGTGGGTCTTGTGGTCCATCACTGTGTGCGTGATGCATTCTGTGACTAGCAATCCACCCAATGGGTGTACGTATACATGCTATCATTAACATAGCAAGTCCAATAGTTTCAAACCATACCGGTACTTTAAATTGTTTGTGACAATAATATCTATGAAGTAAAATACTCGCCCCCCAGTGACTAATCACTTGACTCCATAATATTCCTAAACCAATTGATATAATTAACAACTGATAGTCCATCTAATTCTCCTCTTGCATCGGAAGTGTACAGACTAAGTGCAATCTGTCTTCTCTACTAGCATTCAATGCTGTATGAAATTCTGTTGTATTTACCCAATGGAGCATTCCTGGTTTCATATGGCATACAAAGTTTTCCCAAATCATTTTACAACCAATATTTGTAATAATAGGTATATGTAGTCTAGGAGTTGCATCGCGATGCCAGGTCAAACAGGTGCGGTCTTTCATAATCATAAATCTAGTCCGACCGATATTAAAGTCAGTTTTTAATTTCTCAATTACTGTATATGTATACGTTCCAGATAATTGAGGAATAATTTTATCAAACGAGTCTTCAGTCCAATTTTTATTTTTATCTTTTAAAGATCCTGATGCCTGTTCAAATAAATTTCCTGTATTGTCAGCATATGTTAACCCAATATTTTCATACATGTTAATTATGTCTCTTGCAGTATCTTGCTCTAATAAACTATTGTAATCAGCAGCTAATTTATCTGTATCAAATGAATAATCTAAAATTTTATGCATACTAATTCTCAATACATAAAAACGGAATATATCCGTTTCCTGGCCTCTTTATCATTACGTTAAACCCTTTCTCTTTTAAGTAGCTTTGTAAAAAATTTAAATCATACAGTGATATAAAATATTTACACTTTGTTTTAGGACTAGTCGAGTTATTAATTAAAATACTATCGTTATCATAAAAATAAGCAATATCATAATTTTTATTTTGAAGGTCTGTCAATTGAAAAGACTTACCAAAGTCATTAACTCGTTTCATATAAAAATACTGAAGTAATTCATATGTGTTTATATCTAAAACACTAACTGCCAGTTTTTTAAATTTAAAACTTGTTAACCACGTTAACGTAGAAACTAATTCATCTAAATCAGTATGACTGAATACACTATATGCCCAAATCAAATCTTGAGTAGTATTTAAAACATTAGGAAACTCAGTTGCTGTTCCGTTATGATTATACATATGATTAAAGCAATCGTAATGATACCAACTAGCTAACGGAAATTCTTTTTTACCCAATTCAACCGAATTTATACTAACATCAATCGAAGTATAATTACATTCTAAAATATCGCCTTTAGAAAAATATAGTAAGTTACCTTGATTTCCGCCGTAATCTAATACAGACGGCTTATCGATATCTACAAATAATTCCTTAAAAAGAGGGTATCGATTGGTTGAGGTATTTCGGTCGTGTACATACATATGTATATTTAAGTGATTTTAGTAACTTTTATACGTTCTTTTGGCTTTGCCGGAAATATCTGATCACTATGCTCGTGATGCATTCTCATATCTTCTTTTTGCAGATCCCTAAATCCCACGCCAAGCATTAGTTGAACATTATTTTTTAGATTTAATGCCTGTTTTACCTTATCACCCCTAAATCCAGCACAATAACCTGTGTCATACCCTAATAAATGACTAATAAAATTAGCGTAACCGGCTGCTACACCTATTGCTAAGTACTTGTCTCTTGTCATTTCAAATTCTGCGTCATCACTAAAAGTGTTGTTTCGCCATACTACTCGCTCACTTGGAGTTGCTTCTTCAAATACTATTAACAAATTAGCTAATGTTTGACTATTTGTTGTCTTAATACCATTTGGCAATACAAAAACATCAGTATGCGTGTGTATATCATTGATGAGTTGTCTATTAGTAATTAAATGTATATTATAAAATGCATGATTTTGTTTACTAGGGCATTGAGTCAACGCATGCATAATAACATCTATATCCTTTTCTGGTATAGTCTGTGAAATATCCCAATTCCGTGTACAGTGTTGGCTTTTTGAAACTGTATCTGTTATTGTTTTATGATTTATCATTACTTAATTCTCTTTATAAACTATTTATGTATTCTAAGTAGCTGTGTTTTATACTGATCTATATAATCTAATTCAATTTGTTTGTTATTTTCAATAGACTTTACATAAGCAGTATATGTAGCTCGATCCATTTTTATTAACTCATCAATTTTAGGAGCCGTAGGCTGTGACGAAATCAATGGATAAGTTTTTAATAAATTAAAGCCACCTTGTTTTTGTCTATTAGTGTTAGCAACAAGTTTTCTCATATCTTTCCAAATTTCTTCAGCTTCGTCTCTAGTATGTATAGGTCCAATACTATTATGCCAATGATAACTATCGCCTGTTGGCCAACTAAATCCATATTTTGTTGCGTTTTTTTGAAATTCGCTATCCCAAGGCTGTGGCCGAATATTATCAGGATTACTTACACTAAGGGGAAACGGTACAACTTGATCAATTATATTGTTAGAATCTGATATCCATTTTTTAGTTTCTTCAATAGATTCGTAAGTTTCATAAGGTAACCCGGTAATTAACCCAATACCTATTTTAATATCTGAACCCCAGGTATTAGTTTTTAAATCATGCAATGCATCTTTAGCAACTTGAGGGTCAATTCCTTTTCCTATTAACTTGGCGGCTTCTTTATTAAAACTTTCTATTCCAAAGAACGCTCCAATTAGTCCCATTTCTTTTAGCAATTTAATTTCTTTAGGAAATCTTAATAATAAATCTAATCTGAGATAACACGAAAATTGTATCTTAAATGGAAGATTTGTAAACAATTCATGTAAAATTTCTAACTTATATAAAGAATCATTAAACGTGTCGTCACTAAGGATGTATTTTGTAATTCCATAATCTTTATAATTACGTATTAATTCTTGTTCAAGTACAGTTGTGTCTTTGATGTAATCATACTTCTTTTTTCCGTTTAGAGCAAATCCACAAAATTTACATTTAAATATGCATCCACGTCCAACTTCTAGTATAGGAACATCGTGATGTGTTATTAAATCTTCTGGTACATAGATTGTGCTACTATAATTAAAATCAAATTTTCCAGTTATACTACTATATATAGGTGTGTTTTTTTCAATTTTAATTGGTAGTTTCATAGGTTCGTTATATTTTACAGAACGAACAAACGGAATAAAATCGTTTTCTGAAAATCCTTCAAATAGTAAATCTACATTTTTATACTCACTATTTAAAAATACTCTACAACTAGGCCCGCCTGCAATTATAGTAACATCCGGATAGTGTTTTCTAATATAAGTAATTAAGAAATTTACTTTGCTAATTAGATTAGACTTAGATTGAGTATCATAATGCTCCCAAAATAAAGTACTAAATCCAACTATTTTTAGACCGCAAGATAAATTTTCTAATATTGTTATAATATCTTTTTCTAAAAATCTGTTAAAATACTGAACTACCTGACACGATAGTCCTTGCTTTCTAAACTCAGTAGCAGCTCTATAAACTCCATAGTTTTTTTGAGCAAAATAATTAGATTCTTCAGAAGCAGCAGAAAACAATATAGAATCAGCCATTGTACATATACCTTAGTAAATCCCTCACAAAATATTTAGTCTAAGCTCACTATTATAATTACATTGCTGGAATAAAAATAAATAATGTTACTAAGGAATTTAAAATATGTATACCCAAGCCGCCATCTTACTAAAAGAACACAACTTCACACTTGCAACTAACGTTACTAACTTTGTTCAAGAAAACTTTCCCTATAGAACTAGAGAATACGAAAAATGTACTAGAGACGTATCGTACATAATTACAGCCGTAGAAACTTGTTTAAAAGAAGGAAATACTCAACATATAGACTATGTTTCTCGCCTATTTTTTAAAGGTGGCGAAATACAGTTAAAGTCAACTGAAGTGGAGTTTTTTGCATATGATTACTTAGTAGGCTTATTAAAAGAATTATTTGTAGATGTCGAAGACAATGCACACGAGTTTTGTAAAGATTTAATCCAAAAATTAAAAGACAATCTTACAAACGGATTTGATGACATTAATGGCAACGGATTTAGCAAACGCGGTGTCAACAGAGAAACAACAATTAAACGTATGTTCTACAACTGGGATAACGAAATGGAAACAATACGCAACATGCAAAAGTGTCAGCGTAACTGGGACTATTCTAAGAATGTACATCCAGAGATTATCGACTACTTGTTATGGCATGCCGAAAATGCTCCTTCAAAACAACACGAAGCGTATTACGATGTATACTGGACTGCTGATAGAAAAATTATAGAGGCGGCATCAAAGTATACTTGGGGCAGTACGCACTCAAGAACACCTCCATCTACATGGCGTAATACACAAGCAAATGCTAATATGTATATGTTGTTTGTAGGCAAAGAGTCAGAAACTAATTTAAACTGTCACTCCGACGGAACCCTTAAAGATAATAAGGATCCGGCTCGATGGGAAAACTCATATGTAAGTGTTGGTATCGCTATGGGGTTAGTTATGCGAGCTGCAAATTCATTAGGACTATCTACAGGATGTAACAAAAGTCACGGTGATATGAACGGCGATATGTACTGGGAAAGATTACTAGGAATTGAAGAAGATGTGATTAAAGGACGTAAAAAAATTGCTTACGGTATAGGCATTGGATATCCGCAAGAAGGTCGTCCACGCTGGGAAACAGATGATTACGAATTAGCAATTGGTTCAGGAAATGGTAGTAAACTAACTACTGATCTTAATTTGGAAACTCATCCAGTTACTGGAAAACCTATGCGTAAAGTAGAAATTGTAGATATTAGAACTAAAGACAAAGCAATTGACCCGTATGGTAACGAGCATGTTCTTCCTACTGAATCGTCTATCAAAATTAACACAATGCGTAAACGCATCATCAATATTACAGAAATAAAATAATGATCAACATAGTAGTCACAAGTAAACCAGTTGACGGTTTATTCTATTACAGTTATGAATATTGCAATATGCTCAACAATGCCGGATATCCAGCACAAGTTGTTATAATGACTCATAGAGCCTACTCCCAACTACCATACATTGATAGTATAAGATCAAAGTATACAACATATGAGAATGTGTACATAGATAACTATTTGCCAACCGATGATGATGTTACATTAATTTTAGGCAGAAGTATGATGACACTAAGTTGGCAAAGTTTTAATGACTACACCGAACATCAACAAAAGTGTTTGCGTAAATTATTTGGTGGGAAAGTAATAAGTGTATACAGCGAAAATCACATCGAAGGATATCCTAAAGCAGTAGACTTTTATAATCCAACACAAATAGTAGATTTGTGTGATACTGAAGTTTACCCTAATGGTGTAGGCGCACACTTTGAAAAGACTATTAACTTTAGCATATACAAGCCTTACAAAGATAACATACAGTTTAAGCATTTATTTCTTGGTACAAACGACAAATACTATGCTAGTGTTGAAAAGGTTATTGACCAATATCCAGATCATGGGATCTTGACATATGATGCAAAGTATGTTAATATAAAGAATAATAATATATATGTACCTGTAGAAAACTTAATGAGCATGTTTGAAACATATGTATATACAAAAGAAACATTTGACCCTGCTCCTCGCATATTTCAAGAGTGCAAGTATTATGGCAAGGATGTAATTTATGAACGGCGAGATCCAGGAACAGACGGTGGAACTATATACTGGAAACGTGATATTAAAGAACCTAATATACAGCCGATTGTAACTGCTATGGAGGAAATTAAATGATTACTGATCATCCATTCTTTAAAAGAAGAAAAATTAATTTAGATACTACTCATAGATGTGCCCTCGAATGTCCTAAATGTCCGAGACAATCTTATTATCGAGACAAAGGTCTAACTGTTCCTGGAGAAGATCTTTCCTTATTAGAATTTAATAAAATTATTAATTTTGCAGATTTTATAGGATTCGAAGGACAGTATTCTGATCCTGTACATCACCGTTATTTTTTAAATATGCTAAAATTATGTTATGATAAAAATATACGTGTAGAAGTTCATAACGCATCTTCAGTAAAATCATTAGATTGGTATATCAAAGCGTTTAACGCAAATCCAAATGCACATTGGATTTTTGCAATTGACGGACTACCAAAAGATAGTCATATTTACAGAATTAATCAAGATGGTGAGAAATTATTTAATATAATGAAAACTGCTGTAAAGTATCTTAAAATACAACCTAAATGGCAGTATATTATTTTTAGGTATAATGAAAAAAATATACAAGAAGCAACAAAGTTAGCTAATGAGATCGGTGTAAAATTCTACACACTTATAAGCTCGAGATGGCAAGGAAAAGATGATCCACTATTACCTATCAACCCAGAATACAGGATTTTAAAATGACTATTAAATTAGATCCCGCATGTTTTAAAGGATTTCCATTAGCAATTACAAATCAAGGTTATTTATTACCTTGCTGTTATTGCGACGATCCTGGGACATTAAATAACGAAGAATTTCAAAAACTTTATCGTGTAAGTAAAATATCAGATCATAATACGATAAATGATATTATCTATTCTAAAGAATGGAAAAGGTTTTTTAAAAATTTAAAAAAACATAAAGGACCGCCTGCTTGTATGAATACATGTAGGAAAAATACAGAAGTAAGAAAAGACGTATCTATTAATACAAGATCTAACAAAATAGAAACTATTAAAATAAGATGATAACTAAATTAATCGGCGGCGGTCGTAACAATCAAACTTTTTACTGGGACTGGATCAAAGGCTCTTCTAGTCTTGACAACCCTAAATTTTTTAATAAAAACAAAAAAAGTATAGGTCCTAGTTGGTATTATTATGATAAGGACATATCATACATTCATAACAACGAAGGATTTAGAACTTATAACTTTAACGAAATTAAATGGGAAGAATCTATTGTAATTTTAGGATGCTCTATAACTTATGGTGTTGCAAATGCTTTAGAAGATTCGATACCAGCAATAATTGAAAAAATAACCGAGATTCCTGTAATTAACTTAGGAGTAAGTGGTGCAGGAGTTGATCTTTCGTGTGTTAATTCTTTAACATTGCACAATCTTTACCCTCGTCCTAAAGCTATAGTTCAACTCTGGAGTGGTATTCATCGTTACTGCGAGTTTATTAGCGACAGTGAAGTTGAACATCATTTGCCTCAGAATAAAAGATTTTGCTTAAAGCACAACTGGAAAGAAAGAAATAAAAATTATGTTAATTTTGACAGGACTATATGGAAAAATAAAACTGTTAGATACGAAGCAAGTTTTTTCCAAGAAACTAGTCAAGAGCTAAAGGTAGATTTCTTAAAAACAATAGATAAGGCAAGAGATTTATCTCATCCGGGATATGCAAGTAATAAAATTGCAGCAGAACAAATAATCAACATGTTGTCTAAAGAAGGATTATAAAATGATATCGTATGATGCATGGGACCGTGAGTACCAAGAAAACAAACAAGACTACTTAGATGTGTTTGACCGTTTTATGAGTCAAATGAATTACGAAAACAATGAAGACTTTGAACGTAGCTTTGCTGAACGTGTAGGACGTAAACATTGTGTTA
>OCVQ010001070.1_pt1 | contig 22275 bp, 22 predicted proteins | sample 1539061 | NCBI WGS metagenome assembly OCVQ01 (sample SAMEA3355526, study PRJEB22509) | marine metagenome | biome: marine; feature: river plume; material: water | place: USA | collected 2010-08-08 | depth 0.5 m | reverse complement strand
AGCACAATCTCTTCGGGTTTGTCTCTCTTTCCAGCCATCTCTGATCCTCCTGAAATGGGATAATTCTATCCCAGTTGGTGGACCAATTCAGTGGGGGCACACCAACGGCTGCCCGAAATGATCAACCAATTGCGGACGCTGTCACGGATGCGGCCCAATAATAGCCTCGCAACACTGAGGCGCCAATTCACCTTGATTGCCTCAGACTATGTCTCGGCAGTGTTCATCTCGGCCTTGGCAAGACGCCTGTCACATCTGGCGCCGCATGTGTCCCTGTCGGTAGCACCTTTCACCCAAGAGGCCATCACGCGCTTTCAACGTGGGGTAATCGATTTCCTGATCGCACCCGACTTCGCTCTCAAGTCCGAATACCACACCAAGCCCCTCTTTGCCGATGTCTTCCGGTGCGTTTTGTGCCGCGACCATCCCGCGTTGAAGACCGGACTTACGCCAGAGGCCTATTTTGCTGCGCCGCAAGTGATCACAAATTTCTTTCTTGAGAACGGAAACAGCCATTTCGAGCGGTGGCTCTACGAACAGGGGCATCACGTCGCCGTCGCGGCCGCTTTGCCAAGTTTCGTGGTCTTGCCCCATTACCTCTCGGGCACGCACAACGTCGCGACCATCCACAAAAGGCTGGAGCCGCATTTTGCCGGAATGCAGGACCTGGTCTTTGTCGATCCGCCGGTGGCAATTCCGCCCTTGCAGGAGTTTATCGTCACAACGCGCAAGCATCACCATGACATTGAGGCCCAGATGCTGGAAGACGTTATGCTGACCGTAGCCTTGGACATGGATAGTTACAGCGACAAAGGCGGGCCGCAGACGGCCTTGGCGCCTCAAGGGAAATTGCCGCCAAAGCCCGGGCCAAAGCCGTAGTCAGCACCTCATGCGTGCAGCCTTTTGGGTCTGGCCCATACCGGACATGACATTGGCACCCAACAACGGGCGAGCGACGGAGCTTGGATCACCCACGCCTTGCAACACGCGCACCAGCGGGGCGAGTGTCTAGGAAAGTGCAGCGCATAGGCGCGAGCGTTATCAAGGCCCTAGCCGTCATCGCATGCGATATTTATAGGCAATTCAAGGACATCACGCGTAAGTCTAGCCCAAACCACAGTTATCGAAACAGCACACTCCGCTCAAATGGGGTGGCACTCTTGATGACATTTATTTTCAACGCCTAACCTTTCAGACGCGAATTTGGCCCCCAAAAGGCACGGCTATTTCAGCCTAAATGGCTGAAATAGCCTTAATTTACAAAAGCCTTTGCACAACGGGAGGGTTCACCCGCATTTCGAATGACCGCAGCTAGGGCAAGTCATACACCCTTCGACCATTCGCATGCCGAACTGACCACAGGACGCGCATGACGGGCCTCGTGGAGCTTCACCAACAGCCACAGCCTCTGCTTTTGGATCGCTTTTGAGGCCCATGCCTTCACCTTCGATGAAGCCGATTGCAATCATGTGCTGCTCGATCACACCGCCAATAGCGGCTAGGATCGACGGTACATAACGGGCATTCATCCATGCTCCGCCGCGCGGATCAAAAACGGCCTTGAGTTCTTCCACCACAAAAGACACATCCCCGCCACGCCGGAATACCGCAGAGATCATCCGGGTCAGTGCGACTGTCCACGCAAAATGCTCCATATTTTTTGAGTTGATGAATATCTCAAACGGCCGACGGTGCCCGCCTGTCACAATATCATTTACCGTAATATAAAGAGCATGCTCGCTGTCAGGCCATTTGACCTTATAGGTCGACCCTTCCAACGAGGATGGCCGATCGAGCGGTTCTGAAAGATAGATCACCTCGCCGTCGGTCGGAGCGCGGACTTCCTCCGGAGATTTTGTGCTTTCCGAAACCGTCAAGACGCTGCCTGTTACAGCATTCGGTCGATAGGTTGTGCAGCCTTTACATCCCTGATCCCACGCGGCCAGATACACATCTTTGAACGCCTCAAAGGAAATATCCTCCGGGCAGTTGATGGTCTTAGAAATCGAGCTATCGACCCATTTCTGTGCCGCCGCCTGCATCCGCACATGGTCCAAAGGGGCAAGCGTTTGCGCGTTTACGAAATACTCAGGCAAGTCTGCCTCAGCACCAAACTTCTCGCGGAACTGCTGGACTGCATAATCAACGACCTCCTCTTCGGTCCGCGATCCGTCTTTTTGCAGAACTTTACGCGTGTAGGCATAGGCGAATACAGGTTCGATACCCGAACTTACATTGCCAGCATAAAGAGAGATCGTCCCTGTAGGTGCGATGGACGTCAAAAGCGCATTCCGAATTCCATGTGCTTGGATCGCTTCCCGCACATCGTCATCCATCGCTCTCATTGTGCCCGAGGCTAGGTACTTTTCGGCGTCAAAGAGGGGAAATGCCCCTTTTTCCTTTGCCAAATCTACCGAGGCCAAATACGCCGCGCGCACCAAAAGCTTTAACCAATGCTCTGAAAGCTGTGCAGCCTCCTCCGAGCCGTAACGCGACTTCACCATCAAAAGAGCATCTGCAAGCCCCGTAACACCCAAACCGATCCGTCGTTTGGCTTTGGCCTCAGCAGCCTGTTCCGGCAGTGGGAAACGCGATGCATCGACCACGTTATCCATCATCCGCACCGCAACACGCACCAACTGGTCCAGCGCCGCTTCATCCAATCGTGCATTCGGCCCAAAGGGGTCGGATACCAACCGAGAAAGATTGATCGAGCCCAAAAGGCACGCTCCATAGGGAGGCAGTGGTTGTTCACCACAGGGATTGGTGGCAGCAATCGTCTCGCAGTACCCTAAGTTATTGGCTTTATTGATACGGTCGATAAAAATCACACCCGGCTCTGCGAAGTCAAAAGTGGATTGCATGATCTTATTCCAAAGATCCCGGGCCTGAATTGTGCGATACACCCGTCCTTTGAAAAGCAGGTCCCATGCACCGTCGGCTTTCACCGCATCCATAAACGGATCCGTAACCAGCACGGACAAATTGAACATCCGCAAACGCGCCGGATCCCGCTTTGCCTCGATAAAGGCTTCAATGTCAGGATGGTCGCAACGCATTGTGGCCATCATGGCGCCCCGACGCGAACCCGCTGACATGATGGTGCGGCACATTGCATCCCAGACATCCATGAAACTCAATGGTCCAGACGCATCTGCGGCCACGCCGTGTACAGCAGCACCTTTAGGGCGCACGGTGGAGAAATCATATCCGATCCCTCCGCCTTGCTGCATCGTCAGCGCAGCCTCTTTCAGCATGTCAAAAATGCCTGCCATGCTGTCAGGCACTGTCCCCATAACAAAGCAGTTGAACAAAGTTACCGAACGCCCAGTGCCGGCCCCTGCTGTAATCCGGCCAGCCGGAAGGTAACGAAAGTCTGATAAAGCATCGAAAAATACGTCTTCCCAATGGCTTGCATCTTTTTCAACCGCTGCCAATGCCCGAGCAATCCGTCGCCACGTCGCCTCTACCGTTTCGTCAATCGGATGCCCTTCCGCATCTTTCAGGCGGTACTTCATGTCCCAGATGGACTCGGCAATTGGGGCGGCAAAACGGCTCATAACGTATCCTCATTTGGAGAGCTTCAGACTGTAGTGCGCGCCCCCCGGACGGTCAACGCGCCATCTCAGAAGACTTCTTGAACATCGCGCCCCAAAGGCTACCCTCTCCTCTCCGGGGGGCTATATGAAAAAAACGATTCACATCTTGAAACTCTGCGTCGGCGCCGAGAAACTCGAGGATCTAGCCATTTGGCAGAAGACGCCACAGGCGCGAGGTGCCGACGGCCTTCCTTGCCACGTCACTCGCATGTGGCCAAAGCGTCAAGACGAGGTCTTGAATGGCGGGTCGCTTTATTGGGTTTTCAAGGGCGAAATTCTCGCGCGCCAGAGAATCTTGCGCCTTGACGAAGTGGACCGCGGCGATGGGATAAAGCGATGCGGCTTGGTGCTGGACCCCGAAATCATCCGAACACAATCAGCACAACGCCGCCCCTTTCAGGGCTGGAGGTATTTATCACCTGAGGAGGCACCGCCTGATCTCCGCGCGAGCCGGGCTGGGGAAACAGACTTACCCGAAGCCCTGTCGCGCGCTTTAGCAGATATTGGACTGCTTTAAGCTGAGCGCTTCCAAATATCAGCCGCTCTTACGTCTTATTAATCAGCCCGCGCAAAAGTTCTAAAGTGTGGCGATCCTGAGCAGACAACTGCGAGACATTCGACAAAAACAGAGTAGCTTGCGATTGCAAAATCAATCCATCTGACAACACTTTGAGATGGTTTGCCCGAAGCGTATCCCCGGTCGATGTAATATCGGCAATTGCCTCGGCAGTCTCGTTCTTTACTGTGCCCTCCGTGGCCCCTTGGCTGTCGACCAACTGATAATCCGCGACCCCGTGCTCGCGCAAAAAATCACGCACCAATCTATGATATTTGGTCGCAATCCTTAGCCGAAACCCATGGGTCAAACGAAACGCGGCGGCGGCTGCATCCAAATCATCCAATGTGTCCACATCGACCCATGCTGAAGGAACAGCAATGATTAGATCAGCATGACCAAAGCACATTTCCGTCAACGGCTCAACAGATCGCCTCCAGCTGGGCAGTTTTTCTTGCACCAGATCGGTGCCCGTTACTCCAAGATCAATCCGCCCTGCTGCCAATTCGCGCGGAATTTCGCCCGCAGACAAGAGCACCAGCTCCATCCCGTCTATCCCGGCAATCGCCCCAGCGTATTCGCGATCTGATCCTGTGCGTGACAATGTCAGACCATGATCAGCGAACCACTCAAAGGTCTGCTCCATCAATCGCCCTTTAGACGGCACCCCAAGCTTGAGCGTCATGCATGCGCCTCCAAAGACAGCACCATTTCTGGCCGAATAACGCCGCCAACCGCTGGAATTTCCGCGCCTTGGCCTAAAACTAATGTCAGCGCGTCATAGCGCCCACCGGAGGCAACGGCGGGACTATCGCTCGCTCCGTCAAAATAAAGACCAAACACAAAACCATCATAATATTCCATCGAACTGCGCCCATAGGCGGCATCAAAAACAATCCGACTAAGATCAATGCATCTAGCCTTCAGAGCTGCACTGCGTGCTTCAATGCGTCTTACAGCGGAAACAATTTCGGGCATCTTTCGTGCAAGCTCGGCCAACTCCACCAAAGCAGCCGGCAAAGAGCCTTTTACCGCCAAGAGTTGGTATATATTCGCCACGGCCTCGCCTTCTAGCGGCGGTGCTGCGGCGTCTGCACGCAATGCCGCAATCCTGTTTTCAACTTCGCCGCGCCCTCGCAATCCGACTTCCGTGGGCGACTCCGCAAATGGGTCTGCAGCCGCAAGCAGCTTTATCCGCGCTACAGGCACAGGCGTTTGGCCCGCATAACGATCAAGCAATGCGCGAAACCGTTTTGGTCGCCAAATATGTCTTCGTAACGCAGCCTTGCGAGCCTCTGTCGTCTTCAGCCCATTAACAGCTGCGATCAAAAGCCCAATATCACCGATCTTTGCTTGCAATGCCAAATGGCTCAGAGGCGCGGATACCAAAGCAAACACTTCCGCATCTGATTGCGCTGGGTCCGCGCGATCAAACACCTCATAACCCACCTGCATGTATTCAGAGGGCCGACCCGTATCCGCTTCTTGGCGGCGAAAAACTTCGCCAGCATACGTATAGCGCGCAGGCTCTGCGCCAAAAGCCATGTGCATCTGAACCACAGGAACGGTGAAGTCGGGGCGCAGCATTTGCTCCCCTCGCAAGGGGTCTTGGGTCACATAGGCGCGCGCTCGGATGTCTTCGCCGTAGAGGTCCAAAAGAACTTCGGCAGGCTGTAAAATCGGTGTCTCCACCGCAACAGCACCAGCGGCTTCAAAATGTGCTTTCAACGCCTCGGCGCGGGCCTTAATCGCACGGTCCATTCCTCAACCCTGCCCCTTCAAGATCGCCAAGACCTGCGCCACCATTTCTTCACGGGGCACCTCATATTGCGACGGTCTATCTTTCCATTCATCTAAACTGGCTGATTTCGCCATCTCTGCACCGAGTACCAAATCCTTGATCTGCACAACTCCGCGCGCCTTTTCATCCGAGCCTTCAATAATGGCTACCGGAGAGTTTCGGCGATCGGCATATTTCATTTGATTGCCAAAGCTCTTTGGGTTTCCCAGATAGACTTCTGCGCGAATGCCCGCTTGCCGAAGCGCGCCAACCATCGATTGATAATCCGCCATTCGGTCACGGTCCATCACTGTGACGACCACGGGCCCCTTCTCTACTTGTCCCATCCTGCCTTTCTCACGCAAAGCGGCAAGCAAGCGATCAACGCCGATCGATACGCCTGTGGCAGGAACTTCTTGACCGGTAAAGCGCTTGACCAAATCGTCATAGCGACCGCCGCCCGAAACTGAACCAAACTGGCGCTTTCTGCCTTTTTCATCCAGAATTTCAAAAGTTAACTCGGCCTCAAACACTGGCCCAGTGTAATATCCCAATCCACGAACGACCGAAGGGTCAATGACAATACGATCCACGTCATAGCCCTGCGCGGCAACGAGCATCGCAATCTCTTCCAGCTCGTCAACGCCTTGAGACCCGATCTCTGAGCCTTCAATCGCGGCCCGCAAGTGCGCCAAAGTTTCTGCGTTGTTGGCTCCCTTAGACGTCAGGAAGGCCACCACCGGAGCAGCTTGTTCATCGGCAAGCCCGACACCGTCAATATATGCTCCCGACGCATCAAGGCGGCCTTTACCCAACAGCTGCCGCACGCCAGTTTCGCCCACTTTGTCGAATTTATCGATGGTGCGTAACACCGCCTCGCGTTGTGCTTCATCCGACAGGCCCATCACTTCCAGCACACCGTTCAACACCTTTCGGTTGTTGACACGAACGATATAGTCTCCGCGTGGAATCCCGACTTCTTCCAGCGTATCCGCCAACATGGCGCAAATTTCTGCGTCCGCAGCGACACTCGCCGCGCCGACGGTATCCGCGTCACATTGATAGAATTGCCGAAACCGACCCGGTCCCGGCTTTTCGTTGCGCCAAACCGGCCCCATCGCATAGCGCCGATATGGCGTCGGCAAGTCGTTGCGATGCTGGGCATAGACCCTCGCCAAAGGGGCTGTAAGATCATAGCGCAACGCCAGCCAATCCCCTAACTTGCCTTCATCCTCACCCACTTCTTGCCACGCAAAAACGCCTGCATTCGGTCGATCTACATCCGGCAAAAACTTACCCAATGCCTCAACCGTCTCTACAGCCGAAGACTCCAGCGCATCAAAGCCATAACGGTGGTAGACGCTGGCGATTTTCTGCAGCATTTCCGCTCGTTCAGAAACTTCAGCGCCGAAATAATCGCGAAACCCCTTCGGCGTTTCTGCTTTCGGACGCGGGGCTTTTTTATCTTTTGCCATTCACTCTGACTCCCAATGCGGGTTTTCCCCGTGGCTCTATCGGATGGTCGGCTAAGGGGCAAGCGCTGCCCCAGAATGCGCTTTAATTTACCCGAAACCACAGGGAACCGCCGTGAACACGCCGTATCAATTCCGGCTGCCCTGAAACGTCCATCCGCGCAAAGATTTTCTTTGATGCGCTCCTCGTCGTCTCCTCGGTCCACCCTAACTGCACAGCAGCTGATTTGAGTGTCATCCCGTCAACCAAAAGAGCCGCCAAACGCGCTTCGCTTCGGCTCAGCTTAAGGTGAGCCGCAATTTCTTCCGGTCTTTTCTCCGTGGCCAAGGGTGTTGTCCGCAACATACCAATCACCCCACGCTCTCCCTCGCGCTCGACATGACGAAGGACCATCTCAACCAGCGGTTCGCGCGACAAAACGGCAAGCACACCTGATCCACGCTTTGCTGCTGCGGCCAATACAGCAGCTCGAAGCCCTTGTGCATCATCAAGGTGCTCAAACGCTAGCCGCCCGTCCACCAATCGCACGCCCGCAGCATTCAGAATTCGGCCAATGTCTTTCGAATACTCGGCTACGCCGCCGAAACGATCAAAGGCGATCCAGCCCGCACCCAACCCCTCCATCATTTCGCATGCCACCGCTTCGCGCCAGCGCTCCTTTCGCAACTCGAGTGATGCACCAACCGCCTGCCCCAAATAGGGCCCCAGCGCACCAAGCAAACCACCATCAACACTGCGAAAATCTTTGCGGTGCATACCACGCCAAACCCACAAACATGCATGTGTCGACATCTCTACCCGCACTTTCAATGCGCGAACATATCCCGGTTTCAAGTCGACAGCAGGTAAGGTTTCTCCATCGTAAACGCGGTCAGTCCGCATTTTCTGGCGCAGCTGCAAAGAAATCCCTCCAGCATCACCGTGCCTCCAGTGCCCCAATTCATCACTCATTTTGTGCACGCTTAGTGCTGCACCATCCGCCTGAGTTACTTCCGCTAGCCGCCGCAAAAGCCCCGCCCAAGAATGCTCGGCCACCCCTGAAGCGACTGAATCCGCGAAAAGGGCCCGAATAAGCTCTGTCTGATCATCAAAAAATGCCATCGCGCTATTATACCCCCCAAATGGGAGGTTTTGTATCGCCCCACCTCACTTATTCAAAAAAAACTTTCAAAGTGGTGATTCGACAATGACAACGAAAACATTGACGCACCTGCAGCGTCTTGAGGCCGAGAGCATTCACATTCTTCGCGAAGTTGCGGCGGAAGCAGAGCGCCCGGTGATGCTCTATAGCGTCGGCAAAGATAGCGCCGTCATGCTGCATTTGGCAAAAAAGGCGTTTTTCCCTGCGCCACCGCCATTTCCATTGATGCATGTAGATACCACATGGAAGTTCCGCGATATGTATGCGCTGCGTGATCGCGCCGCAAAAGAAGCGGGCATGGATCTGATCGTATATCAAAACCCGGAAGCCAAAGAGCGCGGCATCAACCCTTTCGATCATGGGGCGCTGCATACTGACATGTGGAAAACCGAAGGGCTGAAACAGGCACTCGACCTTCACGGCTTTGATGTCGCCTTCGGTGGCGCACGTCGTGACGAGGAAAAATCTCGCGCCAAAGAACGCGTCTTCTCGTTTAGGTCGGCAAACCATCGTTGGGACCCCAAGAACCAGCGCCCTGAACTTTGGCGGCTCTACAATACGCGCAAGTCAAAAGGCGAAAGTATTCGCGTCTTCCCAATCTCGAATTGGACTGAACTGGACATTTGGCAATACATCCACCTTGAGGGCATCGAGATAGTGCCGCTCTATTTTTCCGCCCCCCGCCCGACTGTGGTTCGTGACGGGCTGACGCTTATGGTCGATGACGAGCGCTTCCCGCTTAAACCCGGTGAAACACCTGAAATGCGCTCCATCCGCTTTCGCACTTTGGGCTGCTACCCCCTGACAGGCGCTGTCGAAAGCACCGCAGCCACATTGCCTGAAGTCATTCAAGAGATGTTACTTACGACGACATCTGAGCGCCAAGGCCGTGCCATCGATCACGATCAGACCGCCTCCATGGAAAAGAAAAAACAAGAAGGCTACTTCTGATCGCCCCAGAAGCCTTCTTCCCTATTCACACCTCAAAAGGTGCCCGTCATGACCCAACAAGACCCGATCTACAAAACCGATGCGCTCATCTCTCAGGACATCGACGCCTATCTTGAAGCGCACCAAAACAAGACCATGCTCCGCTTCATCACCTGCGGCTCGGTGGATGACGGTAAATCCACGCTGATTGGTCGCTTGTTGTATGACAGCAAGATGATCTTCGAAGATCAACTTGCCGCACTGGAAGCCGACAGCAAACGAGTAGGCACACAAGGTGGCGAAATCGATTTTGCACTTCTGGTCGACGGCTTGGCCGCCGAGCGCGAACAAGGCATCACAATCGACGTCGCTTATCGTTTCTTTGCCACCGAGAAACGAAAATTCATTGTGGCCGACACGCCCGGCCATGAACAATACACTCGAAATATGGTCACCGGAGCCTCTACCGCCGATCTTGCCGTGATCTTGATCGATGCCCGCAAGGGCGTGCTCACCCAGACACGACGTCACAGCTATCTCGTCAATCTTCTTGGCATCCGTCACGTCGTTCTCGCCGTCAACAAAATGGATCTGGTGGACTATAACGAGGACATCTTCCATCAGATCGTCAAAGACTATGGCGCCTTTGCGCGGTCCATTGGCATCACTGACTTCACCGCCATTCCAATTTCTGGTTACCGCGGCGATAACATCACTGCTGCCAGCGAAAATATGACTTGGTATAACGGCACAGCGTTACTTCCCTTCCTGGAATCCGTCGACGTTGATGTAACCGCGGATCAGGTCAAGCCCTTCTTCCTGCCAGTGCAATGGGTGAACCGCCCCAACCTCGACTTCCGGGGCTTCGCTGGTCTCATCGCAAGCGGCTCGGTCCGCCCCGGCGATGCCGTCCGCGTTCTTCCCTCGGGCAAAACCTCCAATATCGCGCGCATTGTCGCCCTCGAGGGGGATCGGGACTTAGCCGTCGCTGGTGAATCCGTCACCCTCACCTTGACTGACGAAATTGACTGCTCGCGGGGTCAAGTCATCGTCGCGGCACAAGCGCCGCTTGAAGTAGCCGACCAGTTTGAAGCCGCACTGGTTTGGATGGACGAAGTCGAGATGGTGCCAGGACGAGCCTATATGCTCAAAGTCGGAGCGCAAACTGTCTCAGCGACAGTCCATCAGCCGAAATACGAAATAAACGTGAACACTCAAGAGCATCTGGCGGCGAAAACTCTCGACCTCAACGCGATAGGGATCGCCAACATCACCACTGATCGCGAAATTCCCTTCGCCCCCTACGCCGAGAACCGCGACCTCGGTGGGTTTATCTTGATAGACAAACTCACCAATCGCACAGTTGCGGCGGGAATGATTCATTTTGCCCTTCGCCGCGCACAAAATATCCACTGGCAGGCAACGGACATAACCCGCGAAAGCCATGCGGGGATGAAAAACCAAAAACCAGCGGTCCTTTGGCTTACGGGCCTTTCAGGCTCGGGAAAATCAACCATTGCCAATATCGTAGAAAAGAAACTGGCGCGCATGAACCGCCACACATTCCTTCTTGATGGTGACAACTTACGCCACGGCTTGAACAAGGATCTTGGGTTCACAGAAGCCGACCGCGTGGAGAACATTCGCCGCGTCGGTGAGGTCGCCAAATTAATGACTGACGCAGGCTTGATCGTCATCACTGCCTTCATCTCGCCATTCCGCTCCGAACGAGATTTGGTGCGCGGAATGATGCAGCCCGGTGAGTTCATTGAAGTCTTTGTCGACACGCCTCTGGATATCGCCGAAGGTCGCGACGTCAAAGGGCTCTATGCAAAGGCAAGGGCGGGACAGCTTAAGAACTTCACTGGGATCGACAGCCCCTATGAAGCACCGCAAAACGCCGAGCTGCATATCGACACAACCTCTCTTACTGCCGATGAAGCGGCCGATCTTATCATCGCTCGCCTCATCCCCTAACCCCAATCTTGAAGCCCTCGAGGCACCGCCTACCGCCTCGAGGGCCTCCGCGCCAATTCAGCACTCCATTCGCGACCTATCGTCAAGCCAAGTTGGCCGTCAAAGCGGTATGGCTTACGCCCCCTCATCCAGGGATGCGGTCATTCCATCGAGCAGGACATTGCACGTCTCTCCAATTCCAAATATTCCTTTTGGAAGCAAAAATCGGAGAGCCCTATGGAAATCGCAGGCCGCAAGATCGGACCGAACCATCCCCCCCTTGTGATCGCTGAGATCGGCATCAACCATGGCGGCGATTTGACGGTTGCCAAGGAAATGGTGCGCCTTGCAGCGGGCGCCGGCTGTGAGATGATAAAGCACCAAACCCATATCATCGAAGACGAGATGACCGAAGAGGCCAAATCGATCTTTCCACCTAATGCCGATGTGTCGATCTGGCATGTGATGGAACGTTGCTCGCTATCCCAAGAAGATGAGCGTGAGTTGAAGCGCTACAGCGAAGAGTTGGGAATGATCTGGATCTCGACGCCGTTCAGCCGCGCAGCCGCCGACTTTCTGGAAGAGCTCGACGTCCCGGCTTATAAAATTGGCTCGGGCGAGGCCGACAATCTGCCCTTGATCCGTCATATCGCACGCAAAGGCAAACCGATCATCATGTCCACCGGGATGCAAACGATCGAAACCCTGCGCGCATCGGTTCAAATCCTTGAAGAGTCGGGGGTCGAATATGCTCTGCTGGAATGCACCAACCTTTACCCCTCTCCAGCTGAAATCGTTTCGCTTCGCGGTGTGACGGATCTGAAGGCAGCATTTCCAAATGCGGTTGTCGGCTTCTCTGACCACTCCATCGGGCCGGAAATGGCACTGGCCTCAGTGGCCTTGGGGGCCTGCATCCTAGAACGCCATTATACGGACACGCGCTATCGCAAGGGACCGGACATCATCAACTCGATGGACCCGTCAGAACTGCGCCACATCATTGATCGGTCCAAGGAAATCTGGATCGCCGCAAACAACCCCAAGCAACGCAGTAGCGACGAGGACTCCGTCTATGCATTTGCGCGCTCAAGCGTGGTAGCAGACAGGGACCTACCGCAAGGGCATGTGATCACTGAAGCTGATATTTGGGCGCGTCGCCCCGGATCGGGGGAAATTGCGGGCTTTGACTTTGACAAAGTGCTCGGCAAGACGCTGACCCGTGCCCTTGTTCGCAACACGCAACTCAAATGGAGCGATCTGGCCTAACAGAGTAGCGCAGTTACTTCTGCGACATGCGCTCAGCAGGAGCATCGGGAATGGGGTAACGGCAGCCAATAGTTAGCGCCTCTTGCGGCGCTAGCCGAGGCATTGAGAGAGGGCCACACCTCGCCATGCCCGCGGCAGTCTTTATCAAGACTGCAAAAGCGGGAGGCTACCGCGTGGGCAAGTAAATCACCGACAAAACAGGGATGCGCGTTTTCCCGCTATTCGTGATCCGGATTAACAATCGAGATCTTACCAGCCCTGGCCCACTCTCTAACGATTTCAGCTTCTCTCGCGAAGTCATGTGGCGTCATGTAACCGTCTGGATTGTAATAGGTCGGTGTCGCACCAAAATCGAAACCGTATAAAGTAACGGAGCGTGCAGCCCCTAATCGCACCATCCAACTGATTGCCATAAATCCCGATGAGGGTCGGCGTCCAATCATTTTGCGATCAGCCAGCCAGTCGCGATACCGATAAAACAACGTCGCACGCACATTAGCTGATTTGTAAAACCTGTAGTGCCGCATCTTTGGGATCAGCATAAGGAAAAAGTCAGGTGCAAACAGGTTCTCTGTCTCGGCCTCCGTCAATTCAGGTGTCAGGCCCACCATATTCGTGCGTGTCCCTTGCGCCTCAGCCGAAGTGACGAACCCCTTATTGAGGCGAATAATTATATCCGCCGCATCTATCTCCGCTCCTTGCGACGTGGCCAGTAATGACTTGGCATTTCCCACTATCACCACGGACTTTCCAGCAACCACCGCCCCCATCCGAGCATCCGATTGGCTCATCAATTTCAAAGCCCATCCGCGTGGGGCCTGCCACAAATATTTGCGCGGCCACGCCTTAAGCTTTGCCATCTTCATGGGAGATCACCGCCATAACCGACCCAATAGTCGGTCGCCCATTTTACGCGCCCAAAACCAACATGGGGGAAAATGCCCCAAAGCCCACCGTGCATTAAGTCGATCGGGCGCGGTTCCCCATGGAATGCAATAACTCGGTTTGCTGCCGTTGGGGCCTTGGGGGGAATAACAAGTCCAACCAACGCAGGACGCCGTTGGTGGTACTTGAAGCTACGAACCCATTCGGCAGGCCAAAATGCAATCTTGTCTATCCGGTCCTGAACATAGATTTGCTCGATCCGATATTTAGACACCACAGCCTGCGGGTCGGCGACGAACTCATCTACAATTTCGGGATATTGCCCTAGGTTGAATACGAAAATCCATGTCCCTAGCACAGGCCCACCATCTTTGCTGGCTTTTCCCCAAGTCGGCCCCGTATCGATCCCGACAAAATCGGCGGGCATGTCAAACATCTCATCGAGACTTCCGCAAACGATCGTATCCAAATCTACAAACAAGCAACGCCCGCTCAGACCGTAAAGATCGCGTTGGAAAACAGATATCTTGGGCCAACCACCTTTTATCCAGTCGAACGCCTTCAATCCCATATCCGGTATCGGAAAGGCTTCTACCTCGGGCAAGAACCCTTCGCTGTTGTCTGTGAGGCAGACAAAACGAAAGGGCCCTGAAATATTTGCGCGCGTCGCACGGTACAATACATTCACATAGTCGGGACCATAGAGCGTTCCCCACTTCATGCACATTACGACGCGTTCCATACACATCTCCCGAAAACTGTGGCGAACACTATAAAGCCGCTAGACCTTTGTCCACCGCAGGCGATTGCCCAAGTCGCCGTTTAACCGTATGTTTCCAAAAGTTTTCAGACCGAGGCCCCATGACACGTTACATCATCTTCGTAACCGGCACCCGCGCCGATTTTGGTAAGTTGGAGCCACTGGCAATCAAATGCCGCGATGCGGGCTTTAAGGTTTCGTTTTTCGTCACCGGCATGCACATGCTGGAGCAATATGGTATGACCAAACTTGAGGTGCACCGCGTTTCAGGTGTTGAAGTGCACGAATTCCTCAATCAGCGCGCAGGCGATCCGCAAGATATGATCCTTGCCAAGACAGTCATCGGTTTTTCAGATTTCTGCGTCGAACATAAACCTGATCTGGTGGTCATTCACGGTGACCGGGTTGAAGCACTCGCCTGCGCCTTCGTCTGCGCCACAAATTACATTAGATCCGCTCACATCGAAGGCGGTGAAGTTTCTGGCACCATCGACGAAGTGTTTCGCCACTGTAACTCCAAGCTGGCAAGCTATCACTTCGTTTCCTCCCAAGATGCAGCCCGCCGCGTCATGGCTTTGGGCGAACCCGAAGAGGCAATCCATGTTATCGGATCGCCCGAGCTTGATTTCCATTCACGCCCCTCAGGTGTGACGCTTGACGAGGTCAAGAACCGCTATGCGATCCCCTTTGACAACTACGGCATCGTGGTCTTCCACCCCGTAACCTCCGAGGCGGACAGTATGGGCAAACAAGCGGAAGCGCTCTTTGCTGCCCTTAAGGATTCTGAAAGAAATTTTGTGCTGATTGCGCCAAATAACGATCCCGGTTCCGCAAGCATTCTAAAGGTGATTGCCACTCTGCCAAAAAACCGATTCCGTATGTTGCCTTCCATGCGTTTTAGCCACTTTTCCGAGTTGATGCGTAACGCCGCCGCGATGATTGGGAACAGCAGCGCCGGCGTCCGTGAGGCCCCGTTTCTCGGTATTCCATCGCTTGACGTTGGCACGCGCCAGACAAATCGCGCACAAGCCGACAGTATCTGCCATGTCACCGCATTTGATCGCGGAGCCATTGACACTTTCCTTTCGCAAGATTGGAACAAACGCTATGATCGGCACAACGCCTTTGGTGAGGGAAGTGCTGCCGAACGGTTCGGAGCGGTTTTGCAAGCCCCATCTTTCTGGGCCGCCAACCTGCAAAAGGCGTTCAAGGACAGTGAATAACACGAAACCAGCGCTGGCTCTGTCGCTCCGTTTGTTGATCTGGGCCAGCGCAGCACTTGAGCTTCTCGCGCCTATGATCCTGCGCCGAAGGTTGCGTCGCGGCAAAGAGCACCCGACACGTTGGCGGGAAAAACTAGGCATAGCCTCGGCATCACGTCCAAGTGGCCCTCTGATCTGGCTACATGCTGTCGGCGTGGGCGAGGTGATGGCACTTCGAGGCCTCATCACTTTACTGCAGCAACAACGCCCTGATCTGCACTTTTTGGTCACCTCAACGGCGCTTACATCGGCTACGGCGTGGAATGCCAATACAATCAATGGCGTGATCCATCAATTTTTGCCACTAGATCTGCCGCGCTCCAGCCGCCGCTTTCTGGATCATTGGTCACCAGATCTGGTGATCTGGGCAGAACAAGACATCTGGCCTGCGCTCGTGTCTCGCATCTCTGCCCGTCATATCCCACAGGCAATGGTCAACGCGCGATTGAACGACACAGCCTATGCGAAGCGCACCAAGCTGGCATGGGTCTATGCTGATGCCCTTTCGCGCTTGACCCTCATTGATGCTCAGGACGACACCACAGCGAAAAATCTAAGCCGCCTCGGTGCTCAGAATGTCACCGTATCAGGCTCCCTTAAACCGGTCTCGCCACCATTGTCAGACTGGCCCGAGGACCGCGCCGCCGTCACCGCGGCCCTTGGCGGACGTCAACTTTGGCTCTGCGCGCCCAGCCACCCCAAAGACGAAGCCATCGCGCTGGCCGCACAAGCAATGATGGACAACACCTTGCTCGTTATAGCCCCTCGTCTGCCCAATCGCGGCGCCGAGATCCGCGAGGCAGCCTTGGCCCATGGCTTGTCGACTGCGCTCTGGTCCAATTCAGATCGCATAGAGCGTTCAGATGTGCTCATCGCAGACAGCTTCGGGCAGATGGGACTTTGGTATCGAATGGCAGATTTCGTCCTGATCGGCGGTACGTTCTGCGAGATCGAAGGCCATAATCCCTGGGAGGCCATAGCCCTTGATTGCGCTGTGCTCCATGGGCCTCGAACCGCCAATTTTGCAACAGACTACAAAGCCTTAGACTCTGGAAACGGCGCGCGCCGCATCTCTTCTGCCCAAGAAATTACGCGCCTGCATCAAGACGATCTGCGTGCTATCTCGTCTTCTGCCAAGGTTTTGGCCAACGCCGAACTCACCAAAAAAGCCGCGCTGGCCCAACAGCTATTGGGCCTTATCGGAGGGCAGGATGCCTAAGCCATTTCCGACATTGCGTTTACGCGCGGCACTAATTTTGTATCGTGCCCTTTGGATCATCGCTCTACCACTGATCCTTATCTATCTCTGGCGCCGCGGCCTCAAAGATCCAACCTACAGCCAGCATCTTAGCGAACGCTTTGGGCGACATCGTGAGATGCAAGATACTGTCTGGATCCACGCAGTCTCTTTAGGCGAAATGCGTAGCGCTGTGCCGCTGATACGCGCCTTACTGCAACGCGGCGAACGCATCGTAATTACCCATTTTACCCCCGCTGGACGCCGCGAGGCCGAGTCCGTCTTTCATGCCGAAATAGCCGAAGGCCGCCTACGCGCGGTCTGGGTTCCCTTTGAATACGGTTGGGCATTTGCCCGCTTCTTTCGCGCCTTCCGTCCGAAATACGGGCTCGTGATGGAGATTGAGGTCTGGCCTGTGATGATTATGGAAAGCCGCCGCAAAGGTATCCCGTTATTCATGTGCAACGCGCAATATCCCTCTACCAGCTTTATCCGCGACACCACCAAGACTAAGTTTCGCGGCGATCTGATGCTAGGCTTCGCCGGGGCGATGGTAAAATCTGACCTACAACGCGACCGATTTTCCCTTATTGGCGTGGACCATATCCACGTGACAGGTGAACTCAGGTTCGAACAGCCCATCCCGCCTCACTTGCTCACCGCTGGACAAGCTGCTCGCGATTGGATCGCCCCGACCCGCCCTGTCGTCACCATTGCAAGCGCAGTTGAGGGCGAGGATGAGATTTACATTCGAGCGATAAAAACAAGTCAAAGCACTTCCGCCCCCCTTTTCATTTATGTCCCTCGCAAGCCAGAGCGGTTTGCCGAGGTTGGGGCGATGCTGCGCGCTGCCGGTCTGCGCGTCGCAGAGCGATCAAACCTGTTTGATCGGCAACTAGCCCCAAATGGCCCAGCGCCAGACGTGGATGTAATTCTTGGCGACAGTCTGGGCGAGATGTATTTCTATCTGACCATGGCCGATAACGTCGTGGCAGGTGGAGGCTTCACACCGCACGGCGCTCATAATGTGATCGAACCGCTGGCGTTGAAAAAGCCGGTCATAGTCGGCCCATATATCCACACAATTGAATACCCCGCTGTCGAAGCGATTGCTGCGGGCGTCTGCACGCATGTGCACTCAGAACTTGAGCTAGCAAATGCAATCGTGGCAGGCCCGCAAACCAGCCCCGATCAAATTTCTGCGTTCTTTAACGCTCATACGGGCACTGTCCAGAAAACGCTACACGCCATCGACGCGCTTACCACGCACTGAAACCGCCATCCACATTGACCAACTGACCTGTCATATAACCCGCCTGCGGGCTGGCTAGAAACAGCATCACATCGGCAATTTCATCAGGCCCACACATTCGTCCCGCCATGATTAACTCACCCACGCGGCGTTGAAACTCTTCTGAGTGGTTGTTGAAAACAGCCCCAGGAGCGATGGTGTTTACCGTTGCCTTACGTGGCGCCCAGTAACCTGCGAGCCACACCGTCAAGCCATGGATCCCGGCTTTGGTAACGCCATAAGCCGAGAAATTCTTGAAGGGCATTCCTTCATAGATTTGATGATGTGCACCATTCAGCGCATACATTGACGCCACATTGACCAGCGCACAGGGCCATTTCCCAACAAGGTCACGGTCCATTTGCCGCGCGATCATGAAGGCACCAGTCAGGTTGGTACGCAAAGTGCGCTCGAAATCTTCGACGCTCGTCTCAGCAAAATCAGGAAAGGGCTTTCCCGCCCCCATCAACAACTCGCCCGTGATCGCCGCATTATTCAAAACCACATTGGGTTCCCAAGAGTCGCTCAGAATGCGCTTGAAAATCTCTTCGCACTGCTCTTCGACACCCACGTCCAGATCATAGAAGCGGAAGTTCTGGTTTTTCCCATGCTCCTCGACCAATGCATCGGCGCGATGACCCTTTAAGTCGGACGCGATCACACGCGCGCCCTCGGCCAGCATTCGCCGCACATAGGTCGATCCTAGAACGCCGCCCGAGCCCGTAATGAAAACTGTCCGGCCTTTGAGTTGATCAACCATGAGATGCTTCTTTCAGCGATTCAGTTAGCAAAAATTCGACCAATTTGAAATCGAACGGACTATCAATGTCGATACAGCGCTCTGCATCCATCAGATAAGGAATGACCCGCCCTTCAAAGAGCGCCTTAGCCCTTTTCAGATAGTTAGGGTTAACCACATAGGTGCTAGCGGCATGCTCATAGACCGTGGGCGCCGCCTGACGCGCCACAACGCCACCCGGCAACGGCTTAGAAACGTGCAGTGCACCAGTGTCATCCGGTTCAACAAGATTGAAATATGGGTTCTTACGCGCCTCACAGCATGACATCACCATGTCAGGCTGCTCCGATTGATAGAGCGCCAGCGCGTTCGTGATGTCCGCAGGAAGTCGCAGTGGCGATGTCGCATCCAGATCCAGAAAGGCATCAACATTACCGATCAAGGCCTCTGAAGCCATCAGAGCATGTTGCCATACACCCCATTTGCCCGCGCTGTCTGTTGCCAAATGATCAGGTCTAAGCCCGATGGCCAATGTTCCGCGTGCAATGGCATGGGCGTAAATCTCTTCATCATCCGTCGAAACAACCACGGTATCGACTTGTGGATGCTCCAAAAGTTGCTCCAACGACCAATCTATAAGCGGCTTGCCACAGATCGGTTTGAAATTCTTTCGAACCACCCCTTTGGAGCCTTTACGCACACCGATATGGCCCAGTATCATTGAATATCCTTTGTAATCTGACCTTGGAAAACCCGCGCACCCCATGCAGCCGCTGTTAATCCAGTGCTATTGCCCACATGGTCCAGCCGCGGCACCAGCGGATTGAGCGTCGGCTGACCGCGCAATAAGGCTAGCCAGTCGCGTGTAATCCCAACGAACATCATGTTGCGCTCCATCGGACAATCAATAAGCCGATGCCCCGCTGCATCCTTGACCTCATACCGCTGAGCAACAAAATCGAAGTCATAGATCGCGTCCACACCATAAATAACAGCGCGCCGATGCAGCTGAGGGGTCAAGTAATCCATCCCAATCGAACCCGAAGCCCCTGTTGGCGTCGTAACCGAGAGCCGGGAAGAAAAATCAACACCAGGATAGGCCTGATGACCAATACTGGTTACGCGTTCTATTTTCAAATCCGGAAACAAGACCGAAGCCATATCGAGCTCGTGACAAAGATCGAGCAGCACCCCGCCCCCCTCCGCCTTGGCGGCATAACTGTCTGAAAAAGACCAATTTTGCCGCCATTGCGTCACATCATGCCCTATGTCAAAGCTGAACCTCAACGCGCCTGACATATCCATCTGCGATAGCCGCAAGAACGCGGGGTGGTAGCGCATCATCAAGCCTACCATCGATCGGTCCGCCACCTTGGCCGTCAAGAGCGCAATCTCGGCAAGATCATCAGGACGAAAGGCTAACGGCTTTTCGATATACATCGGCAGATCGCGCGCAGCCGCATCAGCAATCGGGCCTAGACGCACATTCGTTGCAGAGGCGATAACCACCGCATCGCATCCGTCCAACATATTGGGCGCATATTCACGATAAGGTAATGCCACCGCATCGATGCCAAGCGAGACCAGATTGTCGAAATGGCGCCGTCCTATTGAACCCGCACCTATCACCGCGATCCGCATTAGAACTCCTGCGCCTTTACGGTTGGATGCCATAAATGCCCACCCCAGCGCAATAGAGCAAGCAGCACCCAAGGCCGCGACACGCGCCGGGCACATCGGTCGCCTGATAACGGAAGTCCTTTCAGACGTGGGCTTGCGCTAGCTATTTCACGCAGTGCGCCAGCTTGCCGCTTGGTTACAGCCTTGATGCTCAACGAGCCAAAAGACTAAGTGGCGCTGCCGTTAAAGCGACGGTTTAGCTTACGCATGCCTCTGATCCAGCGGTCATAATCATCCGTCTTGTTTCGCATGTATTGCACCACTTCCGGGTGCGGCAAGACAAGGAACGTCTCGTCACGGATGGCCTGCACGCAGGCGTCGGCCACTGGGCCGGGCTCCATCATTCCGTCAATTGCGGCCACATGTTCTTCATGCCCACGGGTCATCTCGGTTCGCACAGCCTGCGGACACAGCACGGATACTTTGATGCCCTGATCGCCATACGTCATTGCCAACCACTCAGCGAACCCCACCGCGGCATGTTTTGTCACGCCATAAGGTGCCGAACCCACCTGATTAAGCAGCCCCGCCGCCGAAGCGGTATTGAGCAGATATCCGCGTCAGCGACGGCTTCGTCGTCGGCGTCCGCCAGCGCCGACGCCTATTCCGAGAATTCTTGTGCAAACCGCTCGATCTCCGCAGAGACCTCCCGCGCGGCCGGGTCGATCTCGGTGCCCGCACGCGCAAGGGACGCCGAGATTTCGGACCAGTTCTCGGCCGCAAGTTCGGGAAGTCGAAATTCGAAGGCACCGACAATCGCCCCGTCCAGCCGCGCGCGCTTCAACTCAAGCATAGGGTCAGCCGCGCGAAAGCTCAGGACGATACTGGCCTGCCCCCCGTGGCGGATGAACTGCTCTAAGCTGGCGAATGAGCTCATTGATCCCCTAGAGCTTTGGAGACAACCTACATGGCTTTGCCACCGAAATGGTTAACCTACCGCGCGCTGGCAGAGAAAGTTCGACCGCAGGGTCGTCCGGTCTGGGGTGGCGGAGGGGATGGGTCTGGCACCCAACCTTCTCCACCCCTTAAGTAATTGTAATCATTGATGACGGACTGAGTTCGAAAGTCATCTGGTTCGAGTAGACCTGGGAACAAACACCGCACCTCTGACATTCCAGCAAATAGTCATTGTCATTGGTGGATTGCCAGTTCCAAGTGATCCTGCACATGTCGGCAACGTCCAGCTTGGCTTTCCACCCGAGAAAACGCTCGACTTTGTCAACTGACGCCAAGCTGCGCGCTACATCGCCTTCGCGGCGCGGTCCAATCTTATTGGGCACCGCGCGTCCGGAGGCTTGCTCAAACGGATGACCAATGTGTCCTGAACCTAATATTTCTGGGGAACGTACAATTCTGCGGGCAAAATGGCCCGCTCATAGTTTGGATTAAAAAATCGGTCCGGCAGAGAGATGTTTTCATGCGGGACTGGTTCGTAGGGAAAGACACCGAGAAGATGATCTATGCAATTCAATCGTGCCCGACGTTTGTCGTTGCCTTCGACGATATACCACGGAGCTTCCGGGATATTGGTTCGGTCAAACATCTCTTCTTTTGCTTTAGTGTAGGCCTCCCACCGAATGCGCGACTGAAGGTCCATGGGTGACAATTTCCATTGTTTCATGGGATCATGTACACGCATTAGGAAGCGAAGCTGTTGCTCTTCATTGAATAGCCCCTAGATTTGTAGACGCCTTGCTTGGTAATTTTGGAAGCAAGGAGG
>OCVQ010001063.1_pt1 | contig 22375 bp, 11 predicted proteins | sample 1539061 | NCBI WGS metagenome assembly OCVQ01 (sample SAMEA3355526, study PRJEB22509) | marine metagenome | biome: marine; feature: river plume; material: water | place: USA | collected 2010-08-08 | depth 0.5 m | reverse complement strand
AAGACTATAGTGGCATAGCAAATAATGCGTTTGAAAATCAGTCTGGATTAACCTCCATCATTCTACGAGATTCAGTAATTAGTTTTGGTACACATGTGTTTCAAGGTTGTTTCAGTTTATTGAAGATTACCATTCCGGCTAATATTACTACTATAGGAGAATTTACGTTTTATAACTGCTATGCTTTAACTGAAATCGTTATTCCAGATACAGTAACTAGTATTGGCGATTATGCATTATTCAATTGTTCTAGTTTAGCATCGATAACTATTCCATATTTAGTTACCACAATTGGAACAAATGCGTTACAGGGCTGTTCAGGATTGAACTATGTAATATTTGATGATAGTTCTGTGTTAACTAGTATTGGACAATACGCATTTCAAGGTTGCTCAACATTAAAGTCAATGATCATTCCAACTGGAGTAAACTATATGGCGTCATATGTTTTCAACAATTGCTCAAAATTAACGTCAATACAGATGCCAGAAGGAGTTTCTACCATTCGAGAAGCAGCGTTTGAAGGTTGTTCCCAAATGTCATCGATAATAATCCCAGATTCAGTAATTAGTATTGGTCAACGCGGTTTTAAAGGATGCTCTTTGTTAACAAATATAAACATACCAATTGGAGTGACTAGTATAGGAGATAGTGTATTTTATGATAGTGGCTTAACAAACGCTCGTATCAATGTAGATTATTTACAAGCGGCTAATTTTCCATCAGCGGTTGGTAAAAATCAATCAATTGGAGGAAAGGACGGTGTTACTATTTCAGTATATAAATTATTTACCGGAACTGATACATTACAATCAAGTACTGTAGTTAATGCCCGGTTAATAAATAATAATATAGTGGCTGTAATTATCAAAGGTTATAATAGCATAGGAGACAATGCTTTCAAAGATTGTTCAGGATTAATATCAATATCTATTCCAACTACAGTGACTAATATTGGCTCCAGCGCGTTTTATAATTGCGGCACTATATTGTCTCTAACGATTCCATCATCTGTGACTAGTATTGGAAATAATGCTTTCGACCAATGTAGTAAATTAACAAATATAATTGGTGGACATTCACTCAAGAATATTAGCTTGGGTATGTTTAAAGATTGTTCGAGTTTGACATCAATAAATATTCCGGTTACAGTTACAACTTTAAATCAAGATGCCTTTAAAAACTGCGCAGTGTTAACATCAGTAACCTTTGTAAATGGATCTAGTTTAACGAATATTGGAATAAATGCGTTTGAAGGTTGTTCCCAATTAACATATATGGCAATCCCAAATTTAGTTAGTGATATAGGAGCAAGTGCTTTTTTGAATTGCCATGCTTTAACGTCAGTTAACATTCCAGTTGGATTAATAGTATTGAATTCAGCTATATTCTCTGGATGTAGAAATTTAAGATTAATAAATCTTCCATTTACTATAAATAGTATTGGTACAAATGCATTCCAAAATTGTAGTAGTTTAACATCAATAAGCATTCCTAAATCAGTTGTATACATTTATACAAGTGCATTCCAAGGATGTTATAGCTTAACCGAGGTAATATTTGTAGATATTACTAAGGGTTCTCAATTATCTCATATTGGGGAAACTGCATTCGTCGATTGCTTAAAATTAACATCAATGATTATTCCGCGTTCTATTGATTATATTGGAACAAATGCATTCCAAAACAGCGGTATCACTTCAATTGATTTTCATGTCGATAAATTAGGAGATAATACAACTAATTCATTAGGACCTATAAATGTTGGTATAGATCAGTTATTTAGAGGTCAGGGTGGTGTAACTATTGGTGGTTATACAGTAGTTAATGGAACCGGTGAATATATATCATATACCAGTGATAGTTTTACTGAACAACAAGTTGTAAGTAATAATAATACAACTAATTTAATATTTAATGGCTATAGTAGCATTGCTGGTTCACTATCTAATTTATGGATAAACGTAGCATATATGACAATACCATCTACGGTAACTAATATCGGTTCAAGTGTATTTAGTAATATGACATTACTAACTAATATAATGTTTGAAATTGGATCTCAATTAAAACTCGTCAAAGATAATACATTTTATAATTGTTCTCGAATAACAACTGTCAATATTCCTTCGTCAGTAGTTAGCATTGGAAAATCTGCCTTTTTAGATTGTATTAGACTAGCAATTGTAACTATCCCAACTTCTGTTACCATGATTGGAAATATGGCGTTTAAAAATTGCTCAAGTTTAAATAATATAATTATTCCAAATAAAGTAACTTTTATTGGAGATGAAACATTTTCTGGTTGCTCCAACTTAATCAACTTAACTATTCCAAGTAGTCTCACTAGCATTGGTAATTTTGCTTTACAAAACTGTATTCAACTAACATCAATTGATATTCCAGTTACAGTTACTAATATTAAAGCGTATGCATTCCAAGGATGTTCCGTGTTAATGAAAATAATTATTCCAGATGAAATAACAATTATTGCGCCATATACATTCTCTAATTGTTCAAAATTAACATCGATATATATTCCACCAAATGTTACTCATATAGGCGAAGGTGCTTTTCAAAACTGCTCGAGTTTAGAATCGATATATATTCCTGGTAAAGTTACTGTAATTGACCGGTACGCATTCCAAGGTTGTACTTTATTAACGATGGTACCATTTGGGTCAAATACAGAAAGTTCTAAACTCACGACTCTTAACACCGGCGTATTCTATGATTGTATCAAATTAACATCTATAACTATTCCACCATTTGTTACTAATATGGGTGACGATGTGTTTAAAAATAGTGGACTTATTCGAGCTTACATTAATTTAAATTATTTAGGAAGCTTAAATTATCCTACTGCGGTTGGGGTTAATAACTCAATAGGAGGAAAGAACTCAGTTGATATCACTACATATAAAACATTCCAAGGAACTGTAGGTACAGAATTAACTGAAACAGTTGTTAGTAATAATTTAACTAATGTGGATAATGTGAGTGGTGCTATGATTTTAGGATACGAGACAATAAAAGCAGGAGCATTTCTGGGAATATCAAAGTTATCGTCAATTAATATATATAACAATACGGTTAAAAATATTGAAGAAAATGCTTTTGTAGGTTGTACAAATTTAATTGATATAACTATTCCAACCAATTTAACAATTATCAATCGCAATTTATTTACATATTCAATTAATTTAACATCGATAACCATACCAGAAACAGTTACGGATATAACCGATGGGGCGTTTTATTATTGTATTAATTTAGAATCAATAACAATTCCAAAATCAGTAACCCGCATGGGAGAAAGCTCATTTTTAAGTAGTGGATTGAATATTGCTGAAGTAGAAGTAACCTCTTTATATCAATATGACAACTTTCCTAACCAATTAGGTCGAAATCAAACAATTGGTGGAAAGAGTGGTGTTACTATCATTGGATTTAAAGAATTTGAGAGAACTGTTGGTGAATCTGGAGATCTTACTAACTGTACTGTCGACTTATCGGGAGCATATCGTGCCGTAATAAAAGATTATACTAGCATTGGAAATAACGCGTTTAATTCTGCGCACAGTTTAACCACTATATATATTCCAAATACAGTCACTACAATTGGGAATAATGCGTTCAAAGATTGCTCTGGAATAACAGTCATAACTATTCCAGAATCAGTGACAAGTATAGGATCTAATGCGTTCCAAAATTGTTCTAGCTTAACATCAATACATATTTCTGATAATATTACTAGAATTGAATCAAATACATTCAATAATTGTTCTAGTCTAACTGAATTAATTATTCCAAATTCAGTGACGGTCATTGCTACAAATGCATTCAGTGGATGCTCACACCTATCTTCAATACATATTCCAAATAGCGTTGAAGTTATTGGAGCAACTGCGTTTCAGAACTGTTATAGGTTAACGTCCGTAATGATTGAATATGGTTCTCAATTAACTACCATTGGATATAGTGTATTTCAAGATTGTTCTGGTTTAACGGATATAGTCATTCCACCATTTGTTAGTAACATGGGAAAAAATGTCTTTTTAAATAGTGGACTTATTAGAGCTGAAATTAGATTAACCAGCTTAAACACATTGAACTTCCCAACTGATATGGGTGAAGACCAAATAATCGGAGGAAAAACTGGCGTTACTATCAGTTTATATAAATATTTTAGTGGCACTGGACAATTATCGCGAACCATTGTAATGAACCCATCAGATTGGCTTTCTAAAAATATACCAAAGGTCGTTGTTGATGGATTCAGTGCCGTTGGTTATGACGCCTTCACGGATTGCTCTGGTTTAAATAACGTACTATTTCTCAATAATACCATCAGCAGTATTAGAGAAAATGCTTTTCGAAATTGTTATAATTTAATCAGTATAAATATTCCATTCTCTGTAAGTAGTATTGGAATTAGTGCGTTCAATGGTTGTTCTAAATTAAATAAGGTAATTATTCCGGATAATGTTAGTGTAATTAATTCAAATGCCTTCCAAAATTGCTCTAGTTTAACTGAAGTACAAATAGGTAACAAATCTATACTTTCTATCATTTCACCATTTACATTCATGGGATGTTCGCGTTTGTCATTGATAACTATACCAAATTTAATTGTTCACATTGGAACGTCTTCATTTAATGGTTGTTCAAGCTTAACCTCTATAATTATTCCTCCTTATGTTGCGGGTATTGGAACCAACGCGTTTAAATTTTGTTCGAGTTTAGCCAACATAGAAGTTGCTACAAGTAATAATAAATATGTATCGATTGATGGTGTGCTGTTTGATATTAATAAACTAACTTTAATTCAATATCCAATCGGTAATACCAGAACAATATATGATGGAACACCTAATTCTGTTACCAAAATAGAAACAGATGCGTTCTATAATTGCTCCAATATCACATCTATAATATTTGATGAACAATCTCAACTAAAAATCATATCCGATAATGCTTTTGGTGATTGCTCTCAAATAGAATCGATGGTTATTCCGTATGGAGTTACTCAAATTGCGGAAAATTCGTTTGTAGGTAGTGGACTAACAACGGCTGAAATGAATATTGATATTTTAGAGACGTATAACTCATCTGGTGGGTTTCCATCTGGTTTAGGTTTTAACACAATAGGAGGAAAAACTAATGTTAATATTATTGGATATAAATCATTTATTGCTCTGAGTGGTGGACCACTTATTATCAGCAATTTATATGGTGATTATAAGGCTAAAATAGCAGGTTATACTAGTATACCAACCGATGCGTTTGATGGAGGCACGAGATTAACAACAATAGATATTCCCGATTCAATTACTACGATTGATGTTGTTGCGTTCAAGGTTTGTTATTCATTAATTGATATAACTGTAGAGGAATCAAATGATAATTATTCATCTGTTAATGGTGTATTATTTAATAAAGATAAAACAACTTTGCTTCGATACCCAATTGGTAATAATACTAGAACCAGCTACACCGTACCAGATACAGTTACAAGTATAGAATCCAATGCTTTCATAAACGGTGTTCATTTAATTAATATAAGTATTCCAGATTCGGTAACTAATATCGGTGAAAATGCGTTTAGATCATGTACCAAATTATTATCCATAACAATTCCAAATACAGTGACGAGTATTGGTTCTTATGCGTTCGAATCATGTAGCAATTTAACATCTATAGTCATTTCATCTACACTGAATAACATTACAGCAAATATGTTGAATGGATGCTTAAACTTATCGTCCATAACCATTCCAAATTCAGTGACCACAATTGAATCGAATGCGTTCAATGGTTGCTCAAAATTAACTGAAATTACCATCCCTTCTTCCGTGGTAACTGTAGGGTCAAATGCTTTCTATAATTGTTCACAGATAACATCATTCTCATTATCAGAAACTCAAAGTCCTCATATAACCAGTATTGGATCTGAAGCATTCTATAATTGCTCCAAATTAACCTCAATAACTATTCCATATACGGTTAATACTATTGGAAGTAATGCGTTTAGAAACAGTGGATTGATCCGGATAGAAATCGACATATCTCGTTTAAATACAACAAACTTCCTCTATGACAGTGGAGAAAATAAAACAGTTAATGGGAAGATTGGAGTAAGTGTGGTTGGCTATAAAACGCTCCACGGCGATGGGTTATTAACAAAATCTATCGTATACAATGCTAATTTAACAAACAATCGTGTAACTAAAGTTATTATTGACGGTTACAATAGCATTGGGCTTGAAGCATTCCAAGATTATGCGAGTTTAACGTCGATAGTTATTCCTAATTCAATTACAGTGATCGGTGATGAGGTCTTTAATGGTTGTTCTAGTTTACCATCTATATTTATTCCAGACACAGTGAATAGGATAGGTAATGATGCGTTTAATGGCTGTTCAATGTTAACGGCGGTAAATATTCCAGTAACAGTGACTGATCTTGGCAATGGTGTATTCAATAATTGTTCGAGTTTAACGTCATTAATCATTCCAGATTCAATAACTGTCATTGAAGATAATACATTTAGTGGGTGTTCAGCATTAAGTGAGTTATTCTTTCCTAATAAAGTTATCAGCATTGGGCAAAATGCGTTCCAAGGTTGCACAGATTTAACTATTATAGATATTCCAATAGATGTTACTAGTATTGGACAAGACGCATTCAAAAATAGTGGAATTACAACTATATATATAGAGGAAAGCAAAATGAATACAGATATATTCCCATTTGGACAGAGTAACAATATAGAAATTGGTGGAAAGATTGTTACGGTCAAAGCTTATAAATTATTTAGAGGTAATGGAACATTGTCTAAAAATACAGTAACGAATCAAAACCTATTATCATCATGGACATCATATGTACCTAAAATAACCATTGATGATTATAATAGCATTGGGCAATTCGCATTTGCTTCTTTACTAAACGTATCAATAATTAGTATGCCCGATACTATCACACATATAGGGTCTTATGCGTTTAGTGGTATGACAGCTTTAACTGAGATATATATATCAAGTAAGATTACTGCTATTGAAGAAAATACTTTTCAGGATTGCTCCAGTCTGGTAACAATAGCACTTCCTGCTTCAGTTACAAGTATCAATCGAAATGGATTTAATGGTTGTACATCGTTAGTTTCTATAAACATACCAGATACAGTTGTCATAATTAGAAATAATGTTTTCTCTTCTTGTTCTAGTTTGAAATCGATTACTCTTCCTAATTCCATTTCTAGTATTGGAAATATGTCATTCAGTGGAACTGGATTAACGTCGATAATCATTCCAAAATTCGTCACTAGTATTGGCGAGTATGCCTTTGATGGATGTTCAAGTTTAACATCAATCACATTTGAAGAAAGTTCTCAATTAACAAGTATCGGGCAATATGCGTTTAGAAATTGTTCTAACTTATTAACAATCATTATTCCATCTTCAGTAACTAGTATTGGAAACAATGCGTTTGTAGATAGTGGCCTTACATCAACTAATGTTGATGGAAGTAGTTTGGGTGTAAACAATTTCCCAACTAATATTGGACCAAATCAATCTATTGGAGGAAAAAATGGAGTTACTGTATCTACATATAAATTATTTAATGGTACGGGAATTTTGAGTAATACTATAGTAACTAGTGCCATTCAGTTAGAACGTATTAATAATATCGTCATTGCTGGTTATAGTATTATTGGAAAAAATGCTTTTATAGGGGCAACATATTTGTCGTCAATAACTATTCCTGATACAGTCGTACGTATAGAATCGCGGGCATTCAATTATTGCGCAAATTTATCGTCAATAAACATTCCATCATCTGTAAATAGTATTGGAGAATATGCATTCACTGGATGTATACGTTTGACCTATGTGGAAGGTGGATATTCAGTTGATACCATTGAACGAAATGCGTTTGAAGGTAATACCAACTTGCTATCAATCTCCATTTCATCTTCGCTAAGACATATAAAACAAAATACATTTAAAAATTGCTCCAAATTACATTCGGTAAGTTTGCCATCCATGTCTAACCTATCTATCATTGATGACCGTGCTTTCGAGAATTGCTCCGCATTAACCAATATAAATCTACCGGATGGCGTCACATCGATTGGAGAGTATGGGTTCACTAACTGTAGATTATTACCATATATAAATATTTATAGTGTTAGGTCCCTTGGTATACGTGTATTTAGTGAATGTAGTGAATTATCAAGCGTTTCTCTATCAGAGTACTCTGGTTTAGAGAGTATTCCAGATGGTACCTTCTATAATTGTATAAAGTTATCAACAATAATTTTACCAAATAGATTGAAATCTATTCAAAGCTACTATCCTTTTTATAATTGTATATCTCTGACGACAATAACTATTCCATATAGTGTAACTACAATTAGTACAACTGCGTTTTATGGTAGTGGTATAACGTCCGCTTTAATTGATGTATCTCGAATTGGTGGTGGCACCTTCATTAACACTTCCAATGACAACTTCTTTGCCAAATCGACTGGAATAAATCAAATAATTGGAGGAAAGTCTGGTGTGAATATCATGGCATATGCGACGTTTGATGGTATTGGTGTATTAACTCGAGATATAGTCATGGCTAAACAATTATACCTCAACCTTGTAACGGACGTTTATATTACCGGTTATAATGAAATTGGAGTAAATGCATTTGTGTTAGAGTATACAATAGAGAATATAACTATCGGGAATTCTGTGGAACATATTAATAATCATGCTTTTTTTAATTGTCCCAATTTAACATCACTCATACATGCTGTTAACATTAAACATATTGATTATTATTCATTTTATCTATGTTCGAAATTAGAAAATATTCCTGCTATGAATCAATTGAAAACCATTGGACATGGTGCGTTTGGTATCTCCTCCATTAAATCATTTACTCTATCTGAAAATATCGAAACAATTGGAACGTCTGCTTTCTACAATTGTTCTAGTATGACATCATTTACATTCCCTGTAAGTGGTCAAAAAATAACAACCATACCAGAATCCATGTTCAATCTATGTACTTCTTTAACGTCAATAACTATTCCGTTTTTTTGTACATCTATTGGTGACTATGCGTTTTATGGTTGTACTAACTTAAGATCGTTAAAAATAGATGGGTATCTACTCAAAACGGTAGGCGCTCATGCGTTCCAGTCTAGTGGACTGATATATATAGATAGTGTTTATACTATAAATGATATAAAACTAAAATCGTCTTATACGGATGGAAGAATTTCATTCGGTGGAAGACGCGGAGTATATGTCTATATTGGTTTGTTTACATATAACTTTCATTCAACTTCCTATACCACATTGACGCGGGAAATAGTCAGGACTACACTTGAAAATGACAATAAAACAGGAGGTTATATAAATAATATAATTATTACTGGTTATGGTAGAATTGATTCAAACGCGTTCAATAGCCTAGATTCATTATCATATGTAAGTTTTGCGGATACTGTTTATGACATAGGTAACACAATATTCAAGTATGGTAGTAGAGCAAAATCTATAATTATATCATCTCCCGGGTTATATTTTTACAGCTATATGAACTATAGAACTTTTAATACTATTGAATTAACTCCCGATACTACTTATGTATACTACGCAAACAATAGAAGGAATGATTCTTACTCAATTACTGGTAATAAGGTGAATACTTATCAGGGTTATGAAACATACTCTTTTACATGGAATAAAAAAACTACTCTGGCTAGAGTGTTAGTTGTAGGTGGTGGAGGTGGAGGTGGCGCATACGGGGTTATACCTAGCAGATCGATGAGTGTTCTTGGCACTTATGTAAATTATTATGGTGGTGGTGGTGGTGGTGGTGGTGGTGGTGTAACTACAGCCATAATACCTTTATTTAAGGGTACTACATACCATATTACAGTTGGAACCGGTGGAAAAGGCAGTAATGCGGAATCATATGTCTCGAGGAATGGAAAGACAAGTTCAATAACTTGGAACAATAGTAATATTGATTCTAACTGTAGGATTGAGGCACGTGGCGGGGGTGCAGGCGGACAAGGAGGTGAAGGCGAAGTTGCACTTTCTGGCGGTAGCGGTGGTGGTGCCGGTGGTGGTCGGGTAAATATTACGTCTACTAACCCTAATTCTGGTGGATATTCAAACACTGGAAATAGTTATGGTGGGATAATGTCAACAGCTATAGCGTATTATACAAACCTGGGTGAAAACCATACATATTCTCTTGATTTTGCTGGTAGGGGTGGTGGTGGAGCACAGAGTACACCGAATAATCCGACGGTTTCAACCAACAATTTTAACGGACATCATGGTGGTGATGGTTTAGAATTCGGAAATATGTTTGACTTGTTTGATAATAGACAATTGATTTTTGGTAGTGGTGGAGGTGGTGGGATGGGCGGGATATTAACAAATATAGTTGCAAACACCTTTGGATTAAGAGGTGAACCTGGTTATGGTGGAGGTATAGGTGCTGGATTGGATGGGAACGGTGGAACTCTTTATACCGCGGGACAACATGGTTCTGGAGGGGGCGGTGGAGGGGGGGCAATAAATATTGGCAATGGCGAATCTGGCGGTGATGGTATTGTTATAATCCAGCCATACATATTAAAACAACCAAATAACTATTATCTAGAATTCTTTGGTATTAGTGTACCTTATGAAAATATGATATTTGGGTAAATACTTTAGTCGGTGTAATTTCATATTGATACTATATAAGTAAATATATTGTACATAACACAAATGCTTTTATTTGAATAGAATAAATATAAAAATATACACTATTAATATTCATAATATTGTATATTACATGTATACTGTAGTTGTTATAAATAAATCCCCTTACAAATCATCAATATTGATGAGACAGCCTAATGTATTATTAAGAAGACTATTTGCGTCTTCTATCCCCGAGGTTGACCTTGATCTACAAGCACGGGTTTGTTTTTTAGGGTGTCTATGGTCGCAGCCAGATCTCCGCTCTGTCTCGATAATTGCCCATACGTTTTCAATTTTAGATATTGCTGATTCAAACCATAACTTATTTCGCAATACTAAAATACAACTATAATCTTCGAGACGCCAAAAGATATCTTTTATCCACGTTAAATCAGCATGGGTTTCCATAGTGGTTTCATACCAATCTGTATATTCTTCTTTCGAAATTTGTAGTGGCATATACTCATATAATGGTTTGCCGTCTTTTATAAAATAAATCATCATTCCTTTTAGCTGATCTTCCTCATTATATGTGAATGAACCATCTGCCATAAATTCTTCTTCTCCGTCATATTCCTTGAATACAGTTTCTAAAAAGTCACATTCATTTAAATTACATGTTTCCATTTGAAGTTGCATTTGAATCCAATAGTCCTCCTTTGGAATACCCGTTATTTCTCTCGAAGTAGGATTTTTTATTTCCAACATTCGGCCAAATCTGGACGAAGTAGGATCTACATTAATACCATCTGGTGATGCTCCCAAGAATTTATAAGTGTCGTGTTGAATACAACCATAATCTTTCACTTTGGTATTATACATATATTCGTATAGCATGATAGATACCTCTTCATATTTATTTCCATGGTGCATTGGTGTGGCAGTATTCACATAATCATATTTTGATACATCTATCTCTTTACACTTCTCAACCACGAGCTGATTAATAGTTGATTGTGACTTGAAAACTTTCCAAGCAGAACTCGCGGTAATCAAGTCGTGTCGAAACATATACCATTCATTTGTTCGTTGATCTGGTTGTGGTTTATTTTCAATATATTTAATCTTATTACTTATTTTATCGATATTTGGTTCAATTCGAATAAACGTATTATCGTATGACCGTATTGGGTAATATTTGGTAAAATATATTTTATGTATTTTATTGTATATAAGTTCCATTTCCTCTTCTAATTCCTTTTCTATTTCTATAATTTTCTCCTTGTCTTTTATCGTATATGTGTATACTTCTTTTAGTAGTATAAACGTATTTTGTATAACATATTCTTTCATATTAAATTCAAAATTTGGATTACTGAAGCCTAGTATGTCACTTTCAATAAAATTGTCAATTAAATTACCCATAGACAGTTCGATATCATCTTTTTCTTTTGTGGATAAAAGTTTTTTCCAGTTAAATAAGTTTATAATATTTTTCAACTCTGGTAATTGATAACCGAATAACATGTTTGCTACTATATATTAGAGTTAATTGTTTATATCAATTTTACCCGATAATTGTGTGATATTTACATATAATCATACACATCTATTTATTAGATGGTATCGTCTTCATTCTGTAGTGACTCGATGATTTTCTTTCCCTTGTTCTTTTTCGGGGCTAATGATTTTAACGTAGATGGGCGTTTTTCACATCGTTTCAATGTGAATTTTTTATTAGCTACACTATACATTAATGACGGAATGGACAAAATTTTACCATTGTCTTTGTCATATATGACCTCTTTGACTTTGAGTAGGCGTTTTCTATCTAAATTGGTATGAAGGAAAGTGTACAATTCATTTTTATCATTCTCGTTATAATTGTTTTCGATACAATAGGTGGTTGTAAATTCCGCAAATTTCAGTAATTTGGTGGTTTTATCTAACTTAGCCCATACTTCATTCGAACTATTTTTCTTTTCCCCAGCCAGAAAATGCTCCAAGTTTGATAGATTTTCAACAGTTTCGATTGGTCCTTCGGTTTTGCCACTAAGCAACATCGACTTATATTTAATATTTTTTAATTCAACGCATTCATGGCTCATTCTTATATATACATGGCGAGGTAAGTTTATATTATTTTTAAATAATATAAATAAATAAATATAGTATAGTGTTGTTTCGATGAAGTTAATCGATATAACTGGTAAACGGAATATAGATAGAATCCAAAATGTAAAAAATCCACGTCGTAAAGAAGCCGCAAACTGGATATTCGACGAATCATATTTTACATATTATAAGCAGATACAGTTAGTAAACAGCCTATATTTAGACCAAGGACTGGACAATGGAGACTATATTGGATCAAAACAAGACGGAGATAAAGGAATCGAACTAGAACACAAACACAAAATATCCGTCAAGAGAGAAATAGACAAGAAAATAAAAGGTTATAAAAACCAAGATATTCAAAAGAATTTACTTGATTTAAATGTGTTCATTTCTCTCGACCAAGCTATAGAAAAGCTCATGTTGAGTAAGTTAAAATGTTTTTATTGTAAAGAACGGTGTGAGTTATTATATAAAAATGTATTTGCCAAAAAACAATGGACATTGGATAGAATAGATAATGAACAAGGTCACAATCACGATAATGTAGTTGTATGTTGTTTAGAATGTAATATAAAACGTGGAGAAATGGACAGTGGGCGATTTAAAAGAGGAAAGGATATAAAAATAGTTAGAAAACTGTTTTAAAAATAAACATAAAGGTATATGAGCCAAGCTATTTTTTTAAAGTGGTCTCCGTCGGTTAAAGATCAATTTTATGAAAAAAGTAAACCGAAAGACAAACATATTTCAATCGGACACAACGTAATGGAAACGATCTTACAAGAAGGACCATCTTTTATAGATAATGATACAGTGAGAGAAATTGGTTACTCTGCTATAGATACAAGTCTCGGCCAAGGATCTGGAATAGGAACAAAGAGAGAAAGTAACTTCGAACGAATGAATCAGCGAGAATTGATAGCACAAACAAATATGAACCCGTTTTTATCGTCGAATTATTTAGAAGATTTGCGAGTACAAGAAGCGTTTTTAACTCCCCAGAACTCTAACAGTCAACAAAATAGTTATTACTCTAACGAGTGAAATTATTCTAATATGTAAAAGTATTTAAACATATATTTGAAATAATTGATATATTAGTATGTCTCACAATTATAGTACACAAAATGATTTATTATTGACTAATCTATTGGATTTTTATAATACTGAAAAGAATAATAATATGGACAGAATGTTGCAAATTATTAACGGCGAATCGAGGATTTCTTTACGCATAATAGATTGGTTTGCTACTAACTATGCTAAGAAATATTACACTGTATATCAAGTTCAAGATACAGAACGTAGGTTTAAGGTATATAATGATTACAAGTTGAAATTAAAGGCATATTCTAAGAAGCGATTTGACCCATTTTGTAGATGGGATCGTATAACAGTTCCATACAAAGATGGGGCACATATTCAAACAACGATTGGCCAATTAAATTTTTTTAAATGGGCAATTGAGAATAGTGTGATTGATTATATTGAACAGAATTATTCTACGATTGAAAAGGACATGAATTGTAGAAATAGTACGTCTAAGAACAGACCAACTGATAAGAATAATAAAACGAGAAAGAAGCGTGAAGAGTTATCAGTGTCAGCATCAAAGAGTATTAAAAAGGAAACAGTAGAAATTGTAGTTAAATTTGATTGATTGAGTATTTAACACGGATAATATTTAAATATTTAATGATAGTTTAAATTAGATATTTAAAAAATATGGGGAACCAATCTTCTTCAACATGTCGATTGAATTTTGAAGATATACAAGAGGCAATCAAAAAGAAAGAACATTATATTATAATAAATACATTACCGTCGAACAACCAAGAATGTTTACTACCTAATACAATTGATTTTAAACAAGAAGAAAACACGATCAATTATTTTTTGAAGAATAACAAGGATAAAAAGATAATTATATATGGTAAAAACATAAACGATATGACGGTATATGATAAATATGAACAATTACTAAAATTAGGGTTTAATAGCGTATATATATATTCTGGTGGAATGTTTGAGTGGTTATGCTTACAAGATATTTATAGCAACGAATTATTCCCAACAACAAAAAAGGAACTAGATATATTAAAATATAAACCGATTTCTAGATTCAATACCTATTATGTAACAAATGACTCTATTGACTAAATGTTTTATTATACAACTAAATATGAACCAATTATAAGATGATTCAATAGCAATAGTCACCGTACCCGGACATACAACCATTAGGTCCGGTATGTGCTAATTGGTTTTCTTGAAATATTGGACGACATCCATCACAATCTGTCAAATCTATATCGAGTGCTTTATTTGCTAATTTATCCGCTTCTTTATTGAATTCACGCTTAATATGTTTGTATTCAATATAATCAAATTGTTCCTCTAATAATTTGGCGCAATTATATAGAGGAATTAGGTTTTGAGCCTTCACTTGATATTTGCCAATCATTTGATTTAAAATTAAATTTGAATCCCCTTCTACACGAATTCGCTTGATATTATAATCAATAGCCATATTTAGTCCTTTAATAAGTGCCATATATTCGGCTTCGTTATTTGTACCAGCAGATGTTGGATGACGATAACATCTTTCTATTATAGTATCAGTTTTATTGCTACTCTTAAGTATACATCCTAATCCTAATACATCCGACGGATTTCCTCTACATGCTCCGTCGAATTGAAGAACAGGTAATTCAGTTGACGGAACGGAATCAGCATTGTTTGTATTGCTTAAATTAACGGATTTTTCATTATTATCAACTGTAATAAACCTTGATTGAATCCACTCATTCACTGTCTCGATCCATTGTTGACGGATACCAGCATTTTCTTTCACGCGAGTGTCTACGTTTGCTTCAATAACTAGTTTATCCATACTATTTTCTAACCACTGTTCGTGGTATTGATGACATTTTTGTAAATATTCAATGGCTATAGTTTCTCCGGCACGTCCTCGAATTTTAACACGATCTGCGCATATTTCTGGTGCAGCCTTTACATAAATAATGCCACCCAAACACATGTCGTCTAAGAATTCATCAAACCAATGATTATAAATCTGGTATTCGTCATGTTCAATTAGTCCATCATCATACAACATCTTGGCAAATACATTCCTATCTGTTTGAACAGAACGTTCACTGATAATAATTTTATATTTATTTTCCTTTACCTTTTGTCTTAGTAAATGAAGACGCGATATATACGCCATCATTTGAAATCGAAACGCAAATCTCTTTGTATCTTTATATAAATTTGTTAAAATGGGTGTGTTGTCAGCATCAACAATATGACTCCAGTCGTCAACTGGTTCGGGTACAAAACAAATATCACTATTATTACTATAATAAGATTGTAAATCGGCGTACAGAGTAGACTTGCCCGAACCAATGTTACCATCGATGCTTAGAATAATAGGAGATGACATGTTATACGATTTGTTCGTATTGGATGTATTGTAATTAACGGTTGAACAGTTCATTATATAGAATTGTGGAGATTTATTTGGAATTAATTAAATTCAATTTTTATAATTACTCCAAAAAAAACAAGATTAATCGAATTAACATAAAAATTGAATTAGATATATGGTAATATAATTATTATAACTGACATAGTCATCATGGATCTAAATCAACAAAAGCTTACCAAGACGGAGTGGGACACCACAGAAATTCCAGTTTCTGGAGAAGAAAAGGAAATTTTGAAATTAATCATAGACGGATACAGTGATGTGAATATCATTTACAACAAAAATTCATCCATGGTTAATTATTTGAAGATGGAACCAAATGAAAACATTATGAATCATTTATATAAAGAATATTTTGAACCCAGAATTAAAAAGTTAATTGACAAATATGAGTTTGAATTTCAAAGTAAAATATTGTTGAAGTTTCAACGTGTAAACTCAATAGAAAAACTAAAATTGGATAATATGAGCAAAACGATCCAAGAATGTGGACAGAAAATATTCGAGTTCTACTTGCTTCACATTGCCGAACAGACAATGCGATACTTTTACAAAGATAACACAAACAAATTTAACAAATATTATTATACTCTCCGTCACTTGACCAAGCTAAAAATTACAAATGTAAACCAACAAGTAGTAGAATTTATTGATGCTGTATTAGTAGATTATTATATGGAAATGAAAATAGAAGACATGTTTTTACAAAGCAGTGATTTAATAGAAAAAAACGACGATTTGGTCAAGTACAATGATTATCAATTATACGAGCATCAAAAACAACTATTCACCATTTCTAAAGCGCCCAACCCCAAGTTAATATTATATATTGCTCCAACTGGCACTGGAAAAACAATGAGTCCACTAGGTTTATCTGAATCAAAGCGGGTTATATTTGTTTGTGCTGCGCGTCATGTGGGTTTGGCATTGGCAAAATCAGCCATTTCAATGGGTAAAAAAATAGCATTTGCGTTTGGTTGTAATGACGCGTCTGATATTCGCTTACATTACTTTGCTGCTAAGGATTATGTAAAACACAACCAAACTGGTAAAGAGATTAAATATCGTGATGGAAGTAGAAAGGTAGACAATTCAAATGGGGATAATGTGGAGATTATGATTTGCGATATTAAATCATATGTATGTGCCATGTATTATATGCACGCATTCAATCCGGTCGAAAATATGATCATGTATTGGGACGAGCCGACTATTACATTAGATTATAAAGAACATGAATTTCATTCTTATATATCGGCTATTTGGCAAAAAAATATTATTCCAAATATCATATTATCATCGGCTACATTGCCACATCAAGAAGACATACAAGAAACAATTACTGATTTTACTTCTAGATTTGATAATAGTCTAGTTTATAATATAGTAAGTCATGACTGTAACAAGTCGATTCCATTACTGAATACGAAAAATGAGGTAGAAATGCCTCATTTAAAATACGAAAATTACGAAAAACTCCAAGAAAGTGTTGCGCATTGTAAGAAATACAAGACATTACTGAGGTATTTCGATTTGAACGAAATCGTAAAGTTTATTTATTATTTAGATAAAAATGGTCTGATTACAGAAGAAAGATACAAGATATCGGTCAAGTATGAAAATTTAAGTGAAATGACGATGAACAATATAAAGATTCATTATCTGGAATTGTTAGAGATAGTACCCAAGGAACACTGGACCAATGTATTTAACCATTTCCAGACAATTCGAACTAGTAAATACGCATCAAATATTCATGTAGCGACTACAGATGCGCATACATTAACTGACGGACCAACTATATTCTTGGCAGATGATGTAGAGAAGATTTCTAAATTTATATTACAAAGTATTAAGATACCAGAGCAAGTCATCCAAGATATGATGGAGGCAATTGAACACAATGATAAGGTACTGACCGTTCTAAAACAAAAGGAACACCAATTAGAAGATAGTCTAGGAGCTGAGGTCGAAAAGGAACATAAAATGGCAAAAGAGAGTATTACACCGGAACAAAGAAAGTTGCGCGGTGAAATAGATGGACTACACAAGATAGTAAAAACGATCGCACTAAGTGAATTATTTGTTCCTAATAAACTGGCTCATATGAGACATTGGATTCATAAGGATGTAGTCGATCGCGAATTTTCGTGTAATATAGAACCGAATGATGTGGAAAAAATCATGTTGATGGAGGTAAAAAGTAGTTGGAAAATACTCTTGTTAATGGGAATTGGAGTGTTTACAAATAATCACGACAATAATTATACTGAAATTATGAAGCAATTGGCTCTCCAACAAAAGCTGTATTTGATCATTGCGTCGTCAGACTATATTTATGGCACTAATTATCAGTTTTGTCATGGATATATTAGCAAGGACTTGGGAAGTATGACACAAGAAAAGACGATTCAAGCACTTGGGCGAATTGGAAGAAATCAGTTAGGTAAAGATTACAGTATTCGTTTTAGAGATGACAGTCTCATTGAAAAAATATTTACAGATGTTGATTTTAGACCGGAAGTAGACAATATGAATAAACTATTTAACACACCTATTTAAAAAAATATTACTATTAGAATATAAATATGAGCGATTATTCAATGTCAGTTGCCAATATCTATGAAGGTACTGTCTACGTTTTAGTAGAAATGTTCAACTTTATATACGCATATTGCGAGTATTGTGTGGACAATCATATGACGTAAATGTATACCAATTAATAGATATAAATAATAAAAATGATTTGTAATTTTTTATTATTTAAAAAATTGATTTAAATAATAATATATCCTTATTTTTAAACGAATGAACCTTCGAACCGAAATTTGTTTAGATACAACCACTACATATTCACAAATACAATTTGAAGATAATATTAAATGTATTCGTGAAAAGGTAATAAATGGTACACTAGCAAATACAAACGATGATACATTATATGATATATTAAGCATAATTATCATATACAATAATATATCAAATACGAATCGGTATATGTATAACGAATTGTTTAATTTTTTAGAAATATATGAAAATATGTACAATGAAAAACAAGTTAATCTAATTAATTCTATATTAAATAACATGGTAGAACAAGATAAACGAATATTACCGGTTGATAGCAATGGTAACCATATGTTAATCGCGAAACCAATATTAGAAAGATCGTCACGTATAATTCGTAATAACGAAATTCAACTGAATATTATATACAAACGTGTGTTATCAATAAAGTCTATTATGAATACAATACGTCAATACAAAATACAATATGTATGTCCCCAAGACGAAGAAGACGTGATAATAAATACCTTTATGATTTGATGAAATATACTAAATAATATATTAACCAATTATCATTTGTTTTGCTGCTTTCCAATGCTGATATTGAACACCAAGTGGATTTAAAAATCGGGTATTATAAAGTATTCCAATGGATGCAAGCACGACTACACCTATAACTTTATTCATGCTAAATATTATTAGACCGATTATAAACAAGAATAAAAACAAATACTGCGCGAATATAATCATTGTTTCAATATGTTGCTTTGCCTTCATTCCTTCTTCGAAATTTTTGTGCATAAATTGAAATGCGACCATTCCGGTTTTGCCAGATGGTTCAAAATAATATTCGTAGAAAGGCATACAATTGTATTTTTTCATGACATAATCCATGACATATTGCGGATATACGTAAATAATAGGAATATTAGTATAACATTTAAAGGAATAGAAGGATTGAAACGTCATTTTTTCTTGAATCGTATAATCCCATTGACCATTATTTACTACATTATTGATATTTTGAATTAAATATTTGTTTTTTGTGCTTAAAATATACGCTCCACCTCGTGCTAAGCGAAGACCAACTTCAATTATTTTGTCATCTCTATATTGAACGTTACATGCTCCAGTAAAACCATTCATATGTCGGTTCACCCAATCTGTTATTTTAGGTATAGGTTTACTATCTGGACTAATATACTTCCAATCATCAATAAATCCATTTTGCGTTTCTGAATAAACGTATGTAATTTGATGAACAATTTGACCATTTAATAAAATATAGTCGGTCATTTGCTCCTTTGCGTCAATAAATTCAGACCACATCATATCTGGAATATGTTTGTATTGTTCTATTTCATCCCACGAGTTAATTTTAAAGCAGTTTTTACTAGATGCAGTCTCGTGTCCCCATCTAGGTTTGGCAAATATGGGCAAGGCTATATTGTCATTCGGTGTCAAGTCTTTTAAATCACCTCCTAACAATCCTTGCGACTTAATAACCCATAATTTATCATATACAAAATTATGTTCCTTGTATTTGTAAAATGCTTGATTATCAAAATCTGGAACATTTTTAGATATGAAATGGTTAAATGGGTCTACATACGGATTAAAAAACCCCATTGTTTTACACCACGGTTGTTCATATGTCATAATAGTTTTGACATACTTATCTACTTTTGCCATTGATATTATATATATATATATTTAAAATGGCAATTATTTGTATATTTTATGTAAAATTTTCTTTTGAAAAACCAATAACAGCACAAGCAATTCTCTTACCGGCGTTGCCGGTTTTTAAACTTTCAGCATTTCCACCTTTTCCACAATCGTCTTCATCTTCGTGAATAATTAAACCCCTACCCATAATGTTACACTTAACTCCCCTAAGTTTAATAACATTATCATAAAATGTGTATCTCGCTTCACTTTTATTGTTTGTTTTTTATATTACCTAAATCCCCAACATGTCTTTTGCTCATACCAGGACATCCATGAGTATTTTCATAAGGATTACACCCTTGAAGATTTAAAACGCCGATTTTAACGACATTAAAAAATAAAAAGCATAAAAACAATAGTATGAATTTCACCTATAATGGTTTAACTTTTCCTCTTCCTTTTGATTATTTGAAGAGGTGAAAGACGAATTTTGAAAACACATATGGCGTTCTTGCCATACGACCTTCATACATATGACCATAATCTAAATTGCGTCCAGTCATTATATATAATATATAAGGAAAATATGTTTAGATTTCTAAATCATATTTAATCTTGATTTTCTCTCTAATAATATTAATTTGTTCTTCTAAATCATATTCTTGCGGTAAAACCATTCTTATATTTTGCCTTGTTCCATCTGGTGCTTTCCTGTCAAATGTTAAATGAGGTTTTCCTCTATAATCGCGATTACTTACAAAAGTGGGCAATATTTTTTCTTCCACATCTGGATAAATATCATTTTCCAAATCATCCACGATTTTGTTTGCTTGGGCTAGTTTCTCCAGAATAGATACCTTTTCGGATTTGGATGAGGAGGGTTCTTTGTCTAGTTTTGGATGACATACCCGAAAGAAATGTCTTAATTTATTATGTGGTCCGTATGTATCTTCAGCATAATATACATATTTATTAACCATATCCTCACTTATTCCGTTTGGCAATGGCTTTGCTGCCTTTTTTCTTGCCCGCTTTGTTCCTTCCTTAATACCTTTAGAATTTTGTTGTTGAACTTTTCTAGTAGCAATGCGTAGATTATCATAAGTATTATTTAATGGGTCTTGGTCAATATGATCTACACTAATAATTTTAGTTCCTTTACCATTTCCATAACAACCAGTAATAACTTGATGGATATATAAATTACCAGAATGACATGAAATATATCCATTGGACTGTTTATAAAATGTTATTTTTTTTCCATTGTAGTTTGTTGTTTCAAAATCCAATATTTTTTGATAAGAAGAAGTACACAATTTACAAATGGTATCTGGTTCACAATACATAAGTAAATACTCATTGTTATTTTCTTTTATCTTCCAAATAGGATTTTTCACAATATTTGCTTCTTTTCCACTGGTGTTAATATGTCCTTGAATATATTGAATCACTTCGTATTGTTGATAAATAATATCATGATATTTATGTTTTATATCTATATTAACATGTCTTAAATCATTTATATTTCTATTTTTAAAAATATAGTTGATATTATCGGTTTGTTTTATGTTGTATATAAACTCTAATAATGTGAACCTTTTAT
>OCVQ010001062.1_pt1 | contig 22379 bp, 12 predicted proteins | sample 1539061 | NCBI WGS metagenome assembly OCVQ01 (sample SAMEA3355526, study PRJEB22509) | marine metagenome | biome: marine; feature: river plume; material: water | place: USA | collected 2010-08-08 | depth 0.5 m | reverse complement strand
CAGTTTCTGTATTCCAACTGAGAAAGCAACAACTGCTAACGCAACTAGTGAAACTGTCTGAATGAGGCTGTGGTCATTAATCTCCACCATAATCAGATCTCCTTATTAGCAGTGGTTGTATATTTAATTATAATCCAAACGGCAGGTCCGCCTTTTAGATCTAGTTAAAAGCTTGTCAAGAAAAAATATTGAAACGTTCTGACATTTTGGTATATTATACCACAAGGGCGGTGAGTTGTCAATGCAAAAAAATACCCTGCCCATATAATGGACAGGGTATAGTTTTTGCAAAAGTTTAGCTTGTTATGGTATTATACCACCACCGCCAGCACTAGCATCTTGAACATAGAAGTATGCCACTATAGTTCTGTAATTACTAGGGTAATAAGCATCTTGTCCTGGAAATGTAAAGTTAATAGTGTAAAAACCAACGGCTAAAACCCCATAGTCACCAATTACCTGACGATATTGTCCAGAACCATTAAATGTTCCAGTAAGTGCAAATCCAGTATAAGGCCCAGTTACAATAGTAGCAGTAACAGCACCACCAGGTCTACCACCATTCATACCCCAAGTATCGCCTTGAAAGTCATAGTTGTAATAGTTATAAGTAACTGCAGTTCTTGTTGGCGTATACTGTACAGTATAATTGCAAGTAGCTACATTGTTGTATTCAACTACTTGAGAATAGACACCGCCAACTCCATCATTGTAGTTTTGCGTTAGCGTATAACCAACGCAGTACTGTCCGCCACTTGTTGTACCTGCGTCATACACTACGTTGAATCGTGCGCTGCGAACGTTGTTGTTAAAGTTAAATTTAACCCATAATCGCTTGTCTCCTACTACTTGACCGCCTTGAGCAGTTGCACCAGTAAGGTAGTTAGTAAAGTTTCCGCCGCCATCTAGTGAATTTACACCTGGAAAGCTTGACGGTTGAGGATCACCATTATTAGTAATAGCAAAAGTAAATCCTGTATTAGGTGCTCCGCCTGTTATAGATATTGTCATATATCCGTTTAGCGGAACTATATAATTACCGTTAGCATCACTTACAATAGTAAGAGACTCATTATAACTAGGAGTTACACTAGTATCATTTATACTAAAACTAGTGCTTGCTACAGAAGTTCCGCCACTATATCCAGTACGTAAATTAAACGTAGCGGTTTCGGTTCCTTCTGTTTGCAAGTCATTTCTAAGGTATAAAATAACTTGATATACTGTTTCACCATAAACAGTAAATGTATTATTTAAAGGAGTTCCACCACTGGGAGTAAACCAGCCGTTTCCGTCTTGCGAGTCATGATAAACATATTGAACATCATTTGCCGTAATTCCAGTACCAGATATATCCCACCATAGTTGAGTTCCTGATGGAACTGCTGTAAGCCCTATAGTAAATATAATATAAGCACCTTCATTTATACTAGCTGCGCTTCTAGTAACCGAATAGCCTGCTGGGGTTATCGAAGTATCTGAAACAAATATGTTTCCATAACTATTTTTTGTAGTACCGTTTGGATACTGAACTACTAACTCAGCATATTCAGTTGCACCATCAGTAGATGAGTCTGCAGTAAACGTAATTTGAAAAGTAGCTACGTTATTTTGAATTGTTATACCACCAGCACCTGTGTTTGTAAAGTCATTTGCTGAAAGCGTACCACCTATCAGTTTAGGGTATACAACAGTTCCATTAGGTATATTAGCAGTAGTTACTTTAAAGAAACCAGTAGTTCCTTCGTTAACGTATAAAGGACCTTGAGTATTATCTGTACCACTAACAAAGAAGGATGGTTCTGGGTTTATGGTATAGTTAAAACTTCTGAAGTTTTTAGTTGTTGTAGTAAATATCCAGAAAGTACGATTAACTGTTGCGTTTGGATCGCCTCCAAGATCGCTACCCGTAGGCCCTAGTGGCGTAACTGGAGGATTACTGAAGTTTCCGTTTTCATCAAAGTATTGAGTTCCTACTGTAGAATACTCAGGCTTCCAACGATTATTCCAAGCATAAACAGGGTCTATGCCTTGTGGAAGATTTTGAAACTCAAAAGATCCGTTAGGAGTACCACCAGTTATTGTAATTGATGTACGTTGATTATAAGTAAAAGTACTGGGACTAATTGTTAATACTTCATTACCTGCGGGAACGTCAGTAATTGGTATATCTAGAAACGTTGATCCGTTATTAACGGATATACGCATTGTTTCATTTTCTGTGGAAGCATCTCGAGCAAACCTAAACTCTAGGCCAGCAGTATTACTAGAAATAGTAAAATTACCTGATATTGTGCCAACACTTAAATCTGCTTGAGTAATGCCTGTTATTGTATACGGAACTGTAGAACCATTTGCTAAACCTTGAGTAGTTAATGTAACTGCAATAGACTGGCCTTCTTCAGGAGTCATAAAGCTTGATAGCGAATAGCTAACCGCATCAGTAATTGTAAAACTAACAGAAGACTTGCCGTTTAGAAGTTCTACCGTAGCAGTTTCTGTACCTTCTATAAAACCATCATTTGTGGCTGTAAGATATATTGTTGCATTATTATTAGTTACACTAAAATTACCTGTTAAAGTACCAGAAGTAAAATCACTAGCAGTAATATTTGTGCCTACAATTCTATAAGGTACTAGAGTACCGTTTGGAACTCCTGAAGTAGTTAAATAAATAGTAATAACAAACGTAGTGTAAAGACCACCTTGAGATTCTTGAATACCAGCAGCATTTTTAGTTAGTATATAACTTTGAGGTAATTCTGGAGGAGTATATCCTTGATCTAATGGTGTAGCATTTACAACTATGGTTCTTGTTAAAGTTCCGGTAGGTCCATACATGCCCGCAACATCAGCTGCCGATACTGGAAGTCTAAATGTTGGTGGTGTTGCACGAAGTAAATCTCCACTGTTAAAAAGTTTTTTATACAGTGTTGGTATATAAGTACTATACCACGTGCCATTAACGGGATATACCCAACTACGATTAACTGCAGGTAATAAAAATGCAGGATTACTAGGCATAGCATAGTTAGCGTCTAATATTAACTGGCTGACTTCTGAAGTAACTGCGGGACCTAGCGGATTTACTGAATTATATCTACTACTTAAGTCTGAAATAGTTATATAAGGATACTGTGCTGGCTGCAAATGTCTTTTGTTAGAATCAAACATACATTGAGCAGAGGCATTAAATATTTGTATGCCATAACCAGTACCTAACTGTGCATTAGGTATAGCTTCACCTATAAACATATATGCTTTAGGGATATCTGCAGCAGTTGCAACCACAGTATTAGGAACATATGCTCTAATAGTTACTTCGCTGTAGCTACTAACATTTGAAGCATCTTGACTTTCATAATATATTTCTTTTGTTGTGTTTGGCAAATTAAATATTAAAAAACCTTTATAGGCTGCAGGAGTAGCATATCTTATTGTAAATACTGCCCAAGAAGTTATTCCTGAACCTGCTGGTACAAAAGATGAAAATTGGTTTCCTTCTCCGTCAGTCTGGTTTAATAAATTAGCATAATAGGCAGGATCTAGCAAACTAGTGCCTAATACAGGGGCTTGTTCTAAAAACCAAGGCTTAACACTAGAATCATCAACAATTCTTTCGTTGTTGTTATTAAAAAATTTAAAACCATAAGTCATACAGCAAATACCATTAAAATTGTAGTAGCTCTTTGTGTAAAAGCAGGCATATAAGGTTTGTCATTCCACGAGATGTAAGGTATTTGACCCGAAGAAGAGTATCCATAGCTAACCGACCAGTAATGGTCTCCATACACTGTTGGGATTACAATAAATGTTTCTCCTGAAGTACTTGTAGCAGGATTAAAAGCATACTCAAATGGAAGATATTCTATTTTTGCAGTATTTATATACGTAGTGCTGCCTGGCATTGTAATAAACTTTACAAAGACTCCACCAGGGCTGGTGGAGTCGTATGCTAAACTATTATCTGTGTTGTAAATTTGCATTCCGTATGCCATACGTGTCCTTTAACTTGTAGATGTAAATGCACCTGGCCATCCGCCTGCAGGTTCAGTCAAATTACCTATAATAACTCGTGGAGTAGTTCCTCCACTATACACCCTAATGTTATTATTTACACCATCTATAACAATGCGGTTAGTGTTAACATTAACGTTTGTATTATAACCAATATTTAATCGATTAGCGTTAATAGTACCGGTAGTAATTTTACCACCATCAATAGTTGTCGTATTTGTAGTAAAGATATCAGTTTTAGCTACTTTACCAGCAATAAGACTTGAGTTATTAATAGCAGTATTAGCCGCTGTAGTTGCTCCTGAAGCATCTACCTTACTTGCAATAAGGGTTGAGCTACCAATAGCTGTATTAGCTGCGTTAGTTGCTCCTGTTGCGTCTACTTTTGTGCCAATAGTATTATTTAAACTACTAATAGTTTGAGTAGCCGCTACCTGAGTGTCAATATTAGTAAAAGTTACTATGCCATTAAAGTTTTGGTGTGTAAATGCATTACTAATTTCTACTGTTTGTGCACCGCCTGAAACAGTTTCTTGTACACTGTAACGAGCTGCCCACATCTTTCCAATAGGATTATCTACAACTGTAAATGTAGTAGACCAATCGGTAGTAAGACTAGCAAACTGTCCTGTTGCAAAGTCATAGCTTGTAGCTGCTGGTTTGCTAGGTTGAGTAGCTGCGGGAGTTGTTGGATTATAATACAAATATCCAGTTGCATTTTTTAGCGGTGGATTTACTACAGTTTGGCCTTCAACAAGCACTGGTTGTTGCCAAGTATATGTTATGCCACCAGCTGCTCTAGTACCAAAACTTGTCCAAAGTGGGTTTGTTCCTGTAGTTCCTGCTATAGTTTGAGACCACTGAGGATTAGTTAAAGCTAAAGTAGCTGTAAGAGTACCTGCTGGTGGAGCACTGGGCCCACTACCACCAAATCCAATAGGATAACGAGTATAAATCTGCGTAGTACCTTCACCAGTAAGACCATTGTTTGATTTATTTAGTGTAAGGATTTTATCAAAGTTAGTGGCTATACCATTAACGCTAAGAGTAGCTCTATATGTTGCACTTGCAGCAGTAGCACTGATTGCTGATATTGCTATAGCTCCCGTTGTTGTAACAATAGTACTGGTCATACCTGTTTCAGATACTTTTGACCACACAACTCCATCAGCACTAGTTAATCTAGTTGCGCCACGAAAAACTATAAGTTCGCTATTTAAATTTAACGGACTAGCTATTGGCGTACCGTCGCTATTACAACTAATAGTTTGATTTTCGTTTGTTAAACCCGCAGAAATACCATCGCTACCGTCTTTTAGTGAGTAAATAGTAATTTGATCAAATACTGTTGTAACACCGCCTGTAACTACAACTTTTACTATGGTAGTCCCACTTGTAAAACTTGCTAGTGAATATACTGCACTTGTACCTGTTTGAACAGCTGTAAAAGTTGTACCGCCGTTAGTAGATGTACTCCAGGCATAGTTTGGAGCAGCACCTACATTAAAAGCAGTAGCTGTTAATGTAATTGTTGAAGGACTAATTACTTCAGTATTTTTTGCTGCAATAAATGCTTGTGTGCTTGCCGTAACATTAACCACAGAAGCATCGGCACCGTCAAAAGTTTTGTTTAAATTTAAAGTTTTAGTTAGTGTAACACCATTAACTGTTGCGCTAAATACGGCTTCTCCAAATTGTTCGTCTAGCCCGCCTATGCTAATAACGCCATTTGCATTTATAGTAAATGGGAATCCGCCGTTATAACTGACGGCTGCAAATGTAGGTATAGGTACTGTAGTACTAGTTAAAAACCTTCCGCCTAATACTGCGTACATTTGGGTTGTAAAAGGAAACTGCCCTGGAAGTACATCTCCAGCACTATCACAACTAATGTTTTGGTTTTCATTCTTTAAACCAACTATAAAAGCGTCGTCGCCTTCACGAAAGCTGTATACAGAAAACGTATCAAATACGCTAAAAGTGCCTTCGGAGACTGTTACTTTTACTACTTTTACACCAAGGGGATTAAATTTCTTTAGTACAAAAGTATTGCCACTAGCTGTTCCAATCTCTACTCCTGGAACAGCATTATCAACTAACCAAGTATATGTTGGGCTAACAAAATTACTTTGAGTAGCTGTTAGGGTAATTGTTTCTGGCGCTACTACAGTGGAATTTTTTTCAGTTATAAAAGCTTGTCTAGCAGCAGTTAAATTAACAGAACGTGCTGTGGCTCCTGCAACACCTTCTTTTGATTTTGTAAAACTTTGTCGTTTTACAATACTAAAAGCCACACCGCTAGTTGTTTTGCCAGTAATCGTATAATCAATAGTAGCAACATCTAGTGCATTGTCCATAGATGCATGACGATCATACTCAATAAAATTACCACCAACTGAGGGCGTTGTGTCACATACAATTCCATTTGAAGTAATAGTGCTTACAGTCCAAGTACCGTCTGCAAACGGACTATTATTATCTACATCTAAATAAGTATTACCTTGCTTGACTTGAATATTAGTACCGCTACCAACGTAACTACTTGCAGTAGTTGTTCCATCTGTATACGCAGGTATTCCATGAGATTCATTTGATAAGTAAACTGTGATTTGTTCTGTGCCGTCATTAATACGATAAATAGTTAAAACATCGTTTACGTCACCAATTGTAGCAGTAACTACTGCAGTACCGACTGTTATTCCTAAAGCATCAAACTGTGCACGTGTAATTGTTATTTTGTTTGCATTTACTCCTGTGCCTTGAGTAAATGCAATGTTACCAATAGGTGTAGTAGTATTATCGCGTGCAAAAGCTTGAACTGTAAATACTGGCGTACCCGTTAGGTTAACTAATCTTGCTGTTATAGTTGTTGAAGGAGTTTGGGAAACTGTAGCAAATTGATCTTTGTAGATAAATTCTTTGTTGGGTGTACTGAGTTGAATTAGTGGAGCTGTTTCGCCGGCTAGTGCACGGTAAACGTTCCATGTTTGTTCTATAGTAATATTATTATATACTGCTATAAAAGTAACATTGCCGCCATCTTCTGTTAAACCAGTACAACTATAAACTCCTGTTGCAGCATTGATAGTTGCTCCAACAATGCTGTCAACACTTCCTGCTTTAATAGAGTATACGGGTCCTGTGCCAAATGGTGGAATATTTATTCCACCAGTTACTTCAGTACTTAAGTTAAAAACTTTAAAAACACCTGTAGCCTTAGAAAAATCTCCTCCAGTGCCATCAGTTGCTGTAACAATAGGTACAGGGTCGTTTGTTAAATATCCGTAGACACTTATATTTTCTTCCAATACTACAGCTGTTAGTTGAGCAGAAACAGTATAAGACCCAGGGCCTGTGGGGCCTACTGGGTCTACTTCATCTTCGTCAATAGCACTAACAAAAGCATATTTTACATAATACCGAGTATTCGGAGTTAAGTTAGGAATAGTTACGTTTAAGCTATTGCCAGAAGGCACAAGTGTGCCTTCTGCATTATTAGGATTGAATCCACTAATTAATGAATACCAAACCTTTATAGCTACTAGGTCATCCCTGACATCTGTGGTTCTAATAGTATCATAGGGTCTGTCTAATACTAGCTGTAATGATTTTACGCCTGGGTATAAAAATGCCGCCATGCTTATCCTTTAAATAATAGTTTTAACAACTATTGTTCCTAAAGTACTTGTAGTACTGTAATTACCTTGTTTATCTACTGCTCTGCAAGCTACTCGATAAGTAACCCCGGCTGCTGACAATCTAGGTCTTGGTTGTTTACGAAGATCAAACCTAGCTATACCGTTAATCTTTATAACTGTAATGTTATTTGTTGCTGGATTTGGAACTAATTCCCAGAAGTCTTCTACACCCGTATCTTTATACAACCTGTACTCATACGTATCAAAGTCAGCTGTTTTTAAAGCAGTGTTTGGTGTTACAACAATTTCAGGACCATCTAAGTCTAAAGTTAATAGTGGTGCTATTGAGCCTGTTAACGTTTTTCCAGCATTTGTAAAATAGAAAATATCAGACCATGGTCCTACAACATTTCCTGATTTATTGCTATATCTTGCACGTATTTTATAGACGCCGCCTGTAGTCAATCCATTAACGGTTAAGCTGCTAACAGATTTGTCAACACGGTAGAGCTGTGTTAAACTATCGCTTCCAAAATCACTGTTTCCTGGAATAATTTGTGATTCAATTTGTTCTGCTTGAAGAGTTAAATCCGCAGGATTTGAAAAACTAACAATTACAACGTTTTGATAAGTTCCACCAGAAATAGCTTCACTTAATACACTGTCGCTAGTTACTTGAGCAATTATTGGTGCTTGAGTAATACTGTTTTTAACAATGTCGTTGTTAGCTAAAGTAGTGTTGGGATTGTATGCTAATAATTGCGATAGATCAGCAGTATAAATACTAGGTGCGTAATCAACTAAAGTTAACTTTGCTCCTGTTGAGCTTGTTGGCTCTATATTTAGAACTACTAATTCTTGAGTTTCATACCCGATTTCGCCTAACATAAATAAGTTGTCTGCCTCTAAACTATCCCCTGCAACAATAGGTGCTGATGAAACTAGTTTAATAGTACTAACGGTTACTGTGTTACCCGCAGTTAACGTAGGACTAGTAGCTGCTAAATCTATTGTTTTAGTAGTGCCGTTAGGCTTAGTCTTGTCGTTTACTCGAGCTAATATTCTGTAGGTTTTTCCATGAGTTAAGTTAACAGGTTCCGTTAGCTCTAATGTAGTGCTATTAACAATAGCTTTTATCCTGCCTGACGCAACACCCCATAGCGGAACATCATGAGTTACTTTAACTACATCTCCTCGATTACATACTAAGTACTCAAAGTCAGTATTTAGTGTATAGGTTTCAGGTCGTAGTTTTAATTGCGCATGATGCCATCTAGCCAAGAAGCGTGCTTGGTTAACATTGGTTACGCCAGGTAAAGTTATACTTTCAAATAGTGTTGCTATTGTTTTACCGCCAGTACCATCCAGATTATACCCATAATTGTAAATAATATGCTCAGAAGCCTGATAAGCTTGCTCTTCATCTACAATAGTTACTCGGAAAGCGTGTGGCAGTCTTGGTAATGCTTTTGTAGACTCAAAGCCCCAACTATTGTGTGGAGTAAAATATTGAGTAGTATAGGCTCTAGGCTTGTCAACTACAACAGACCATTTACCATCTAAAAATATTGGACTTCCTAAGCCTGCTGCACAAATATCTCGCAGCATATCCATAACACTCATACTATTAGTAATAATGTTATTATAAGTTAGCGGAGCATTAGAAGGATTATTTCCTGCACAGAATTCGTGCCAAGTTTGCAAAGTAGCTAAATCTATTTTAGTAGCCATTTCTGATGCGCTTATCTTATACGCATTAGCTGGGTGCATTAGTACATAAAGAAATAAACTTGCAGGATTATTGGTAGGTCTGCTTAGCCATTTTTGTGTAGCCTTATCCCAGTCTAAACAAATACTTTGAACTAAAGCATTTACTCCATCTACTGAACCATTAATTTTATTTGTACTCTGCACACGAATAGCAGTTTTAGCAAGATAAGTTCCTGGTGGATTAACCGCAGGTCTTGTATTGTCAAAGCAAGCCGCTGTAAAAAATATTACTTTAGAATACCTTTGAAAATCACCTTCTTCGGATGTATCGTCGTCTGTGCGTCGACATCTAACAGCATATCGTGCTTTAGGTAGTTGAGTAAAATACTGTGTGTATCCAAAAGCATCTTTTCGAGACTTAGATACTCCAGAAGTTCCAAATACTATTTCTGTATGTGTTGTAGCTATAGTATTTAAACCAGACTTGGTAAAAGTTATTCTAACTGCGGTAGCCATGTCACGACCGCCTGCGTTACCGCCAACTAATTTAACAGTATGGTCGCCAGCTTGAAGGTATACATTACTTGTAACAGTGTCGCCCCAACTATTCATAGGCATAGTTACTATTAATTTATCGTCAATGTAAACGCCGCCAGTATCGTCTGCAGCTGCTTCAATGTCATAGTATCCCGTCTGAGGAAAGTTAACTGTTTTAGTTATATTTAAAATATCTAATGAGTTACCAACATGATTTGTGGGTCGTATGCCGTAAAGTTGTAAAAAATTACTCCAGCCGCTATATTTAACAAAAGTGCTATTTACACCCGTGTATTGTGTAGAATTAAATATTTCTACTGGAGTAGCTGCTGAAGCAGTTACTTGTCCAGGAAGACTAGTATCGTTCCAAACTTTACATGCTTGAATAGCAATTTTAGTAGCAATTAAATTTATTTGATCCGTAACTCCATCGCCACCGCCAACTTGAACAGTTTCTGTTATGGGCGTAGGTGTTAACTCTAATCCATTATAACCAACATAACTACTTAAATGTGATGTAACAGGCGTGATTATGCCTGTGTTAGTCATAACCACAGTGTAAAGCTTTAATGCATTAGGAGGTATCTGTGGTAAATAGTTATATGTACCTCCGTCCCCTATAAGACTTGCATAACTTCCTGATTTATATTCTGCTATCATTGTAGCACTGGGAGGGCCGTTTAAAACATCTGTTGCAGCACCGTTATAACGTTGTACGCCTCCGCCTGGAAGCATTGCAAAAACTATGTATTGGTATAAACTAACATTTTCCCACTCGTTACTAACAGTATTAAATCGATTTACTGCACCTGGTCTAGTAAGTGTTGTTGTGTAAGCGTTTGAATTAAGTTGATTAGAATTATAAGCACCCAAAGAATATGTAGCAGTATCTTCAAAATCCCAAGTAGTACCATTATATTTACCAAGCTGAATTTGGACTCCAGCAGTAGCTGGCGTAACTTTTCCGTCTTTTTTATTAATAGTTCGCATACCTACTGGAAAGGTAAATGCTACGTCAACACGTGTTGACTGTTGATTAAAATAAATATACTGCCAAGGATTTCCGTCTGTGGCATTATTAACAAGTTCAACAGATTTTGCAGGAGCTTGCTCTACATCAGAACCGTAAAGATCATTAAACGCTGTTTGATTTTCTTCTGGACGTCCATATAACGTCTCCGGCTTAGGTAAGGACATAGCCAAACCTTCATATAAATTTTCAAGGCGGTTTGCGCCAACAGAGATATCATTGATTGAAAGCGGACCAAAACCCCAAGTAACCAGTAGATTTAAAAGGGTTGTATCTGACATAGTTTCAATATAAGGCGATGCAGCTAACATTGCTGTCATTCTAACTTTGCCTAAAACAACGGGTATCGGCCCAAATTTATTTGCTTGATTGCTTGTACCTGAAAATAGATTTAAAGCATTAGGAGAGCCAGGATCATTAGTTGTAGGCTGACGTACAGGCATAATTGCATTTACTAATGCGACACCTGTTGCAGAAATAGCCATGGTAGCAGCGGTAGCTTTCCAACCTGTTAGCTGTAATCCTTGTACCCCAAGTTCTGGAAATCCACTACCAGCTAATTCTGGTGCTACAATAACAATTGCAATAATAAGCAATAGTTTAAACGTATCGCGACCTTGCGGTACTGCTCTATACGCAATAGCTTGTCCTGCTTTTACAACGGTAGTTGCCCAGTCTTCTTTGGCAATTGGGACGCCATCAACTACAATTACTAATCTATCTGTATACTCTGGGCTAAGATGATATTTGCTTTGTACAAATAGCGCAAAGTCTTCGACAGTTGTACCTGCAACTGTCCACTCGCGATATACGTTTGTTTTTAGTGGGTGAGGCCTGCCTACAACTTCGATTTGTGTATTCTCGCTGTATTTGTAAATGCCTTCTAAACGTTTGTTCCACTTAATATTAGCCAGTGATTCAACAACACTGTCGCGACCTTCGCGGCAGTGTAAAAATTTGTTATTACCTACGTAGATGCCAACGTGTGCGGGCTCTCCATAGATATTAAATAACACTACGTCACCTGGTGCAGGTGTAGTCGTTTTGTTCCACGAGTCTTTATAAAGACTAATAGCTCTTGTGACGTTAGTGTCATAAGAGCCATTATATTCATCAACATAGCTTGGTAAATCAATGTTTAATTCTTCTTTGTAGTAAAGACGAACGAGTCCCCAGCAATCTATTCCATCAATATCTCTGCCGTTATCTTTGTAACGCAGACCAATATATTTATCATAGTTCATTAAAATAGTCCTGGAAAGTAACCAGGTGTAAAGTTATAACAAGGAAACGGCTCTCTGCTTAGATTAATCATATCTAAGCTTAAGCTAATTTTATCTGCGTCATAACTTACACTGGTAATATAAAAATCTGCGAAACTAGCTTCAACAGTGTCGGGTGAGCCAGATAGTACTAGCTCTATTAGTATTTTTGTTGGTTTTGTGAGAGTATTGCGAATTTGGGCAATAAGATCAGGCGAAGCAAAGTTTAAAGTTATGCTGCATTGACCAACGCCTGCTTCTTGTTCGCCTGGTAACGCTATTTCCATTGGTAAAAAATAGTAATCATTGCCTCGACTCGTTACACCATACACTATTTCAAGCTCAGTAGTTAAAGCTGGTAATCTACCAGTAAAACTGTCGGCAATACGCCCAACGACTGCTATGTTATTTACTGGGTCAAAAACAGTTAAAAGCATAATTATTGCTTGATCTGTTTCCGAGCCATACATTGCCCGTATGGCTTGTGGAGACAATCGGGTTAAACGACTCATGGCATTATTTCCATCTTTAAACTAGTAGTCCAGAAACCTGGTGCAAGATATTGAAGTGTAAAAAATTCACCACTACCGCCAGGAATAATCCTGGCATCTATTGTAGTACCCAATTTTCTAGGATGTGGGAATGTGAAACGACTTACACCTTTGATAGTATCCTTAACAAATGTTTCTAGTATGTCGCACTGTGCGGTTGTCATAATAAATGATAATGTCATTTCGTTAGGACGACTTGCTCGCCTGCGCTGCTTAGCTGGGCCTGCATCAGTTTGACTGCGGATGATATTAACACCCACAGTCTCCTGAAAACCCTTTTGCGGCACTTGCGGCAATGTTACTGGCCATGCAATTGGCATATATTATCTCCTTACCATTGAGGGACGCTGTCCGTAGCTGCTTGTTAAGGCTTGTTGAGATGCAGAGCCTGTTCTTGAAAGTTGATCTGCTACCATGTCTCCAACAATAACTTCAATCTTACGATTACCTTTAGAATCAACTGTTTCTGTAGTAGTAGCTTTCTCAGATGAGTAGTTGTTAACAACCACATCAACTTTAGTACCGCTATTACTATCTGACCGAACTCCTAAGTTACCACTACTGTCGCGCTTTAGGGGCATAATGGCTTCTGGTCCTGCTTCGCCCATTAAGCCCGTACCTTTTGCAAATTTAAACATAGTAGGAGAATCTACAATAGAGTTAGTAAATGTTCCACCTTTAGCAAATTGTCTTACACCAACATCGTATACTCCGCCTTTAGCTTCACCTTGATAGCCTGTGACCATATCACCAGCCATATTCTTTGACGCTGCTGGATTTGTGAACATAGCAAATATGCCTCTTATGCCGTTCATGCTCTTATATGAGGCCATCATTTGTTGTTGTAATTCATAGCGAATTAAATCACTAATCATACTATTAATTAAGTCTTTAAAGCTACCCTTACCCGTAGTTACCATATCTACTATAGCACTGGCCATATCAGCAAATGTTTTCTGGAAAATTTGATCATAATTTTTCATACGATCAGTTAAGCCATATTGTAAGTCAATAGACTTTTGTTTTGCGATATTATTTTGATCAATACGTTTAAGTTCCCAGTCCCAAAAAGTACTAGCAGCAGCGTATCTATCTGCAAATGATTTTGCATCATAATTAGAAAGATCTAGCAAAGCTGTTGCCTGTTCTCTAGCAATCTCTCTATACTTGTCTCCAAGCGCATTATTAGCTTTTGCTTTATCGTTATCAGACTGTGCTAAAAGCATATTTAATTTTAAAGATTTTTCTTGTGCGGCCACTTCGTCTGGATGCATCATTTGGACTTGAGCTCGCAGCCCTAATAATTCCATTTGATTATTAATACTATCAATTTCAGTATCTCTTTGCAGCTGTTCTAAATTAATTCTATCTTGTATAAGCGCATTGATTCGTTTATACTCATTAGCAATTCTTGCTTGAGCCTGCTGAATAGTTAAAATCTGACCTTCTTTCTCTTGCTGTTCTTCTAGTAAATCAATTTGTTTAAACTTTGAGTCGCGTAACTCACCTAGAGCTTTTACAGAGGCTTTATCTTCGTTTCGCTGAGCAATTGATATTCTATCTACAATACCAAATACCTCGTCATATAAAGCTCTTTTTGCTAGTAGTTGGTCTTTGCCTTGTTTGTCTGCTTCAAGTTGTTGCTTAGCTGCCATCTGTGAGTCATTTAAGTACTGATAGACACCTAAAGTTAAATCTTGTTGTTGCTTTTTCAGATCAATCATGCGACCATTAGATTGCTCTAATTTAAATAGTTCTTCTCGCTGTTCTTTTAATGTACCAAGTTCAATATTATTTTGCTCAATACGTCTTTTAGCTTCTAACGCTGCATTTGTTGCGCGTGCACCTTGAGTACTTGTGGCATAAGCTACAGCTTGTGCCTGTGCTTGAACAGTCATTCCTGACATTTCTTTTTTCGATATGCCTTGATTCTTATCCATTCTTGAAGTAACAATGTCTACACCCGCTATAGTTCCTTGCAAGTTCTGAAGTTTTGTAAACTCATCCTGTGTTAAAGGTCCTTTTTTAGCTTTTTCTTGCAAGTCTTTTACACCTGCTTCTGCTAATTCACGTTCTTTTAAAGCGTTTGCGCGCAGCATAGTATTATTTAAACTAGTCATAATACTGTTTTGTTCTTGTTGAATCTTAATATCTTCAATATTAAGATTACCCATTGCTTTTGAAATACCTGGGCCACTTAAACCTGACAACAAGTTTTTGCTAATTGTTAAAGCTGCTTGTGCTTGTGCAGCACTTGCCATACGCTCAACTAGTGCATAGCCTTTGCTTATTGCGCTGCCTACAATTTTATTTAACTGATCATTAAGTGCATTAAAGTTTAACCTATTAGAGTCTAACATAATTGTTAGACTTTCTAATCGTGTTTTTAATCGTTGTCTTTCTTTTTCTACTACAGTTATAGTTTCTTGACTAGCGTTAGTAAAATCCATGCTAGCATAAGCTTCTAACTGGCTTTGAGCAGCTGAAACTTCTGCTGTGAATGTGTCAATATTATTACTAATTTGTGGCAAGACTTCTTGAATCTTAGTTAACTCTTGAAATGCTCCAGGACCTAGTAGACCTACAACTGCTTCTTTCTTCAATAGTTCTTCTAATGCTCCAACTGAAGTTCTGGCATCTGTAAAAGTTTTAGTAATTTCCATGCCCACGGTCATTAGTTCACGACCAAACTTAGATACTGGATCAGTAGCTTGTAGAGACTGTCCTAATTCTTTAAATCTATCGTCAGCATTTTTTACTGCTTCTTGAACTGTTTTAAGAGTTACCGCAACTTGTTTTTGTTTTGAACTTAGTGAGCTTAACGCTTTTTCAGCTTCTTTTGCACGAGCAATTACGTCTTCATTAGCGGTAGCTGCTAAAGCTTCTTTCATTGCTGCTTCGCTTAAATTTCCTACTTGTAATACTTCTTTTAACTTTTCTTCTGCCGCTGCTTTTAGCGGACCAGGTGGAATTAATTTTAATTGTTGTGCTAAATTAGCGGCTACACCACTTGCAAAATCGGCTTTTAAACCTTTGCCTACAGCTACCTTGAAACCATCCATAAACTTGTCAAACCAACCAGCAGTTGCGTCTGCGCGCTCTAGTTTGTCTGTTAAGCCTCCGAGATCTTCAGACAGCTGCCCTAAAGCATTGCCTCTAGCAATTTGGCCTGCTGAAGCTAAAGTATCTCCGTATCGAGTCCATACTTTTATAGCGTTTTCCACAGTAGCGGTATTTTGACTAATTTGTGAACTGAACTCTGCTACTTGAGCACTGTTCTTACTAAAAATGTAGTCTAAAACTCCTATGCCTACTGCAAGTAGTCCTATTACATTCATTAATCTGCCAAGACTACGAATAAAAATTCCTGTTTCAGTGGCTGCGGCAACTCCCCAACCTGTAGCTCTAGTTTTTAATTTGTCCCAGCCGCTTAAGTTAGAAGCTTTATTTAGATCTTTTTCAAGTTCTGCAACTCCAAATCTAAATCCACCTTTAGTAGTATTGTCAGATACGTTTGCTAATGCACTTAGGCTCTCGGATCTTGCTCCAGCATCGCGACTAATTCTACGACGAGCTTCTTCGCTCATATTAGATTTTTGAAATGCATCTTCCGCTTGATTTTGTGCGCTGCTAATTTGACGAGTAAAGTTTAACTCTTCTTTTTTAGCATCTTTTGCACGTTTAAGTGCATCAGCATACGCTGTGGCTTGTACAGTGCCTTTGTTATTTAATTCATTTATTTGTGACTGAGTACGTGAAAAATCCTTAGGATCGTCACCATATATACCACTAGCAATATTTTTTGTAGTTTTAGTATCGCGTAATTTCTGATCTTTTTGTATTTGCGAAATATCCGCTATTGCTTTAGCATATCTATCTTTAGCAGAATCTAAGTTGCTTTGCAATGCTGGCAAATTAAATTTTGCCATTGTTGATTCAACATTTTTACTAGCAAAACTTTCTGTAATATCTGCTGCGTTTTGCTTTGCAGCAGCAGCTGTTTTTACTAGCTCACTTCTCCAACTAGCTAAAGCTGGCACAGCCATTTTTAATAATTTAAAAGTTAAGCCTGCTAACACTGCACCTAACAGCGTACTATTATTTGCTAAAACATTTGCAATTGGTACTAATACTTTATTGACTAACTCTAATCCAGCAGTTGCTAAATTACGAATACTTGATTCTAATTTCTGCCAAGGATTGGCGGCTAATTCAATATCTCCAAATTTTTTCTGCAATTCATCAAGAACTGCAACGGCAAAGCCTTGACGACGTTCATAGTCAGTTAAACTTGCAGAAGTTTTATTTAAACTTAGTGCATATTTTTCTGCAGCTGGACCAAGTTTAGTATATAAACCCAGCTCGTCTAACAGTTCAGGCTCTAACTTAGTAATACCGCGAGTTAAACGGCTAACAGCATCACTCATATCTATACCAAGAGCTTGAGCTGCTTGTTTTGCTCCTTTAGCGATATCTAAAGTCTGTTTATTACTTAATCCTGCTGAACTAGCTTTAGTAACACTAGTCATTGCTTCACGCAAACTAACTGCACCGTCTGTAGCTTCTACAAATTTTTGAGCCATACTGCCCAAAGCAACTCCGCTAACTGAGCCAAGTTGGTTCATACCACTAACCATGTTAGTAGTATTCATTGCATCTTTTAAAGCACCAAAAGCAGCTGTAACCGCAAATAGATTGGCTGCAACTGTTGCATATACTTGTACTAATCCACCAAGGCCGCGCGATTCTTTTGCAAAGTCTCGTGCACTCGCTCCAGTAGCTCCCATTGTGCCACGGCCGCGATTATATTCCGTACCTTCTCCCTTGGAACGATAACCAGCATTAGCAGCTGAAGCTTTACGACTTAGTTCAGCTGCTCTTGTAAGCTCGTGGTTATATTCTTTTTGTTCTGATGTACGCTGTCTTGTAGTACCGCCCTTGTCGGTTGTTTCTACATTGATATGGATTGTATGTCCTGCCATAAACTCTCCCAGGCTATTAAAGTAACAATTAAATAATTGTTTGGTATCATTATAACATTATAGGACTCTTTTGTCAAACCAAAAAATTTTTAGCAATAAAAAACCCGCTATGTTTTACGTAGCGGGTTTTTCTGTTGGTTTAGAGTTTCTAATCTGATCTATTCTTGTAGAATCGATCATGTGAATTAATTCAAGGTAGAACTTTTTGTCTCGAGGATTTACCTCGTAGACGTCAAAAAGTTCAAAGATCCCATTTAAGTTTTTTCCTAAATAAGTCCCATTCATGTATTCCCACTCATCTCTTAACATTCTATAAATACTAAGTGCGAGTTGAACTTCCATAGCAAAATCATCAAATTCAACTGGTATTTCACTTTCAACGGGTTCTGAGCCAAGTTGGTCGCACATATCAAAATATTGCTCCTTGGTCATAGATACAGCCCCGTTTTGCATATAGCTAATTAACTGTTCTTTTACTTCAGTTAATTGCTCGTTGCAAAGTTTCCCAGGTCGTTTACTCTTTCGCTAACAAAACTGTCAAAATCAGTAGAATTCTTAATTAACATTAACGCGTTCTCTTTTGAGTAACCTAGGTCGTCTTCAGGATCAAACTTGCTAACGTCTACTGGTGCTAATAAATCAACATACTTAAACTTTAGGCCTGACCAGCCACGAATAGCTGCGTCAACATATAGTTCTAAGAATAGGTCTTCGTTAAAATCTTCTTGAGTCTGACGACCTTTGAATGTAGTTTTTGTGGACTTTTTGCGTAAGTTAATTAAATTATCACGACTAATGTAATTGATTTGTAGTTTAAATCCAGAGAATCCTGGGTAATCTACTTCAATTGTTTTGCTTGGGACTAATAACGATTTTAGGCTAATTTCTTGTGCCATGAGTTTCCTTGATATTATTTTTCTAGAGTCTAAAAATAGGTGCTGGAGATCAACCCAGCACCTGCTGTTAAATTACAGCTTAAGCTGTTGCGTAGTACTTGACCGTAACTTCGTTAGCTTGGTCAATGTCAAACACAGGGCTTCCGCCAGTAGTAGAACCTTGACCTGTAAAGGTAAGTGTAGTACTAATAACTTGTTCTGTGTTAACTGTTGGAATTTGCAACATAGCTGCAGGTAATCCTACGTCTACGTGTGTACCGCTTGTACCACCCATTTGTATATTTATAGCGTAGCTTGGGTTAATTTCACTTGCAGCAGTAGAGATTAATCCGTTTAGTAATCCGCCAGTATTACCACTACCACTACGTAAGTATGCAGTCAATGTACCAGTAATACTACGTGTACCTGTGAAATACGTAATAGGAAGATTAACAACACCTAAGTTTGCAGGAGTTAAATATGTTAAGTTATTACTCATGGTAATTGAACCACCAGTAATAGGCACACTATAGTCGCTACCAGCAAAGTCATTGATTGCGTCATTAACTTGTAACACAGTAAGCTTATTTGTAATAAACTTAGCTGCAGTATTTTTAGCATTGGCTTCTTCAGCACCTGTGGCACCAACATCAGCACCTGTAAAAGTAACTTTATTGCTGGCAGCAACGCTAGCTACTAAAGCGATTTGACGAATCAAACTACCTTTTCCAGCCCATTGAATAGCGGCAATTGCATCAATACCAAAATCAATAGTAGCTGTGTCTAAAGCACAGTTGTCGAGAGCGTAGGCAAGATCATCAAATACAACAATCAAACCAAAGGCTTGCAGTTGGTGTGTATTAGAGTTAGCTACCGTAAAAGTTCCTGGGCCGGCATTACCAGCTGTACCGTCTGCCCAAGCAGCATTTGCAGTGCCATAAGCGATTGATCCCCCAAATGCATTCCATAGTACTTTTTCTTCACAAGTAACAAAGTCATCAGTACCGTTAGTAGCACCATTTGCACCTGGGTTTAAGTAAGGACGAAGATACGTTGAGAACGTAAAATCTAGTGGCTCAAGTGCAGTGTTAAAACTGCGCTGACCACGAGCAGGTGTAGCACCAGCTTCGTTTAGTGTAACTGTGTCAACAGTAGTGTTTTGACTAAAAGTCATACCTTCGAGAACTTGAATTTCCCAGGTATTTGCGATTGAAAACGGTTGAGCTTCGTCTTTGTAAGTACCTGCTCGAACACGGCCTTGACTATCGACGTTTGTAGTAAAGAAGACTCTACTATTACGAATTAAATTAACTGCCATAGTTATTCCTTTTTTTAAGTTTTAACGTAAGGCACACCTACAAGACATTTATCTGTTTTGGTGCCATATAACGTTATGTTAGTGCGTAACGCACCTGTATATTTATCTCACCAACACCATAAGGCAGCAATAGCCCTTCGTCGGTCATGATACTCTGAATTAAAATTTCAGTAGTTTCCAGATTACTATCTTGGTCATAAACTAAAACACGATTTGCATCAATGCAAGTTTCTAAATCATAAAGTAGTTCTTCTAGTCTAGATTGAGGATCTTCTTGATCCTTAACATAAGCTTTGATACTGATATTGATATGTCCCCAAGTAAAATCACCTGGATGGTATTCTCGCATTTCCGTACCTGGGCTAATGTACACAGCTGGAAAGTCCTGTATTTCATCCCAAAACTTTAGCTTTGCGTAACTGTTATTATATAAATTTGTAGTATATGGTGCAGTTCCGTTAATTGTTTTTAATTTTTCTGCTAGTGCTTTTACAATACTAATTCGTCTGCTCATACTAGTACGGCCCTTAATCTATTGTTAACTATTTGGGCAGCAATTTGTCTTATTGACTTAGAGATTAACAACTTGGGATCTCTTGATCTTGGGTACTCTTGATTGCCGCCAGTACTAAATGTCCCATAAGGGTTTTTCATATAATCATAAAAGGCAGTTATCATACCTTCTTTACTTATAGTCAAACGTTTTACTTCTGCAGAACTTGCAAATCTACCTGTTCTGTAATTTAGTAAGCTTTTACTAGAACCATTACCCATATTAGCACTAATAACGTCCTGTAGTTGTGAATTTAGAATACTTTGTAAACTAATTAAGTTTACAGAGCTTTCAGGAGTTTCTTTAGGTGCTTTAGTTTTACCTATAATTTTTTGTTTTGCAGGTAAGTTTTGTTTTTTACTAACCTGTTTTTTAGGCGTAGCACCTTTTTTAGGAGTGTGTCGTTTAAGATTTATTTTGCCAGTTTTTATAATACTAACAATTGCTTGCTCAATATCTTCTAACATAGTATTAGAAGACACCATATCTCTCATGTACCTAGCTACTAGAGGCCTACTAGCTAACATAGCTATTTTTCTTTGTAGCTCTGCAAATATTGCTGTTTCTTCATTTGAAAACGTTTGGTTTACGTCAAATGTGTGTAACGTAACTACCACGAATAATTTGCCAAAAGTTTTTTCAATGCCCTGCAGTGCTTCGGGAGTAGTGTTTTTAAAAGTATACTCTGCGTCTGCCTGAATTTGGTAAATTTTATCTAGTGCTTCTTTAACATATTGAGTTACAAGAGTATTGCCGTTTAGTTCGCCATAGTCCAGTAAGCCAAGTAATTTTTGTGCCATAGGACTAGTTAAATATTCTTCGCCTTGGCCGCCTGTAGCAATGTGCCCTAATTCTAAATTAGTAGCATATTCAGTTTTTACATCTCCAGTAGGCTTTCCTGCTCTGTTTAGTACAGCTTTTTGACTCTTAATACGTTGTCCAAAAATTGTATCTTTTAATCTTGGATCGTTAGTTACGTTGTCACTAATAAAGTTACGAATAGCATCAAAAGATTTTGCCATTAGCAATCTATTACCATCACCGCCATCGATGTACACCAAAAAAGGCTGAGATCCCATAAAATAATTTCTAGGTATCTCTTGTATAGAACTGTACTTACGTGTAGCTTTTTCCCCAACTATTTGGACCATAGTATCGTAAATTTCTTTAAATACTTCTTCACTATACTGATGTTGATTATTGATGCGTAAAGCACGATAACTTATATCTAGTACGTGTGGTCGCTTATTCAAAGTTTGGCGCAATTCTTCTGATAAAGCCTTACGTATATTAGGATCTAGATCATTAATAAGATCTTTAAGGCCTACTTTAGCCATTAGGTAAAATCCGCCATATACTGATCTAGCACGCGCTTGATCGAAGCCGGAAAATTACTAGAAGCTACGTAGTTGATCTGAGTTGTATTAGGGTTTAAATCGCGAGTACTGTGTACTGCACCGTTATTTCGTGAATAGTATTCTATTAAATCTAGCACTGCTAGTTTTAAGTCGCCGGGTACAATTTCGTATCCTGCAAAATAGTTTATTCTGTATCCATTAATTTGTTCTGGGAATCCGTTTGGATTTAAGCTTAGCACGTAATCATCACGTACTACCCAATCTGTAAACTTTACTAAGCTAGTATAGGTCTTACCATAATCTGCGCTATAAGCTACTGAGTTAACTGCTACTACTGGAGTTTCTTTTAATATAATTTGTTTAAAGCCACCATCAAATACTTCGATCTTGGCCTCGTCGTAAAAGTCAATGAAGGTACGACGGCAATATGTTTTTACTAAATCGCTAACCTTGGGTATTAATAAATCAATTTCTGCATCTGAGTTAACACTGCTAATTCCCATGTAAGCTTTGTATTCTGCTTTTGTTACTAAATTTGTTGCCATAAA
>OCVQ010001061.1_pt1 | contig 22380 bp, 8 predicted proteins | sample 1539061 | NCBI WGS metagenome assembly OCVQ01 (sample SAMEA3355526, study PRJEB22509) | marine metagenome | biome: marine; feature: river plume; material: water | place: USA | collected 2010-08-08 | depth 0.5 m | reverse complement strand
TATACATTAAAAATATAATTTGGAAAGACTATATATCTTTCATCTTGTATTCCTGTTGCACTATCAACAACATATCTGTCTACATCAAAGTTTATTCTTTTAAAATCAAACTCTCCGTTTGTAAGTGCGTTTTTCACATTTTGTTGAACCTTTTTAGATTCACCTTCTTTACAGTATGCTAACGGAATTGCTGTTACATAGTCAATTTCGCTTATACTTCCGTCTTGTCCTGTACGCATCCAAAGTGGCAAATACTCTCTTTGACTTTTACCAATGCTTTCCAACTGTTCTCTCATATTAGTTGTGTTACTAATATACATGTGTAGTTCATTTGCGTTGTTAATAGTTACCGCATTACTATCTGATTTTACAGTGTTTTGATTTTGGTTTCTATATCTGTTTCTTATTGGTTCACTGTCACTTATATCTACATCGATATAAATTTCTGATCCGTCACGTAAGGTTACATCTATATCTGCGTTATCAATATTTTGTATTGTTTCGCCTTGGCGTGTTCCTACTGTAAATCCTTGGCCTTGATCGAGTACTACTTCCATATCTCTAAAACGTCCGTCAACAATAGCAATATCAAACCCACTGTCCTGTGCTGTTACATCGTCCATTACTTCTAATGATACAGAATCTGCTGTAAGATTAGGCTGTGGTATATTTGCAAAGCTATTTGCAACTTTTCCTTTTTTACTTTCACGAGGGTCAATTACTTCTAGGTATACTATTTCATATACAACATCGTTTGATCCAGGATCTTTAGCAACGGCTGTTTTTACATCGCCAATTTTATAATTTCTACGTTTATGATTCTTTGCTGTAGCAGCTACATACTCGTCTATATTTTTAGTTTCAATTCCTGCATATGCTAACATATTAACTCTAGTTTGTATACCGTAGTTAGGATCGCTTGCTCTGTATATTGAAGTAGTTGGAAATATATCCGGATTGCTTACAAAGCGTTTAAATTCTTTTCTTATAACAGGTTCAAGCATAGGTCTAATATACAAATTACTGTATAATGTATCGTCTTGATCAATTATATTAATAGTGAAATCTCTTTCAATTGCACTATAACCAAATCTATCTTCTGCTTTAATTTTTATAGTATATTTTCTATCAACTGAAGTTGTACTAGCATCTAGACTAAAGTCAGCATTATCAAATGTAGTTAATCCTAAACTTTGCAAAGTACCAAACTGTGTAACTTTGCCTATTATTTCGCCTGTGTAAGCTAATCTAAGCCCGTTTGGCAAGCTCCCAGACACAATGGTATATATTAGTCTAGTATCTGGAACATTAGTTGTAGCAGTTACACGTTTTGTGCTATTAAAGTTTGCTGTAATACTTCCTAAGTCTGCAGGAGTAGTCCAATTTAACTCACTGTCAACTTCGCCTAATATTCTTATTGTAAATGTCTTAGGCTTGCTTGGATTGTTTACATCTGCATTAGCATATGTAATTAATTCTTTTTCAAAAAATCCATCGCCGTATAATGCTAGGCTTACTGTTTGACCAGTTACAAAACTTCTACCAGGTTCTAACGGTTTATTAAAATATACTAGATCTTTGTTATTATCAAGTAATGTAAATTTTACATCAGCGCCTGTGAATATCTGTTTCATTCTTGATTCTTTTGTAAGAGCATTATCAGGTGCCCAAAAAGTTATACTGCCTGCTGTAGCGCCAGCATCAACAAACACAGGTAATTCATTACCCTCAAATATTCTAATAACAGATTGTGATAACGTTTCACTTGCACCAAATGCTAGTGGTGTTGTACCGCCTGCTTCAAAGTTTAATACAATACTTGCTGTATCACTATCAACTTGCCATTTCTTATAACCGTACACACTTTGTATTGTGTATGTTTCCGGAGTAGCACTTTGATTGTCGTAAACAAGTTTCTTATCTTTCCACTGACTTCTTTCAAACTCATTTAACTTTTCTACAAAAATAGATTGTGCGTTTGCTACACTATCTAGTGCAAGTGTAAAACTTAAAAACGGTCTTAAACTTTCTGTTAATGTAATTTCATCAAATTCTTCATCTGAGCCGTCGACTGATTCTACAGTATATGGTCTGCCATTAAGTACTATAACTTGATTTTGTAAATCGTTTAAATCATCAATGCCGTCATTAAGTGTTATACCGTCTTGTACATTTAGAGGAAGTTTGTATACTTTAAATGTACGTTTACCAGATAATGTGTCTTCGTAGAATGTTCCTGTAATAACAGCATAATCCAAGTCGTTTGTATAACGTGTTGCTCTTACTGTAAATTTGTAATCTTTAAAACTTTGAGGTTGATAAGGTATTGTACCTGTTAGCTCGCCACTTAATGTATCTAGTTTTAATCCTGGTGGTAAAATACTTTCTGAGTTGTCGTTATTAAGTTCGTCTAAACTATATAAAAGATTTCCCTGTAATGTATCCGAGTTATAAACATCAAGATATACTGTAGTGTTGTTATTTGATTTTTTATATCCAAGGTTTCCGGGTGTAAGCCATTTAGGATCGCGTATATTAGTATTGTCGGCTTTAAACACACCGTTCGAAACCTTCATAATACTGTTGTCTGCTCTTAGATAGTCGTCTCCTACAACATAAATTTTGAATGTTCTTTTTGGTGGTGTGCTAGTTACTCCGTCATTAATTGTAACTTTAAATTCGTAGTACCTATTTAACTTTTTAGGTATTTGCGGGTCTGATTGTGTGTCGTAACGTACATTGTCGTAAAAGTAACTGTCAAAGCCTCTGTCTGCTTTTATTGAAAAGTCACTTGGGTATGCATCGTATGGACTAGTATCAAATCCGCCTTTTTCCGCTTCTCTATCTAATGCAAGTAAAGGTTCTATAACACCTTGTATTTTTCCTGTACTTGTAAGAGTTAGTCCTGGCGGTAGGGTGCCCTCCCCTGGAACTATATAATATTCTATTGTTTGCCCTGTTGATGTATCTGCATCTATGGCTAAAAATTGGTAATCAATAATTTGATTATCTAATACAAATAGAGTTTCGTTTTGGCCCATGGGTAACAATCCTGGCTGTGTTATCCATATAGGCTCGTCTGGGCCTGTAACTTCTATTGTGTAAGTTCTATCTTCTGTAACATCGCCTAATTTTGCACGTAATACAAATTTAAATATTTTTACAATTTCAACCTCAAACGCTGTGCCTTTAATTTCAACACCGTCCAGTCTTAGACCACGTGGTAATTTTCCTGCTAACAATGTAACAGTCGCACTAGAGTCCACAGGTAATATAAAATCTCCTGTTTCTAATTTAACTCTTTCTACAAGTGTTCTTAGTTTGTAGTTGTTTGGTTGTGTCCAGATACTTGCCATATAATAAATCCTTTCAGCGCAACTTTACAATGTAGGTAATAGCCCGTCATCCGTATTTAATGTAGTTGGCCCAGTTAGAGTACCGTAATCGGCATCGACTAAACTTTTAAAGAAGTCAACAAAGTTATTGTTATTCTCTATAATTTCACCAAAGTCTAAATTAACATATAAATCATTTAGTGTACGAATGTCTACTCCCCATACATTACTAAGTATGTTATTACTTTGTATTACACCTGCGTTAAGAATTGCAAAGTTATTAGCCTGAAGATTTGCTGTAAGTGTAGGAGCTGTGTCACTTGCTAACGTTGCGTTACCTGCAATAGTAACAGTGCCAGAAGCATCATCTGCTGTAGTTGTTATTCCGCCTGAGCCGTTTATTCTCAACGTGCCTCTTGCTGGAATAGTTGCTGTTCCTGTATCAGCAACTATAGGTGTAGCTGCAAGCCCTGCATCAACTGTTAAAACAATTTCATCAGGGTTATTAGTAACAACAACATCGTTACTGCCTACAAGTGTTTTATACTCTAAGTTATAACCAGTGCGTTGTTTAAATACACCTGCACCTGTTCCTAGGTTTAACCCTTCGGTTTTATCATCAATACGTAAATCAAGGTCCTCTAAACTTTGATTAATTTTGATAAATGCTTCACGCAGGTCATCTCCTGTCCCGTCATTTGCAATTCTACCTATGTTTACTAGTTGTACAGCCATTGTTTGTTTCCTATTGTATATATGTATTTATCAAAGCTGATAAATATGTATACAAGGAGTAATATATGCCAAGACCATCATTTAAGAACATCGGACTACGTAGAGATTTAAATTTGTCTGATTTGCAAAGCAAAGACCAGGCACTTAATAATGTTTTAAATAACCTAGTAGTTGGGTCTGATAACAAGTCGTTTAGTGGTGGAGATTTAGATGCTATTAAAGGCATAAGCAACAGTACAGTAATTAACAGAGATATTGGTCTTATGGCAGGTCTTGCTGTTAAGAATACTGTATTAGAAGATGGTGAGCTTGTAGACAGGGTTGCAACTCCTATAATTACAGTAAAAAACCAATTAGATACTATTATTGCAACTACTAATGATCCACCGTTCTTTAACGGAGGCGATGGGTTAATTGCAACATTTTATGATGTTGATCAAATTGCTACTAACTTATCAAAGAACACAACAGGCATAACACTTATTGCATCAGGTGAAGCGCCACAAGTAACTAAGCCTTTTTGGAACAATGGTGTATTTGAATTTAGTAATAAACTAGATGATACACTAGGCGGAGCAAATGGCCTTATTCAATGGCAGGGGTTTTATGTTCCAGATTCTAGTGGCCCTAGCACATTTAGTTTTGAAACTACTGGTCTTGTTATGTTTGAAGTAGCAGACGAATTTGGTGACCTACAAGTTGTACAGAATACATTTGCTGAAGAACGCCCGATAGAACATAAGAGTGCAATGGTTAATGAACTTAGTGTAACTGTAGACGCTATTGATGCTAGGACAGTAATCATAGGCGACCAAGTTACTGCAGCTGAAGATGCTTTTGGTAATGCAATACTTGCTAGTGAAATTAGTGCAGGCTTATTTGTTGATGGAGTAGGTAAAACTTCTATTACATTAAATCAAAGTATAACTGTGCCTGATGAAGCGATACTTACATATAGTATTGCTAATAAAATTGGTAGTGATGCATTTAGATTTTCACACACAGAACCAACATTAGAAAAGTATGTTCCGCTTGAAATAAGATTGTCATACTGGTATTCCGAGGAAGATACTAATTACTTTAACAAATACATAGATGCTAATTTAACTACAAATATTAAAGACAGTGGCAATTGGCCATATTGGTATTTGTACCAAACAGAACCTGCTGAATTTGATGAAGACAGTTTTAAAGGATTTTATGATAATCGACTGTTAACTGGTGGCGGAGAAATTGGACCACTTGATGTTAACTTTAGTACTCAGTATGCAAAATGGTTAAGCATATCTCCTTTAACAGTTACATATGCTCCACCTTTAAGATTTGCCAATGCGTTACGTGCTGAATACACATATAATCTAGTACAAGATAGTAATATCTGTAGTACAACAGCAACAAGTCCGTATACTGATAATATTGAAATTGGTAATAAAATTATTACTCCGGCGTTTATAAACGGGGCCGAAGTTACAGATATTTCACGTAATAATATTGTTATCATAAATGACACAGCAAGTGGTGATGCTACTATTGCTGTAAAGTTTTTAGATCATAGAGGGTTTTTAGGTACACAAGCAGCTACGTCTAGCGGCAATGATGTAACAATCGATACTACTGACGGACTTAAAGTAGGAACAGTTGTTGTTTGTGAAAACAACCCAGCTGGCACAGATTACATACGTGTAACAAGTATATCAAGTATTAGAACTTTTACAACTAATATTGCATTAAATTTAACAGGATTAGAGGAAGTATTCTTCTATAGCGATAAAGGGTTAAACAATAATAGTTTAAACAATTTTTGTATTGGAACATTAGGTAGAGAAATTGCTACAACAGCATCTCCAGGAGATACACAGTTAGTTCTTAATGATGTTACCGGCTTTGGTCTTAATAATGTTATACAAAGTAGTCCTTACTTAGCTGATATTGATCCAGACGATACTAGCACACTTACTAGAATCATTGCTATTGATGCTAATACAAACACTATTACAATTAACAAGCCTGTAGAAGCAGGTGATGATATGGTTGCTGGTACTACTGTTGTTATTTGTCCTACTGATACTACGCAAAATAAAGAAGCATGTGTTATACCACTTAATACAGCACCACCGTTTGTGGGCACCTTAGAAGGTCTTAGAACAACGGACGGCTTAGGTGCTACTGTTGGACTTCAAATGACTAACGCTAACAGCATACTTAAAGTTAGAGACTTTGTTGCAGAAAATGCAACAGCAACAGAGCTTAGTTTAGGGGACGCATTAGCGTATGATAGGACAATACCTATTACGTTTAATGGAACAGTGTATAGGGCACTAGCATCAACTAGTTAAGCATAAGAAGTAATCAATACCGTCTATTTTTACTTTTGCCTTGTGAGTGAATGTAACATTGTTTACATTTCCACTTTCATTAATTGGCGCTACGCCATTAATAAGTATTCCGTTATTTAATTTTAAATCACCAGTTTGTGCTGTTATAGCACCCGTAGACAATTGAGTGTTTACACCTGTACCTGTTACTTCCCAAGGATTTGATGTATCACTAAATGCTCTTATACGTTGAATGTTTGAAAGTGGACTTGCTGGGTTTGTAATATATAAGCCTGGACTATTAGAGTTTACACCCTCAGTAAGAATCATGTCTGAAGGATCTTCAATATTAAACATACCTTCCATTCTAAAGTCGTCATCTGTAGCAACATTTCTATCACTTACAAATTTCTTATCTGCTTGATATTTTGCAATATCTAAGTATTGATATATTGATAAGAACTGGTTAGCATATGTATCTTCAGTATCAATGCCGGATGCATCTTCACCTTCAACTCCTGATGCTCCTTCACCAAGGCCACTACTAAAGCCTGCGGTATCTTCTACAGCGCCTAAGTATGTTAAGTTAGAAAGTACAACAGCATCTGACCTTACAACTTTAAAACCTGCTGCAGGGGGATCAAATGTATATTGACTGTCTCCCGCAAAGTCAGATGCAAAACCAAAAGTAGTTTCGCCGTCACTTTGTGTAATAAACAGATCACTTTGAAGTACACTATCATCCATGTAAGTTATTCTTACAGGATCACCGTTTGTGAATACAGCACTTCTTGAGGCATTTAATTCTGCCGTGTCGTTTACTATTGTAATAAGCCCTGTAATAAAATTATACTCAGCATCTGCAATAGTTAACGAACTAACATTTTGATTATTATTAATAAACAAACTTATATCGTCAGCAATAGGTGCTGTGCCTAAGTTGTTAAGTGCTTGCCTATCCTGTGTGTTTTCTAATAGGTTCGCTGATTTTAGAAACCCTTGTACGCTTGATGTTGCCATATTATAACCTCATATTCCAGCCTTTGGATCTTAGAAACTCTATTTGCTCTACAGCATCACCTGTAGGTATAGATGTGTTTGCTAAGTTAACGCTTATACCACCACGTGGATTGTTTTCGTAATTTGCAACAAGATCTGCTACAATACTATTTACCGCTCCTGCTGGCAAGTTAGGATTATTGCTTATGTCGAATCTATATAAAGACCTACATGCTATTAGAGCGCCTGCTGTATAATCAGTAAAGTTATTGTTATTCATATAAAAATCGTAACATAGCACTAAATTATTCATGTCAGGAACAGCACCAGTAATTTGGTTATAACTAATAAACAATCTTCTTAGATTTGGTGTTTCAAGACCAGCAAATCCTGTTAACTGATTACTATGTACATAAAAGTATTGTAACGCATTACTTTGTATTACTGGAATATTACCGCTGAATTGGTTGCCATATAAATGACAGTAATATAAGTTAGGGTTATTAAAAAAGTTTGGTAATGGCCCTGTAAAGTTATTTTGTAACATTACAATATAACGCAAGTTCTGCATTGTATTTAAACTTGGGAACGCACCACTTACTCCTGCATTGAAACTTCTAAATACAATACCAATCATACCTGTTGGTTTTTCAAAACAATCTGGGTGCATTGGCGCATTTAACAAACTACTACTTGCTACTTGGAAGTAACGCATAGCATCTGCACAATCGTCAAATACATCATCGTATAATACATAATCTTGCTCTGTGTCTGAACGTCCACCACGTAGTGCTGTGTATTGTCCTTGGAAATAGTATAATTGTGAGTTTCCAGCAAACTTTGGTATTGGTCCAGTATATGCACTTCCGTAACAGTATATAAGTCTTAGAGATCCACAGTTTGCAAACTTGTATGCTCCTGAGCTTGTAGTAAATAAGTTTCTATCTGCAGGCACATTAGCTGCACTATTGTAATGAGCATAAAAATTCTGTAGTGAATTTTTGTTTGTTAGGTTTGGAATGTTTATTCCTGGATTACCGCCTATGTTTATATAGTTAATTACACTACTAGCAAACTGCATGCTGTCATCAGTAATTGAATTACTGTATATATTAATTTGTCTTAGATCTGGCAAGTCTTTAACACTCTGCGGTATTTCATTAAAACTGTTTCTATATAGATAATAGTTTTGGCATGTGTTTGAAACTTCAGGTCCTGCTCCACTTGGATCCTCAGCATCTTGATCAAAGTAATTAAATGCTCCACCTCTGTTGTGGCCATTTAAGTTAAGAGTTAATAAGTTTGTAAGTGTTGTTAAGTCTGCTGTAATACTTCCATTAAATGTATTACCAAATCTTATTTCTCTAACTGTTGTAGGTATACGTGCTAACACACTTGAATTAAATTTACGTAAAGTAGGATCGTCACCTAATGTAAAGTTATTCTCTCTAACATCTAATAATCTAACATTAGGAACAAACTGTGTAAAGTCCGGGAACGTTTTTATAATGTTGTTGTTTACATATAAATTTTGACAATTTTCTAATGCAGCCGCTGGAAGTTTTTCTAACCCTATTCCTGACATTGGCAATGTTAAAATATTATTTGGATTATGATATATTTCAACATTCTTAGACGCAGCACCTGTATCTCTATATCTTAAGAAACTACGTGTTGTATTACTGCCGCCTACATTTTCATATTCTTTTGTTAAGTAGTCAAATTGATTATTTACAACACGCCAACTAACAGCACCGCTTGTAACTAATCTTAAATCACTATCTAAGTTTCTAAAAAATCCTTCAAATACTAAAGGTATTCCTTTCATAGCATATAGATATACTGTTTGTCCGTTGATAGTTGCTTGTACTTTATGTGTAGGAACTTCAGAACTTCTAAAACGTACTGTGTCTGCCGGTTTCAGTATTTCTAATGTGTTTGCTTCAACAGCACCATCAATTTCAATTGTGCTTCCGTAGAATATTGGACTTGTATCTGTTGCAGGACTGTCTGTACTACTCCAGCTACTAACACGGCTTGTACTAATGTCTGCAAACTTTAGTGTACTATTGTCATCATCAATATATTGATACTTAATTGCGCCAGCACCTAATGCACCGTTGACTGATAAGTTACCTTTAAGTACTGATCCAGTTCCTGCTGTTTCATCAATAATAGTAGAGTACTGTAATGTGTCTTGATATAGTTTAACAAGGTATGTTTGTACAGGAACATTAAGTCCGCTTAATGTTTTTACATCATCTGCTGTAATACCTAAGTCACCAGCAGCGTTTCTAATAACATCAAGGTCATTAATATCTATACCTATATTTTCTAATGCCGCTGCAGGATCTGCGACATCTGCAAGACTCCTGTTTACGTTTAGACCAAATTTAATGTCTGCCATTAATCTTCCTTCGTTGTGATACTTGCACTTACTAAATTAACATCGTTATTAATTAAACTTCTTGCTGTAATAAACGTTGCTGTAGTATTTAATATTCCTGGCGTAATTGTTGTCCTATCTGGTCCGTACACACTATCTAAGCCAACAGTATTATTTCTATTAGGCGCAACATATAATGTGTCTTTCAATTTACCTGGTCTTAAAGGTTGCGAGTTTTGTACATCTACACTTGTACTTGCTAGTCTTTCTTTTTCTAAGTAGTTAGCTGCAGGAACGCCTGCACTTGCTCCACCGGAAAATACTATGTCAACTCCGCTATTTGAAATCCATTCAGGACAAAATGCTCTTGTAGTTCCGTTTATGTATTCAGTAATAGTTACGTTATTCATTCTAGCATTGTCTCGCATAAACACAACAAGATATAATGGCTTTGGTTGGAAACTAAAAATTTGTACTTTGTTTACACCTTTGTCAGGATCGCCTGTTATTAGTTTATCTGTTAGTCTTATAGGTGACACCTTTAAATTAAATGCACTACTACTAGGAGCTCCGTCTACATCTACATAATACTTTTCAACGCCTTCGCTGGTGTCAAACGTTTTAAGTGCAGATGTAAATCTAATTCCACTTGCTGTATCGCCTTCGCCAAACTCTCCACCTATTAGATTAAAGCCATTAATTAACTCACTAGGCTCTTCGTCAAATATAATAACATTGCTTGCAATTCCACTTACAGGATCTGTTGATGCATATGTTACAGCAAATTCTAATCTACTTTCAATTGAACATTTAATACCAGAACATGTACCAGAGTCAGTACCTGCCGGCCTAGGTAATCTGTAATCAATATCATAACGTATGCCTAATGGTGCGTCACCTTCTGCTTGTTCAAATCCGTCTCTATTTCTAAACAAGCTACTATGAGTAAATTCTGCATGTAGTATGTTATCTAAGTTAGGTTCTATTTCCGTAACACCATCTTTTAACAAAAATTTAACTTCCTGTACTGGTGTGCCAAGTGCATTAGTGCGTGTTGCTATAATTGGTTTGTTTTCCGTAACACCAATTAAGAATTCACAAAACTGTGTTCCTGTTGTTATTACTGGATTTAAATAGTTACAATCAAAACTGTCACCTGTTACAGGATATGTACTACCTGCAATAGCATCGTAGTAACTTGTAAATCTTACAGCCGTTGTGTCTACACTAGCACGGTCTGTTACTACTCCGTTTAATACTACTTGCGGGTCAATAGTACCTGTTGCACTTTTTTCGTATGCTCCATCAAATCCTATTCTCTCAATGTTTGCTGTACTTTCACTTGTTCGTGATGCATAACAACTATTAATGCCAGGAACAATAAGTTTACTATCATCGTCTCTTGTTCTAAATATTGGGTCACCGTCTGATGTGCCACCGCTTACATATGCTGCAAAGCCACTTGTATCTACTTCTGTATCGTATTCTGGATCACTATATAAAGCAAATTGTGTATCACCTACTACGTCGATGTAGTATGTTTGCAGGTTAACTTCTGTCATACCTACAACATTTTCTAGTGTAACTTTTTGTCCAGTAAAGTATCCATGTGCAACGTCTGTAGTTACGATGCCACAACTTGCTTGACTAATATTAGTTATATTAACTTGTGGTTGTGGGTTTGTGGTTATTTCGTTACCAGCACCGTTTATGTTTACACTACGTACTACACCGTTTTCATTACTATGTAAACTTGGTGCATAGTGATGTCCAAATGCTGGGCATCCTTCTATTTCAACTACTTGTACTTCTGTAAGCTGATCACAGTCTATTTTTAAATCTACTGGATAAACGTTTTTCTTATTTGGTTTTCCTACACCGTCACTGTTCTTAATAAACTGTTTAGGATAAATTCCTGCAACACTTGTTTGTCTAGCGTTGTTTACAATCTTGTCATCTGATGTGTAACTGTAGTACTGACCAGCACTATTATCGCCACCATCAATATAACAAGACGCACCATACTTGTACAAGTATTGTGGAGTTCTAATGTTACCAGTGTTTTTAATATCTTGTAAGTATCTAAACTTAAAGTAAGGATCCTGCAAACAAGGTTCGCCTAGTTGATTTTCAATTGTTAGTGTATGTATTAATACCCAACGTGCATCTCCAGTGTCTGTTGGAATGTAAGCATAAAACTTAGCACCAATAGCGCCGTACCAACCAAATTCAATTTTATACATAGTAACTTTTGTTGGATCAAGTAAGTAACCCGATCTACCATTACCATCAAGTGGATCACCGTTAAAAAAGTCTCTTGTAATTACAAGTTCAAAAAATTCAGTTTCGTTAAATGGTTCTCTACTTGGAACAGTTGTTTGTGACGTATTGTTAAAGCCCATACGCTGTAGTACTTCGTTTGGCAATCTTACTGAGCTTCTACGTATAATATTAAACTGTGGACCTTTTATTTGAAATACGTATTCGTCTGTTGGATTACCTATACCCCATTCAATTACATTGTCAATACTTGCTTCGTCTCTACTTGCTCTAAAGCCAAAAGTAAATCCAGATATACGTCCTGGTTGATATCTATATGCTTTTTTACTTTGAAGTAATCCAAAGTATTGATTTTGATCTGATTGTCCAGGTCTTGTATTTGTAGCATCATAACCTGTAGGGAATCTTATTGGAGTATTAGTACCAGGATCTAATAACAAACCGTCACGCATGTTCATCCATGATTGACACCAGTTTTCAATTTTATCATATCCTAGTTGTTCGTCATCAGGATAGTTTACATCTCCGTCTGATACATCACACAATGAAGGATCTAAAAAATTATCATTTGCAAACTGAGGATAGTTAGTTACGTAGTCATTATATAAATCATTGCCTAAATTTATAAATTCTAAGTACCTACTAAATACCGCAGGATTATAACCACCATTTACAAAGTTAGGTCCTGGAGGAAATGTAAATGCTACAGGAAAACTTTCAACAACAAGTGCCTGCTCGTTTGTTTCTTCTTTTAGTCTAGTAAAGTAATGGTTGCCATATGTAATATTACGTCTATTATACCAACCAGCTGGTCTGCCAAATACTCCGTTATATTGATAGAACTCCCATTCTTCTTCGTTAACACCGTATGTACTTACATCACTGAATAAACTAAGTTGCACTTCTGCTCTTGGAATACCTAGTAATGTTGTACTAACTTGTGATGTTTCAGCAAACTGTTCTTCAATAGTTAACTGTGTATTATCAGCAATAGCATTGTTTACTACAACACTTGTACTGTTCTCTGCTTTAGAGAGAGCTTCTACCGGACCTTCATCTTCAGTAACAATTATGTTACCATTTGAATCTCTTAGTGGTACACCTTTTACAATGTCATAAAGAGGTACAAATGATTTCGATGTAGGTATAGGTATTCTGTCGAAACCTATTTTGATTTGAGGCATCTATTATTGCTCCTCCCACGTTAAGCTGGCACTCAATGAAACCTGCGCAGCTGCACTATTAAGTGTATTACTAAACGTTGCTACGTAAAGGGTTTCTATTTGATCTGTTAATGGGTAACTTATATATTCTTTGTTATAATCAAAATAAGTTGCTAAGTCAAACTCTTCAGCACCTGGAGCAATATAGTAACTTGCTAGTTCTGTACCTGTTCCTGGAATTGGTGTTTGTGCCCTCAATGCAACTTCTACTGAACTTAAACGTTCTTTTTCGAAAGTAGTTTCGCTTGAAGTAAGTACTGCACCTTGTGGGTCATACACGCCTTCTTTTAAGAATGATGCCGCACTAGCAAGAACTAGTGTACCATTGTATATTTCTGTTGGATAAAAGAAATAATTATCATTAGCTTTTTCTAATCTTCCTAATACACTTATAAGTGTTTCAGAGCCATTTAAACTTGCACGGAAGTAACCGTATGTAAAGTCTCCGTTCTGTGAAAGGAAATCTGTATTTGTTGTAGATAGTAAATACTGACTGTTTAGATTTACTTCTGCATTAATTGCAAAACTACCTATTGTTCCTACAGTTGTTTGGAACGTTGGAGTTTTAACCAATGTCATTTTAGCATTTACAGTACCGTCAGCACCAGCACTTAAACGTGTTGGATATACCTGTACTCTGTTTCTAACGTCATCACCATTACCTGATGTAATGTTATCTTTAGTCTTTAAACCATATAACAATGCAGGTCTATCTACAATTACATTTAATGTTGATACTTGGCTTACTGGCTTATTAAGATATAAATCATTACCATCTACCCAAATAACTTTAACGTTTTGGTCTTGTGAGTTACCTGTAATTATTCTAGCATTCATATAGTATGTACTTACTGCAGGAGCATCTCTGCCTGTTGTATCTGGATCTAAGTTAGTTACTGACATTATAGGCGTAACTGGATCTGTAGCATTAGTATTATCAACACCTAATTTAAATTTACTACCATATACATCTGTAGGAGTTTCACTACTATGATTGAATAGTCTTACAGTACCTCTGTCACCACCGTCAATGTAGTAAGAAGCACCGTACTTAACAAGGCTTTCTGAATAACTACCATATGGGTTTTGTAACCTATTAGCATTTGGAACACCAAAGCGTGATTCACTACCGCCACCATATACTAGATATGTAATTGGAAGTGTAGCATTACCTAATGAAGATATTTTTAACTGGTTTGAACAACGTAAATGGTGTACTCTTACCCAACGTGCATCACCGTTATCTACTGGAACATATGCTAAGAACAATGCACCAACAGCACCATACCAACTAAATTCTACTTTAAGCATGGTAACCTTACTAAAGTCCATATCCCAAACACTTGTTTGTTCCTGTGCTGATACGCCTGTTCCTAAGAACAGCTCGCCTGCTTTTTTATCTAGTACGTTATCACTGTATACACTATTACGTGTTGTTCCGTCTAAACTATCTCCTGAGAATCTAGTTCTACCAACTCTATATTCATATACACTGTAGTATGTTGGATCAACATGATCTCTGGTCCATGTTTTATATTTGAAGTTTAAGTCATCTATCTGTGTTCTTAATGATGCTGCATCAACACTTGTGTCAATTGCTGTATCAATGTACCCAATTACTACATCTGAAGACTCTGCTGGCAACACACCTGATGAGCTATACAAGTATGGGAACATGCCATCGTATCTTTCTTCAACTCCAGCAAGTCCAAACGACTTATTATATTCTGTCGGATGTATAAACGGTACTGGTGTTTCAATAAAGTGACTTGTGCCTGCACCAGTTAATGTAATTGCAATATTATTACTTGCTGATACATCAAACTGGTCAAAGTCAGCAACCGCAGGATCCATAAGTTCTATTACGTTTCCTTTAGGCCCGCTTACATTTGATACCCAATAAGTTTTGCCGTCAGTTAGTTCTGGACAATCACCGTAATAGTTTACGTACTGTCCTATTGTAACACTTCCTTCTGCTAAAGTAAAGGTATCATTTGCTGTGTCAATTTGTGCTGGTGTTTTAATACGCTTTTTAAGTAATGTTGGATCATATACAGCTGCGTGTACCATAATTAGTCCATCACGTAATATTACCAAATCACCAAACTGTCCTGCTGTTCCATAATCAATAGCACCGGTATATTCTGTTGTAAAGTTGTTTACAATAAGATTACCTAGTGTATTAAGTTTGTCAGTTTGTGCTGTTGTAAGCGCAAATCTAGTTGCCATACTTGGTAAGTTAACAGCACTTCCATCTGTTCTTGTAACAGCTACAGTTCCAGTTGATGTTAATAAGTCTTTTAAGAATACGTGTCTATTAACTTCTGCAACAACACCGCCGCTTGTTTGTGAGTAAACTTTTAATGCGCCGTCACTATAGTATTTTGCCGCATTGTATACAGTTGCCGCATTACCGCCAAACTGTACATCACTGCCATAGCCGTTCATTACATACTTAACGTCTCTAACACATTTGAATTTAAGTACTTCTTCAAAGTCTGCTTGTGTTGCGCCTTCTGGTAAGTCCGTAACAGCATCGTAACTTAAACTTTGACTTACTAAGTAACCGTAGTATAATGCATACACAGCAAATATAGTTTCTATCTTGCTACGCTGTCCGTATGTAGCAGCCGCAATCTGTGCATTAGTAATTGCACCAGTAGTACCGTCTGGTCCTAGTTGTGCAGGGTATGCACCTGAGCCGTTTGCTGTTACCGCTTGTATTTGATACTTAGCAAGGTCACCAATTTTAGTTCTTGCACCTAGCTCATTTATTCCTGCTAGTATATCACGTATCTTGTTTCTAAAGAAATAGTGTGTTTCGCCCTCACGCTCTGCATCTGCTAATAATCCTGTATCGTAAGTTGCTCCATTTGCTATAATGTGGCCATTGCCGCCCCAACGTAAATCGTTGATGTAAGCATCTAGTGCAAACTCTAAATCTCTTTTACATTTTAAATCATCGCCTGTAAATGTTACAGGTGCTACTGAAACTACAATAGCCTCTTTACTTGCTGTAATTGCTGTTTGAGCTGCTGTCATTGAAGCTGCACCCCATGAAGTATCAGGTACTGTTCTTGTAACTGGTAAACTTAATAGTATGTCGCCTTCGTTGATAACATCTCTAATGATTGTTGCAGACGCAACAACTATGTCTGAGTCTGCATTACTAGCAACGCCGTTGCCTGTACTTTGTGTTTCGCTGTTTCCTGTTGTTTTAGTAATAGTTACATTTTTAACAATGTCATCAAGTATAGTAGCTAAGTGGCCATATGCCGCTACTGTTTGTGTAATATAATTTGCTGTTTGATCACTCTTACTAAATCCATCATAAAAGAAAAACTTAGCTGAATCATATATAGCACTGTTGCCGCCATATAATAAATCATATGATATAGCATTTAAAACAAACAATACATCACGTGTACATTTGAATACATTGTGACTTGCACTTGGATATTGATCTGCTACCCATGCATTAATCTCTGCCGCAATAAAATCTCTGTTTGCAACTAGTTGGTCTTTAACAGCAACTCTACTTGCTGTGCCGCCTGCTGTTGGATCAGTAAATGTAACAGCTTTTAAAAATGCAATTTGTTCTTGTTGTGTAGAACTTGCATAGTTAACTCTTGTGCCTGCATCTACTGAAACAGCTCTTAAATTATTGTACCATGTATCTACAGCAGCATCTGCTGTAGGATCTACACCTGCTAGTGCTTTAACTTGTGTTTGTGAGTTGTCAATTGCTGTAGTAACACTTGCTGGTAATGGATATTCGTTTGAATTAGATTCTGCTAAACCTTGGAATGTTGAACCGTAGTTTGTTCCTAGTGTAATGTCTGTACCAATAGCATCTAAGAAGTAACCTAAATCTCTTTGGCATTTTACAGCCGTGTTACTAATTACACTTTTATCAATAATGTCAAATTTGTTTTCTGTTAAGTACTTTGTTGCTGTTGGGTAAGCATTATACGTACTTTCAGCTGTACCAGGGGCCTTGCCGCCTAGTGCGTGATCTTCTAATTGTTGTCCTGAACTATTACCAAATTGCAAAGGGTTCTTTCTGATAATAGATTGTGTACGTCTTACAACAGCAAACTGATCGCCTTGTCCAGTGTCTCTTGTTTCCCAATAGTATCCGTCAAACTTATCAAAGATACCATACTTTTTAACGTCTGGGTTTCTTGTTGGTTCTCTTTGTCCTGCACCTACTACGTTGCCAGATGCAAACGAACTCTTAATACCAAACGTAGCTGCTGAAACACGTCCTGGTTGATATCTAAAAAATCTTTTACTTGTTAATATCGCTGTTTCATCTGCTGGTGCTGTAACTTTAGCACCCGACTCTTCAGGTAAGTGTAAAATACCCCATGCTTGGGCGCCGCCTACTCCTGTATACTGTGTATCTGCATTGCCTACTTCCGAATAATCTGCTGGTACACTAGACCACTCACTTGGGTTAACATCGTATGTGTTAACGTCAGCAAATATACCTAGTGCAACTTCTGATCTAGGTATACCTAGTAGTGAAAGTGCAACTTCCGATTGTATCTTATTTTGCTCAACGACTGGTATCGCTGTTTGGTCTGTAGCAACTACAACAGGAATACTGTTTGCAGCCGGTTGTGCGCCGGGTGTAACTGGAGTAGTTCTACCTACGTTTACGACCGAAGCATTGTTGTTAATATTGTTTAAACTTGACATTAGTTAATTTTCCCTTTGGCTACTACGAAATTGTTTTGTAATGCTACTTGTCCAGCGTTACCTATTACAGTAATATCACCAAACCCATCACCCAAATCAATACCAATAGTATTGCTTATCGTATTTATTGTTTTTATCGTTCCATTGATTCCTCCCGTTGGAGGAGTTGTATTATGGCCAACTAATCTTACTATATCTTCTAAGTTTAGTCCAGCCGTATCAGTTACAGGAACTTCGTAATGACTACCTGCTATCTGATTCCCATTTCCATTAATAGTTTTCTGTGGTACATATTCTGTTGCAACAATTCTATATACTAATCCTTGTGAGTTAGCATTATTTGCAACTAGTTGTGTATAACTTGCTCTACTAAGTAAGTCACTAACCCTTGATGCTACAATACGGAATGCAAAAGCCCCATTTACATCACCATCGTTGGTAAATGCTATGTAATCATCACCACCAAGTGTTTCGCTGTAATCTGTTGAAAGTTCTTCAACATTGTTTGTTTTTGTCAACTCGTTTATTATTCCTGTTAACTGTCCTTGATTTGCTGTAAAGTCAAAAAAGTCGCCATTTTCTTGATACACAAATTGAGGACTATTAAAATCAATTCCGCTTTCTATGTTTATATTTACACTATCAAATTCTGAATTCAATACATCTGGATTAGCAATAAACTCACCAGCTGGTCCTAGTAATACGTTTGGTGAAAGTACAATCTTTGTTGCACCGTAAGCAAATATGCCTTCGCCACAGTTATCAACAATGTTAGGTGATACAATACCCTTTTGTACAGCACTAATACTTACTGGCCCAGGATAATCTCTAAATGTGTTGTGTGCAATTTTAATAGTTCTGCACTCGTCTGCATATAATGGATTCCAATCATAACTATAAGTTAATCCACCACCTGTTATTTCACTGTTTAGAATTGTTAAGTTTTGTGTAATTGATGCATCGTATGCATATATGCCGCCTCCAATAACATTATCTAACTCTACGTTTTCAAATAGTATATCATTACCATAAAGGTAAACAGCATAGTTCAAATATAGTGTTGTTGTGTCTGTTGTTAAGTATTGGTTCTGTGCATTACCGTCTATACGTAAATCTCTAATAGTAATGTTACTATATGATGCATAACCAGGCTTTGGTCTTATAAAGTTATTATCGCCAGTTGATGTATCTGTTGACCAGTATTGTTTTATTATTCTTGTTTGATCACCGCTACCTTTAAGTGTAAACCCATCTGGTATTTCTAATCGTTGTATAAAGTATGTTCTATTTTCTAATGATAAACTATTTCTATTCTGTGCTTTAGCTGCATCAATTGCTGTTTGTACAGCAATAGTATCGTCAACAACTACTTCAACAGTTGATTGATCTGCAAAGTAACTAGTTGCTGTAGTAATCACATTTGTATCTGTGTTTATATTTGTTATTGATGTATCTATAAATCCTAGTTTTGGAGTACCTGGTGCAACAAGTGGAACATGTACTAGTCCGCTAGTTGCTGTGTACATACCTTGTACTGATTTTTTACTCCACGGTGTTACAGCAAAGTCATAATAGTCAGTATAAACAATATTACTTAATGCATTGCCTAATTCTTTTGGTCCTAATACTGTATGTAGTGTATAATCAACTTCAGCACCTACTTTTCTATAAACTAGTATGTTGTGTGATGAAGAGACTCTACTTACAACAACTTGAATATTTTTATTGTTGTTAAAATCTGTTATTTCGTCTGGTTCAATAGTAACATCTACAGCACTTGTTACAGCACTTATTTTACCTGAGTTTTGATCCATTTGTGCAACACGATAACTAAATGTTACTTCGTTGCCACTTGCATCTGGTGTAGCAAATCCAACCCTACTTACTTGTACACCTAAGTTACTTTGGTCTTGATCAATATTATCTGAACTAGCACCAAATATTCTTAGTTTCATTGACGTTGCTAAAAAGTCAATGTCTGCTGGATTAACAGTAATTTGATTAGTTGAAGTATCTGTTAATGTAGTACCGTCAAACTTTACACTTGTATTAAATTCTTCGTTAACTGATATTGCACCACTGACAATCAAGTTGCCTTTAATACTAACGCCACCATCAACACTTAATGCACCTGTTTCAAAGTCTAATGCAGTTTGTGTACTCTTAATTTTTAAACCAACAGCTTGATTTAATTCTAATTTAGTTTCTGTAAGCGTTGCACTTGTTTGGTCATTAGTAACAAATGTAATTGTATCGTCACTAGCACCAGGAGTAGTTTCTGCACTAACATATGTTAGTCCATCTACTGATCTTACGCCACCTAGTCCGTTCCAGTTATTTCCATCATATCCTTCAAAAATACCTAGTGTACTGTTTAGGCGCATTGCACCAGCTACATTGGGCGAACGTTCAGCTGTTGTTCCTGCCGGAAGCACTACAGCGTTTGTGCCTACAATATTAACGTAGCCGTTGCCTTTTGGATCAAGTGCAATATTACTATTGTCTTGTACAGTTCTAATTGTTGTTCCACTAAACTCTATATTTTCAATACTATCAAATGTTGTAAAACTAAAGTTTCCAGCGCCGTCTGTTTTAAGAAGATCGCCAGCATCGCCATCAGTAATGCCTAAGTCTGTTAGTGTTGCAGGTATTGTTGGTTTGTTTTGTACATCATCCCATTGTGGATTTGTTATAGGTAAATCTAAGTATTCAAAATCACCGCCAGCACTTACTGTTAAGTATTGTCCTGCTGTTGGTGTTTGGCTATTGTCGTTAAGTTTTTCAGGAGTAATAAAGTCATCATCAATTTGACTAAGTGCAATTTGTCCACCTAAGTCAACAAAGTTACTTGCACCACCACCACCACCACCACCGGAGATAGTAAGGAACTGTAAGTTACCCGAACCGTCTGTTGCAAGTACCTGACCAATTGTACCATCATCAACATCTAATTGACTAATGCCTATTGTGTTTGCATTAATTAATGCTGCAGCTGTTGTACCTGATAATGCTCCGCCTAACGTTGGTGTCTGGACAGGCAAGTTTTGAAAACTAATTGTACCTGTTCCGTTGGTTGTTAAGAACTGACCAGTTGCACCGTCACCTATACCTAGTTGTAGTATTGATGTAGGAATTACTGGCTTGTTTTGTAAGTCAGTGTAATCGTTTCTAAACACAGTCCCATCTACAACTAATTGCGATGCTGTAACTGTTCCTAATGCTGTTATATCAAGAGCATTTACAATGCTACTGTTTGTCAGTAGTAGATTATCACCATCCGGTAATTCTCTAAACTGGTTACCTGCTGTTGTATCTACTACTAGTGGAAATCTATTGGCCATTGTTTCTTATCCTATTTACTATATTTATCGCCTAATATTTTTAAGTGATTGATCAATAGTGTCTTTAGGATCTCCTTTGATCTTTACTTGTAACCTTGGACCACGATTGGCGATAACTGTTAACCGTCTTCCATTTTCGTTTGTGACACTTTTTCCTTGTGGACGTTTTGCCATTATGTTCTTCCTACTACTACTTCAACAATGCCTTCTCCAGCATCGTCTTTGGTGCCTACAGCCTTACCAATAACAGTACCAACAGTTGGCGTGTTATTAACAACAGCATATCCTCTTAACCCACTTGATACAAGTAAGTCGCCTTTTGCTACTTTACCAATTACCTTACAAGGTACACGCCCTTGTAGTGCAATACATGTTGCAATGCCTGGACAATCTTGGTTCATAACAAACGCTGGCTCAGCACTTACAACACCAGCAACTCTATGATCAAGGTGTATGTTTGTTGTAGTAACTTCACTGTCACCACCAAATACTAATACAGTACCAACTTCATACTCTGTGTCTGCTGAATACATCTCAGCCAAGTCAGCGTAGGTTGATTGTAGTTTAGAACCACTTGACAAACTCCAGTCACCTGTAATAGTACCTGTTGTTGCTGCAGCTCCTGTTGATATAGTTCTTACTGTAAGTGTATCAGTAGCTTCTATAGTTACGCCACCAGTGAATGTTTTTAATCCAGCAATACTTTGATTGCCTATTGTGTAAACTCCATTACTAACCGATCCAGCATTACCAGTAATACTACCTGTTGCCGTTCCAGTCCATTCAAGCGTATCGTCTATATAAACTTTACCTGTTCCGTTTGCAGTTAGTGTTAGATCAGTATCTGCAGTAACACTCGAAATAGCATCTGTGTCAATGCTACCTACAGTTAAACTTGTATCAATGACAACATCTTTAAAGTAACCATTTTTGAATTTTAAGTTCGCATCACCTAAATTAACACTGTCGTCGTCTTCTGGTGTAATTGCAAGTGTATCAACATTACTGTCACCAGTTGTATCTCGCATACCAAAAGTTATAGCTTTTTGCGTAGTGCCGTTT
>OCVQ010001059.1_pt1 | contig 22391 bp, 18 predicted proteins | sample 1539061 | NCBI WGS metagenome assembly OCVQ01 (sample SAMEA3355526, study PRJEB22509) | marine metagenome | biome: marine; feature: river plume; material: water | place: USA | collected 2010-08-08 | depth 0.5 m | reverse complement strand
GCTTCAAATTCATCATTTTATTTCTTTGTTTTATAGATTCTGTCTATATTTGCACCCTCGTTTGTAATAAAACGGGTTCAATTAGAGGTAATTATGTCTATCGGAGTAAAAATTTTTTCAGGAAGAGCCTCAAAAGTATTAGCTGAACAAGTTGCATCTTCTTATGGAATATCGCTTGGTGATGTGAAAGTGGTGGATTTCAGTGATGGTGAATTTCAACCTTCGTTTGAAGAAACAGTTCGTGGCCAAGATGTATTTATCGTTCAAAGTACGATGCCTCCAACAGAGAATCTTTTTGAATTACTTTTGATGGTCGATGCAGCGCGTAGAGCTTCTGCCCGTAAAATTATTGCTGTGATTCCTTACTTTGGATTTGCTCGTCAAGATAGAAAAGACAAACCACGTGTAGCCATAGGCGCAAAATTGGTGGCCAATATGTTGATGACAGCTGGAGTTGATCGTGTTATGACGATGGATTTACATGCCGATCAGATTCAAGGATTTTTTGAAGTACCTGTAGATCACTTATTTGGGTCTACTATCTTTTTGAAAGAAATTCAGGACATGAATTCTGCGAACTTGATAGTGGCGGCACCTGATGCTGGAGGAGCGAAAAGAGCGAATTCATATGCTAAGAGATTAGATTTAGGATTAGCGCTTTGTCATAAACAAAGAAGAAAACCAAATGAAATTGCTGAGATGACAGTTATCGGAGATGTTTCTGGTAAAGACGTTATTCTTATTGATGATATGTGTGATACCGCTGGAACATTGACGGCTGCTGCTGACTTATTTATGTCGCACGGAGCGTTGAGTGTTAGAGCGTTTTGTACACACGCCGTTTTATCCGGTCCGGCTTACAATCGAATTAATAATTCAAAACTGACGGAACTTATTGTTACCGATACTATTCCTCTCAAAGGGAAAAGTGACAAAATTCGTGTTTTAACATGTGCAGATTTATTTGCGGATGTTATTCGTCGAATGGTGAACAATCAGTCTATCAGCTCACACTTTGTAATACCTTAAATAATATATAATGAAAAAAGTACAATTGAGCGGTTCGCTTAGAGCGAGCGTAGGGAAAAAGGGTGCAAAGGCAACTAGAGATGCTGGGTTGGTCCCTTGTGTGCTTTATGGCTTAGGTGAGCAAACTCACTTTGCTGTAAAGGTAAACGATATCGAAAAAATCGTTTTCTCACCGAATGTTTACCAAGTAGAATTAGATATTGACGGAAAAAAAGCAGTTGGAATCATCCAAGAATTGCAACAACATCCAGTTAAAGACATAATTCAACACGTTGATTTCTTAGAATTAAATGACAAGAAAGAAGTGAAAGTTGGTCTTCCAGTTCGTTTAGAAGGAAATTCAAAAGGAGTTATGAACGGAGGTCGTTTGTTACAAATCTTCCGTCGTTTGAACGTTCAAGGTTTACCTCAAGATTTACCAGAGGAAATCGTTGTTGATATTACTGATCTACGTATTGGAAAATCAATTCGGATTTCGGATATCTCAAAAGGAAAAATCAATTATCTACACGCAATGAATTCTGTAATCTGTTCAGTAGCACGATCTCGTGTATCTATTGAAGAAGAGGAAGAAGCAGAAGCGGAAGCAGCTGAGGAAGCAGGTGAAGGAGCAACAACTCCAGCAGAAGAAACATCAGCAGAATAAGTTGAATATTTTAAAATTAAAAATCCCGTTTCGGTTTATCGAAACGGGATTTTTTTGTTGGTATAATTCTATTCCTCCAGAAACAACTTCTTCAATTCCGTTGCCTCACTCGGCCTCATTTTTCCAGCTAAAATAAGACTCAATTGTTTCCTTCTCAAAGCTCCTTCGTAGCGCATTTTTTCCTCTTCCGTTTCAGGGATTAATTCCGGAACATCAATCGGACCACCGTTTTGATCAACAGCTACAAACGTATAAATCGCTTCGTTGCATTTTGTTCTCTTTCCCGTCACAAAATCTTCCATAAAAACATCGATAAATACTTCCATCGAAGTATTAAAAGAACGCGAAACTTTTGCTTCTAAAGTTACAATAGCGGAATGCGGAATGGGATGATTAAAGGACACGTTATTCACAGAGGCAGTTACCACTACCCGTTTACAGTGACGATGCGCTGCAATGCTCGCACCAACATCCATCCACGCTAAAAGTTGACCTCCAAATAAGTTGTTGTGGGTATTGGTATCATTTGGCAAAACGATTTTCGTTGTTATTGCCAATGTTTCTTTTGCGGTTCTTGCTCTTGGTGTCATGCTTTAATTTTTTGCAAAGGTATTGATTTTTTATGTTTAACATGTTAAATTCAAATGCCCTAACGGCTTCGAATTAAAAATCACTTCAACAACTCTGGATGTTTCGCCTTAAAACGATTTAAACGGGGAACACTCACCGATTGCACATAACCTTGATTGGGATTCAAACGTTCGTAATCTTGATGGTACTCCTCGGCAATGTAGAATATGTCGTAAGGAACAACTTCTGTCGTGATTTTTGAGAATTCCTTTTTAAGAAGTGCATTAGTAGTGTAATTTTCAGCCAATCCTTTTTCTTTGTCGTTCTGATAGAAAATCATTGAGCGATATTGCGGTCCACGATCCGGCCCTTGTTGGTTCAAGGTACTTGGATCATGCGAATCGAAAAACACAGTCAAAAGGGTAGAATAAGAAACTAAATTGCTATCGTAATACACTTTCACAGCTTCGGCATGGCGTGTTTTTCCTGTACAAATCAATTCATACGATGGATTAACTATTTTTCCACCAGAATAACCGGATTCTGCTTCTGCCACACCTTTAACGGATTCAAAAACAGCTTCCACACACCAAAAACATCCGCTGGCAAAATACGCTACTGAATTAGGGACAATCGGATCTGAAATTTCTTTAGAATCGGCAGCCGACGCTAAATTTTCAACGGTCTTTGCCGAACTATTTTGACAAGCCACTTGAAAACTTGCCATTAAAACAATCAATAAATTTTTCATGTGATACTTCATTGTAAAAACCAACTTTATATGACCTTGTATTATGCCGATATAGGTTTAAAGGAGCATTAATGCGACATTTAAAACGATGATCGGTAATATATAAACGTTTGTAACTCCTGTTTGGTTTTGATTCCAAATAATTTTTAAATCGAATCTGCCGATACAGGGCACAAATTTTCACGAATACATTGGTGTTCATTCGTGTATTAGTGGCAAGAATGTTGAGCGCTTATTATTTATAATTCGTCCTCAGTTGTAACATCGCCGCGTAATCTTCGGAAACGTTTTCGAGCTTCAATGGTGTGCATGCTCCCTTTGTAATCAAAAAGGATTGTTTTGTAAAACCCAGCTGCTTTTTCACTGTCGAATAAATGATTTTCATAAATGTCGCCCAGCTGGAAAACAGCGTCGTCAGCTAGTATGTCGTATGCGTAAAACTTCAACAACTCATCCAAATATTGGACGGCTTCATTCCATTTTCCTTGTAATTGCATGGCCTCCGATTTTTTAATCAGGATATCATCTCCCAAGGAATGGTAATTGTACTTATCCTGGATACTATCAAAAAAGATAAATGCCGAATCATATTTGTGCTGCGCTATCATCAAATCACCTTGGGCAAACCAATACATGGCTTCGTAATTGCTATCCAACCCAAAATTTTCGGTAATTAGCAAAGACAACTGCATGGCGTCGTTTGCAATTAGTTTGGTTGTTGATTGTTTCAAAATATCCAACTGTGATTGGGCAAAATTAAATTCGCCATCAAAATAAAATATCCGTGCATTCTTGAATTTTGCCTCTTGTCCAATTGGTTCAAATTTGAAATCTTTTTCAATTTGCATGTAATAGATGGACGCTTGCCACACATCAGCGTTGAGGACATTGATGTCGGCCAGTTCCATTCGGATTTCGGCACGCTGTATGTTCGAAATCCGCGGAATTTCAAGTGCTTTTTCCAATCGATTCAAAGCAGAAAGCGGAGCATTTCCATAAAATGCTTCAATCTGCCCCAACTCCAAGACTAAAGGAATGACGGATGCATTGTTTCCTAGCCGGGCTAGTGCACTTTCATACTCGACAATTGCCGCTTGTATTTCGGTTTGACCATAATTTCTATTGGTCCTGACCTCTAGGTATCGCGTATTTAGCAATGCAAGTTCTGCTCTATAAAACAAGCGGTTCGTTTCGCCTAAATCACGAACATACTTATAGGCATTTCGAGCAACTTTGTAATCTTTATTCTCCTTACAAATGTCACCTAATTCAAACACTCGTGCGCCGTCACCATTTTCTCTACGATCTAATGCTTGAACTTGAATTAAGGCGGCATTGAAGTTTTTCTTCTGAATAAACAACCAAACCAACATATCACTGTAGGTTCCCTTTTCGGGTTGACGCTGCACCTTATCCAATAAAACCGTTTTCAGATAATCGTATTCCTTGTCTTCTTCGGCCGTGAAATCGATTTGTCGGGCCAATATGTTTTGTACGTATTTTGCATATGATGGATAATTGTCAAGAAGATCCATATAGGATTCCATCATCTTTTGTGTTTCACCCATAGCACCATACAAATCAGCAAATTGAAGCTGAAGAGGATAGGTGTTTTTCAATATTTTTTTTCCGTTTTGTAAGGTTTGTAATGCAAAATCATTTTTCCCTTTTGTTCGGAAGGCATTATAGATATTAACTATTACGCTGGCATTTTTGGGCAAATCATTTACTAAATCTTCGTACACTTTCTGTGCTTTGCTTGGGTCATTGTTATCCTCATAAAACTGACCCAATAAAACGGGGTATTCGAAATCGTGCTTATAATTTTTTATTTGCTTTTTTAGTAGTTTTTCGGCGCCACTTGCTTCTTTTGTTTGGATGTAGCAATCGTACAAACGAAGAAAATTAGCTTTCGAAGGGTCCCTGTCGTACACTTTTTCACTGTATACTACTGCCTTCTCATATTCCTGGCGGCTGTAATATGCCTGAGCCAATTGCTCATCATTTCCCTGCCCGAACGATGGTGCGGAAAGTAAAATCAATAAGAAAAGTATGCAGTATTTCACTTCGTGTTAGGTATCAATTTATTTGCCCGTTTTTTCTTTTTCTCGTAGGTCTCAAGCAGATCCATGGAAAATGTATTTAGTTCGTCAAACAATAGATCGTACGTTGTATACGCCTTCTCTCTTTCCGTAATATAATTACTTCCCATGCGCGTCAACATATTCATTTTTGACTGCTCGTGGATTATATATTCGTCGTATTTTTTACGGTCGCCATCAGCGTTCTCTATATCATAACGCAACAAACGTACACTTTCTTTCATTTCAGTGCATCCTTTTAACAGATTCAAGCAATCGTTGTGTAAATGACCAAGCGTTTTTCTAGCTTGTTTCATGTCGTTAATTTTATTGGCCAGGACTCGGTCCACAGAATCGGCAAAATAAAACTGTTTGAAGCGCAATTCAATGTCACGTGCGCGTTCAGACATTTCGAAACTAGAATCTGAAGGATTAGAAGATATAACTTTTTCAAGACTATCCACAGAAGTTGTTATTTGATCTAATTTTTGAATGCGCTCAGCTCTATTCACATTGGTACATGCGCCAAAAATAAGCAAGCCGAAAAGGAAGAAAAAGATTGTTTTCACTTTTTTTATTGTAAATGTAAGAGAAAATGAAGCGAAATCTAGCCTTTTAGCAATAATTAAGAAGACTTAATCAATGCGATCGAAACCTGTGAATCCTCTTAGAACCTCTGGTATTTCGATACCGTTTTCAGTCTGAAAGTTCTCCATCAACGCTGCAACAATTCTAGGCAAGGCTAGTGCAGAACCGTTTAATGTATGGCACAATTGCGTTTTCTTATCTTCATTCTTAAAACGCAATTTCAAACGATTGGATTGGAACGTATCGAAACGAGAGACAGAACTAACTTCCAACCATTTCTTCTGAGCGGCTGAATATACCTCGAAATCATACGTCATGGCTGAAGCAAAACCAGTATCTCCACCACATAAACGTAATACACGGTATTGTAAACCTAGCTTTTCAAGTATTCCTTTTACGTGATCCACCATTTCGTCTAGCGCTTTAGCAGAATTATCTGGGTGTTCAATACGTACGATTTCTACTTTGTCGAACTGATGCAAACGATTCAATCCGCGAACATCTTTTCCATAAGATCCTGCTTCCCGTCTAAAACACGGTGTGTATCCGGTCAGTTTTATAGAATAATTTTCATCTGGAAGAATGACGTCTCTATAAATGTTGGTCAATGGAACTTCGGCAGTTGGTATCAAGTATAAATCGTCGATTTGACAATGGTACATTTGACCTTCTTTATCGGGTAATTGTCCCGTTCCGATTCCAGAAGCTTCGTTTACAACAAGAGGGACTTGCATTTCTTCATAACCTGCATTTTCGGCTTCGGAAAGGAAGAAGTTGATCAAAGCCCGTTGTAATTTCGCTCCTTTTCCTCTGTAAACAGGAAATCCAGCGCCAGAAATTTTAACTCCCAATTCAAAATCGATGAGGTTGAATTTGTTGGTCAATTCCCAATGGGGAAGAGGTTCAAAGTTAAATGTAGGTTCTTTTCCTGCTTCAAAAACGGTTTCATTGTCCAATTCACTCTTCCCGGCTTTCACCAATTCATTCGGAAGATTAGGGATTTGGTACAACAATTCTTGAATTTCGTTTTCAAATGCTTCAACTTCCGTTTTTAAGCCCGCTTCACTTTCTTTAAGATCAATTGTTTTCGCTTTGGCTTGATTTGCCTCCTCGACTTTTCCACTCTTAAATAGCATACCGATTTCCTTCGCTAACCCATTCAAATCAGCGGAAACCGTTTCCATTTCCGTTTTTTTAGAACGCCATTGCTCATCTTTGTCCAAGATGGAATCCACTACAGAAGTAACATCCAAGTTGCGTTTTTTCATTCCTTCGATGATGGCCTCTTTTTCGGTTCGGATACGGGTGATTTCGAGCATTTTTTGTTTAATTTTTAGAACTGCGAATTTAGTGAATTGGTTTTAATATTTGATAAGCTTGCCTTCGACTCCGCTCAGCACATAAAAAAAGCGCCTCAGTCAAACCAAGGCGCTTTATAATAATATAAGACGATTCTTATGCCTCAGCTGTTTCAAATGGAACAACCGATACAAATGAACGATTATCTTTTTTCTTACGGAATTCTACTAAACCATCCTTCAACGCGTAAAGCGTATGGTCTTTACCAATTCCTACGTTTGTACCTGGGTGGTGTTGCGTTCCTCTTTGACGAATAATGATGTTTCCAGCGATTGCTGCTTGACCCCCAAAGATTTTCACACCTAAGCGCTTGCTCTGAGATTCACGACCATTTTTCGAACTACCGACTCCTTTTTTATGTGCCATTGTTTCTAATTTTTTCTTTCAGCTAGGCTGAAAATGTTTTCAATTCGTTTTATTAAGCTTTGATGCTTTTAATTGCAATTGAAGTGAAAGCTTGACGGTGTCCGTTTTTCTTTCTGTAACCTTTTCTTCTTTTCTTGCGAAAGACGATTACTTTATCTCCTTTTACATGAGCAAGAACCTCTACGGTAACTTTTGCTCCTTCTATAGCCGGGGCGCCAAGTGTAATTTTTCCATCATTGTCAGCTAAAAGCACTTTGTCGAAATCAAGTTTCGCTCCTACTTCTGCTTTTAAACGATGAACATACAACTTTTGGTCTTTTTGCACTTTAAATTGCTGCCCTGCTATCTCTACGATTGCGTACATATAGCTTGTTATTTGTTTGTTTAAAATCCTAAATCGGACGGCAAAGATAGAGAATTGTTTTGAGAGTGCAAATAGTATATCGACTTTTTTTTCTTTTAAGAGGTTCTTGGGTGTTTAGTCTTAAGGCATAGGTTTATCGGTAGTTCGTCGAATGCCCAAAAGTCGATAGAAAAGGGGAGACTTCAAATGCTTTTACACTTTTAAGTAATCTTTAAAACTTTCCTCTGCGTATACCTTATCCTGATTCACATTCGCCCAAATGGTTTGCATAAATTCCTTCTTATTTTCAACTGCACCGAAAGGCATGTTTAATTGAAGATCATCCTTGTAATTAAAATGTAGTGTTTCTTGATGAACGAATATTTTACGTAGCCCAAGAAAATAAAGTGCTTTAACTTCTCTGTCGGCTAAGACAACGGCTTTTTTTGTAATTCCAATTCTCCAAGTTTTACTGAACCATGAAAAAAAAGAAGTGAAGAGAATTTCGAGTCCACCAATACCATATGCCAATGGGATCGGCCATCCCTGTGGACAAATTCGATACAATCCATAGGCCAAAGAAAACAAAGTCAGGGCTTCTAAAAAGTTATATAGAAGAATTCGAACTTTTCGTTCCTTACTCACCTCTTGGTTCCAAAAAAATTTTTGTTTTTGATTGAGAATTTGCATTCCAGTCCAGCGTTTTAGGCTTCTTCGGATGAGTATGACAAACAATAATGCTGCTGCAACCCAAAAAATAGCTTGTTGGTAAGGGATTTGTCCACCGGTTGTTTTCAGCATATCGATGGGTAAATCTCCACCTATGAAAATGCATATCAACATTATAGGTAATGTAACCAGTAATAGGAAGATGTTGGTGATTTTATTCATTCGGAATCAGCTTCAATTTGCGTTTTAGGTCTTCAATACGCATAACGTTCTTTTCAATTTTCACTTCGAATTCTTTTTTCATCGCGTCAGCCCCTTTTGAACGACCGAAGAATCCGAGGTTGTTTTCGAATTGAATATTTTCTTGCTTGATGGCATCGATTTGTCTGCGGATATCAGATTTTTCTTTGTCTAAAAGTCGTCCAGCGTTTGGTGAAGCTTTGAAAGTGTCCATTTTTGCTTGGAACATCACTTTTTCTTTCTCCGCACCTTCCAATTTCAATTCATCGTAATGTGTATCCAAGGCTTTTTTGAAATCAGCGTACACCTTGTCTTTCTGCTTGATTGGAACGTGTCCAATTGCGTTAAACTTTGTCGCAAATTCTTTCAAGTCTTGAATTCCTTCTTTTTTATCGTCACTAATTTTGTAAGCAATGATTTGGTCAATCAGGGCTTGTTTTTCATGAAGATTCGTTTCGTTTTCCTTGTCTTTCTCATCAAATTGAGCTTGACGAGCACTGAAGAAAACATCACACGCAGCACGGAATTCCTTCCATAATTTTTGTTCCGTTCGGTGTCCGGTATGACCGATGGTTTTCCATTTTTTTTGAAGCTGAATCAATTTATTTGAAGCTTCTTTCCAATCTGTCGACGAATTGATTTCTTTCGCCTGATCGATCAAATTTTGTTTGGCTGTTACCAAATGCTTGCTCTCTTCTCTGATAACGTCAAAGAATGCTTTTTTGGCATTAAAGAAAACATCACACTCTGTTCTAAAATCTTTCCAAACTGCTTCGTTTTCTTTTTTAGGTCCGAAACCAATTTGTTTCCATTCCTCTTGTATAGCAAGAACTTCCTTCGTTTTGGCTTCCCATTCTTTCGAATTGGTGTATTCTTCCGTACCTTGAATAGTCGTTTTTACTTTTTCAATCAGCTCCTTTTTCTTGTCGATGTTGGCCGATAATTTCTCACGACGAGCATCATAAAAAGTATTGATTTTAGCATAAACAGCTTTCACATTATTCCAATATGCTTCCTTTATTTTTTCCCATTCACCTTCGGTTACCGGTCCAATCTCTTCCCACTCATTTTGCAATGATTTCAATTGCGTTTCGGTTTCCTTCATCGAATCTAAAGGAATGAGGGCTTGAATTTTTTGAATTACCTCCAGTTTCAACTGTTCATTTCTGTGGTAGTCGTGCTCCTTCAACTCTTTGTAAATCTTCATGTTGTAGAAGAAACTTTCCAATAGTTTAGAGTATTCGGCTTGAACATCATCCCTTTTTTCACGTGGAATATCGCCTGTTTCTTTCCACTTTTCGTGAATTTCTTTGTGCGCGTTGTATGCTTTACCGATATTTTCTTCGTTCTGAATTACTTTAGAAAGTTGTGAAATAAGTGATTTTTTGGTTTTTAAATTGTTCTCTTGAACTTCTTTTTTCAAGTCCACAACATCTTTTCGTTTCATTTGAAAGATACGAGCAATTTCGTAGAATTCCTCTTTGATTGGGTCGATTTCTTTGTTTTCTTCCACTGGTTCTCCAGCTTCCAACAAAGCTACTTGACGCAAACGTTCTTCTTCAATCAAAAAATCTTCAAATTTCGATTTCAGTTCATTTACCTCACGACTTACTTTCAAAACTTCTGGATTTTCAACCAAAGTTTTTAAGTTTTCTAAAAATTCTACTTTTTCCATTATTCTGCAATTAGACAAGAGTTTCGTTCATCGTGAAACTCGATAGTGCAACAAATTTTTGTATTCTTCGGGTGATATCTTCATTGGAAATTGTAGTCAATCTTTCTGTACCAAATTTTTCACAACAAAAAGAAGCCAACGCCGAGCCAACGATGATCGCTCGTTTCATGCTCTCGAAACTGATATCGCCAGTGCTTGATAAATACCCCATGAATCCACCAGCAAATGTATCGCCAGCGCCAGTTGGATCAAAAACTTCTTCCAAAGGGAGGGCTGGAGCGAAGAAAACTTCATCTCCGTGAAACAAAAGTGCTCCGTGTTCACCTTTTTTGATGATCAAGTATTTGCAACCCATTTTGCGAATTACTTTAGCTGCTTTCAACAAACTATATTCTCCAGAAAGCTGGCGAGCTTCTTCGTCATTAATGATCAGTAAGTCCACTTTTGAAATTGCTTTTTTCAAATCGTCAAGAGCGATATCCATCCAAAAGTTCATGGTATCCATAGCCACCAATTTAGGCCGAGTGGTTAATCGGGCGATAACCGTAGACTGAACTTGCGGCGATAAATTACCCAACATCAAAAACTCCGTTCCTTGGTAAGACGCAGGAATGATTGGGTCAAAATTTTCAAGCACATTCAACTCAGTCACCAATGTATCACGAGAGTTCATGTCGTTGTGATATTTCCCGGACCAGAAAAATGATTTTTCACCTTCTTTAATCTGAAGTCCTTCAAGATCTATATTTCTACTTTCTAAGGTATCCAGCATTTCTTGTGGAAAATCGTCACCGACAACTGCACAAATCTGTTGATTTTTTTCGTAGAAAGATGCCGCCAAAGCGATATAGGTTCCCGCACCTCCAATTATTCTATCTGTTTTGCCAAAAGGCGTTTCTATCGCATCGAACGCGACACTTCCAACTGTTAATAAACTCATTCTTTAAATTTTGCCCCGCAAAGATAGGTAAAATGGGCAAAGCACCGAATTTTGTGGATAGTTTCATGATGTAAAGTTCCTGCGTTTAGATTCTAAGTGTATTTTTGTAATTGAAAATGAACTCATCAAATTCACTTCGGGTTTTGGTTTTTACGGCTGGTGTAGCTGCAATATTGGCTGTGATGTCTTTATTAATGCCCAAAGACGGAGTTTCAATTGGCGATGTAAAATTGAAATTTCTTTCAGCTGAGCAAATTGTATCTGCTAAAAAGCAAGAAATAAAAGATATTTCGTCAATTGTTTCCAATGTAAACACAAAGGAAACCGAGGAAAAGAGACTTATAAAGCATAAGAACATCACCAATGGAGGTGTTGGTGCTCCTCAAATAGTGAATTATGAGATGAATAGAGCATCTCAATTTTCACTGTCGTCCACTGGTATGAAGGCCTTGCGAAATTTTTTTAAGAAATTAGAACGAGCAGCGGTTGATAAAAACAAAATTCATATTCTTCATTTTGGCGATTCACAAATTGAAGGCGATCGTATGACGAGTTTCATTCGTCAGCGAATGCAGGAGAAATTTGGTGGCTACGGTCCAGGGTTGATTGCAGCGAATAATATTTACCCCACGCTTTCTTACCGCCAAAGCTATTCGCCTAATTTTGTACGTTACACGTGTTTCGGAGGTGCTAAACTGAGCAATAAACAATATGGTGTAATGAATTCTGCAGCACGGTTCACTTCTGAGAGTGTGGACTCCAATGCAACCGTTCAAGATGCTTGGATAACGATTGGCCCTGATAATCGTGCACATAGTAGGGCGCAAAGCTTCAATAAAGTTAATATGTTTTACAATTCGTGCGAAGTGTCTTGTTTGCTGCAGGTTGAGAGCAATGGCAAAATAATACATGAAGAATATTTGGTGACCGACGGCAATTCACATGTTGTAAAATTGGTGTTTGGACGAACCCCTGAATCATTAAAATTCAATTTTAAAAGTGTGAAAAGTCCAAATATTGTTGGCTTTTCGTGTGAAGGCGATTACGGCGTTCAAGTAGACAACATCGCCATGCGTGGTTCAAGCGGCACATTTTTTGGTTCAGTCAATAGAAATTCATTTAAAAAGATGTTGAACGAGCTGAATACGGAACTAACAATTTTACAATTTGGCGGTAATTCGATGCCTTATTTAAAAGATAGTGCGGCAGTAAGAAAAGAAGCTAGATATTTCAAAAGTCAAATTCAAACTTTAAAAAGTTTGAAATCAGATATGGCGATTATCATGATTGGGCCAAGTGATATGTCGAAGCTTAAAAATGGAGTATATGAAACATATCCATTATTGGAATATCATATCTCTCAATTGAAAAAAGCAGCATTGAGTGCAGGAGCCGGATATTGGAATTTGTTTGATGCCATGGGCGGAAAAAATTCGATGCCAGCTTGGGTTGAAAAAGATTTAGGGCGACCTGACCATGTCCATTTTAGTATAAAAGGAGCAACAATTGCGGCTCAATTATTTTATGATGCATTTATGTCTGAATACTTAAAATTTGAAGGAAAATGATTTGGCGAATTAACATATTCTTGGCGTTCATCCTTTCTTCCAGTCAGACTGGGTCATTGGCGCAGATAGCACCGTTTGGCGATTCCTTAGCTGCTTTCCATCCACCTAAAATTAGTAGTCTGGATAGCTCCTATTTGAAACGATACCCAGTTGTCGATTTCGATTTGAATTATTTTCAATTTTACACGGAAGAAAGTCACAACTGGGAAATTTTGTTCGAAAAAATGAGCAAAATGAAAGAAACGAAGCAAGGGAAGTTGAATTTTTATCATGCTGGAGGTTCACATTTGCAAGCAGATATCTACACACACGAAGTAAGAACGAAATTTCAATCACAAAACGAATTACTAGAAGGCGAACGAAATTGGGTTTTCCCGTATGACCTTGCTAAAACGAACAATCCTTGGAATTATGAATTTACCTCGCCGAATTTCTGGAAAAGGTACCGAAGTGTGGTGAAAGACCAAGCTAATGAAGCGTATGGCTTGTCAGGGATTAAAATCTCATGTTCTGATTCTATTTCATCGATGAGTTTTAGTTACGACAAAACCAAAGTGAAACCCGTAATTCAACGGATTCGAATTTTTCACAACAAAGGTGTATTTCCTTTTCAATTGGATTGGAAGGAGCAAAAAGACAATGTTGAACATATTATCACAGACACAATAATTGGTTTTACAGAAGTCAAGTTTAAAAGACCGTTTATAACGTTTGAAGTGGAATTTGAACGAACGATTCCAATTGCGTACGAACTTGAAATCTATGGTCTTCAATTGATGAATTACTTTCCGGGTGTTTCTTATTCGAATATTGGAACAAACGGAGCAGCCTTGTGGAATTATTTGGCTTGTGCTCGTTTAGAGGAAGAGTTGAGAATGACACCACCGGACTTTTTTGCTTTTTCAGTTGGGACAAATGATGGCAACGTCCCACCAGAATCATTCGATCCAGAGGAGTATAAAAATAATTTAGAACGTTTGATGAAGATTGTTCTTCGCACGAATCCCGAATGCGCTCTGTTATTGACTGTGCCCAACGACTCTTATTTTCACCGGAGCCATTTGAATCCAAATATCGCTAGAGAAAGAACGGTTATTCGGGAGCTTGCTCAAAAATACAATTGTCCAGTATGGGATTTATATGGAATAATGGGTGGTTTAGGTTCATCTAAAACATGGTATATGAACAAATTAATGCAAAAAGATTTGGTACATTTTACAAAAGCCGGTTATCATTTGAAAGGTGATTTATTTTATGATGCTTTTGAAAAAGGCGAAAGACAATTTGAAACGCGCAAAATCAAAACTGCAAAAAACTAAAAGGTGGAAAGTTGGTCGCGTTTCATGGATGTTTTTTCTTTAAGTTTCGATGATGCGTCTCCATTAAACTTTGTTCAACTTAATTTCTGGATATTTTTTTTGGTGGCGATCAGCGTCTACACCATTCTTGATTTATCCAAGAAAACCAAAACCAATGCCTTTTATATCACAATTGGATTGGCAATTGTTGGTGTTTTAGGAATAACAATCAGTGCCATTCAAAGCGGTTTTGGAAATTTCGAGTTCAAACTCACAGTACTTGATTGCTGGTTGATGTTTATCGCTGGTGTATTTTTCCTATCGCGATTCAAAGAGAAATTTTGGGTAAGGAGCTTCTTCTTGACCGTTATCAGCTTCTTCTTTTATTTCAAATCATCCGGCTTATTCGTTGTTTTATTGGGCCTTAGTTTAGTGGTGAATTATTTCATAGGCAAGAAAGTATTTGCCTCCGAAAAGGAGGGAACAAGAAAGTGGATTTTAGCTTTGGGAATCGTATTTAATGTAGGAATACTCTTGTATTTCAAGTATGCTTATTTCTTTACTGAGGCATTCAACACCACCTTCGCAACAAACTTTGAACCGATAAACCATTTTGCACATTGGGCCAATGGATTCTTCGGAGAAGGAACTTTTATTGAACGGATTTTGCTTCCCGTCGGCGTGTCTTTTTTCACTTTTCAGAGTATTTCTTATAGTGTAGATATATACCGAAAAGAGATTGAACCCGTCAAAAGTTTCTTCGATTATTCATTTTTCGTCACCTTTTTCCCTCAACTCGTTGCAGGACCAATCGTTCGGGCAAAAGACTTCATTCCTCAAATTAGAAAGCCGTACGAACTCGACAATACAGATTTCAGTTGGGCGATTGTTCAAATCGTCAAAGGATTAATAAAAAAGATTGTTTTAGCAGATTACATCGCCATACATTTCATTGATCACATTGCTGAAGCTCCAGAAATGTTCCCAGGATTTGTGAGCATTTTAGCCATGTGGGGATATTCCTTACAGATTTACGGCGATTTTTCTGGCTATACCGATATTGCAATTGGGCTTTCCAGATTGATGGGATTCAATATAAAAGAGAATTTCAATTCACCTTACAAAGCCTTGAGTGTGGCCGACTTTTGGAGAAGATGGCACATTTCCTTGGGTTCATGGTTGCGTGATTATTTATACATTCCTCTTGGCGGAAACCGTCGTGGTGGTTTAGGAACTTATGTCGTGTCAACTATCATTTTCATTTTCTTAATTTTTATAACGAAGTGGTATGCTTTGATATTTGTTTATATCGGCATGCTCATCATTTATACCTACGGTTGGCTTTTTATCAAAGATTTTAATCGTTTGGTGCATAGAGATTTGAATTTATTGATAACTATGGTTATAGGAGGATTGTGGCATGGTGCAAGCAAGAATTTTGTTATTTGGGGAGCACTAAATGGTATTGCATTGGTGATTTACAAGTATTGGAAGAAGATTAGCCCATATAAGGAAAACACATCTGGTCTCTCTCGTTTTTGGAAGATTTTTATCACCTTTAATTTCATCACTTTCACGCGAATTTGGTTTCGTTTAGAAGACGACGACCTGCCACTGCAAATGTTGAATCAAATTGTACATCATTTCGATTTTTCTTGGACAGTATTTCTTGAAGTAATTTCTACCTATTGGAGTGCATTTGCACTTATTGTAATTGGATTCGTACTTCACTGGTTGCCTGGAGCAATTAAAAAAGGATGGGAACTACGATTTGAAAAAATGACCTTACCCTTAAAAGCACTATCTGTTGCACTTATCATCTTTTTAGTCTACCAAACAGCTGTTGATGGAGGTAAACCTTTCGTTTATTTCCAGTTTTAATAATCGATTCAATTATATTCTTAATATTGTGTGACAAATGTGGCGGTGATTCGTCTAGAAGAATAAAAAAGCTATATGACCAATGTTGTAAAAAAGTTTGGGACGACTCCGGTATTTTTAACGGGAATTTCTACCATTTTAGGAGCAGTAATGTTCTTGCGTTTTGGTTACGCCGTAGGAAATATTGGGTTTTTAGGCACACTAGGAATTATTATTATCGGTCACATGGTTACCATTCCAACAGCTATGGCCATCGCGGAAATTTCCACCAACCAAAAAGTAGAAGGTGGAGGCGAATACTTTATTATTTCACGATCATTCGGTTTAAATATAGGTTCCGCAATAGGGATTAGTCTCTATTTATCACAAGCCATTTCCGTCGCCTTTTATATTGTGGCCATGGGAGTCGCTTTTGAGCCTTTGATAGAGTGGGTAGGTCAAACCTATGGCTTTTACATCATGGATATGCGTTTGGTGACTTTACCATGTTTAGGACTTTTAACCTTGTTGATTTTAACAAAAGGTGCCGATTTGGGAATGAAGGCACTTTATTTTGTTGTCGCCATTTTATTTGTTTCACTGATCTTCTTTTTTATGGGTTCAGGCACTGGTGAGGCTATTTCATTGACTTCATTAACCAGCCACATTGAAGATGGAGATTCTTTTTTCATTGTTTTTGCGATTTGTTTCCCGGCCTTTACAGGTATGACAGCCGGTGTAGGATTGTCTGGTGATTTGAAGGATCCGAGCGAATCTTTGCCGAAAGGAACGATGATGGCAACATTAGTTGGTATGGTTATTTATGTTTTCATTGCTTTAAAACTTGCTACCTCGGCGTCTTCTGCTGATTTAGCCTCCGATCAATTAATCATGAGTCAAATTGCCATTTGGGGACCTATTATTCCAATTGGACTAGCAGCAGCGACATTCTCCAGTGCACTTGGTTCTTTTATAGTGGCTCCTAGAACACTGCAAGCCTTAGGGAAAGACAAAGTTTTCCCGAACAAACAAGTCAATCGCTTTTTTGCAAAAGGTAAAGGAAAAAACAATGAGCCATTTTCTTCTAGTCTGGTGACGCTTTGTATCGCTACAGTTTTTGTGGCCATTGGCGATGTCAATTTCGTTGCAGAAATCATTTCCATGTTCTTTATGGTTACTTATGGTGCGCTTTGTTTGATTTCGTTTTTCCAACATTTCTCAGGCGATCCATCGTATCGTCCAACATTTAAGTCAAAATGGTATATCTCTTTATTCGGTGGAGTGATGTGCGTGTTCATGATGTTTAAAATGAACCCTTTTTATGCTGTATTTGCGATAATTTTAATGTTATCCATTTACTATTACATCTCTTCTAAAAATGACAAAAAACAAGGCATTACGGCCATTTTTCAAGGGGTAATTTTCCAATTCAGTAGAACGGTTCAAGTGTTTTTGCAAAAAGCGGAGAAAGATCAAAAAGATGAAACATGGCGACCTTCGATAGTTGCTTTCTCTAACCAAACATTCGTCCAAAACTCCAATTTCCAGATTATGAAATGGATGACGCGGAAACACGGTTTTGGTTCCTACATACACTGGATTAAAGCTGAGTTGAACGAAGATACGGTGTTGGATTCGAAAGAAACTTTATCGAGAATGATACGAATTTCAAATATTTCGAAAAGCAATTTCTATCTACAGACTCACGTAGCGCCTTCATATACTGGGGCAATTTCTCAGATGTTGCAATTACCAGGTGTTTCAGGTAAGGACAATAATATGATTCTGTTGGATTATGAACGAGGAAAAATGGACCAGCTTAACCAGATCAAGGAGAATTACACTTTGATGTTCGCTAGTCATTTTGATATCTGTGTTTTATCGACGGGCAGCAAAGGGTTTGGTGTAATGGGCGATATTCATATTTGGGTAGAAGCAAATCAAACGAGTAATGCACAATTAATGATTGTTATGGCCTATATCATCCTTGGAAGCCATGATTGGCGAAAAGGGAAAGCGACGCTTCATGTTGCTTTAAATGAGTCTGTTTTCGAGTCAGAGAAAACCCTGATGCAAGATTTAATTTTCCAAGGAAGTTTACCAATATCTGAAGCAAATGTTCAATTTCACAAGATTCGTGACAATGAAACACTGAATGAAAAGATCTGTAAAAACTCGAAAGATGCCGACTTGATAATGATTGGATTTAATCACCATACTCTTGATACTGAGTTTACAGTTCAAGAAAATGAATTAAAATCATTGTGTAATATTCTTTACATCAATAGTAACACAACGAAGAATTTTGGTATTGAGGAATAGAACAAAAAAACTGTCACGAGGTTAGTCACGACGATTTATAAACATCTGATTTTATTGCGATTGATCATGTTTTTTGACCATGGTAAGAATGGTGGCTAACGCAACAGTTTCTCCTGTTTCATCGTACACATCAACCAAGAATTTCACAATTCCTTTCGCAATATCATCTTCAGAACGTTTTTCTTGATCCATTTTTTCTTTTACAGTAAATCGAACACCGATTGTTGCACCTGGATAAACAGGTTTTACAAAACGGGCATCTTCAAGACCATAATTCAATAACACAGGACCTTTTTTCGGGTCGACGAACAATCCAGCTGCTTTTGAAAGAATGAAATATCCGTGCGCTACTCTTCCTTCGAAAATCGTTCCCTCGAGAGAAGTGGTATCCATATGTGCGTAAAAATTATCGCCAGAAACGTTAGCAAAATTCACAATGTCTGCATCTGTTACAGAGTGTTTATGTGTGAAAACAGTATCCCCAATTCTTAAATCTTCAAAGTGTTGTCTGAAAACATGTGGATTCGCTTCTGGTTGTTCAGCGCCAACTTGAAATTGTTTTGTAATTGCCGTGATTGTCGTTGGATGTCCTTGAATTGCTGTGCGTTGTAAATAATGTAAAACACCACGTTTACCACCCATTTCTTCACCACCACCAGCACGACCAGGTCCACCGTGCGTGAGCAAAGGCATTGGTGAACCATGACCCGTACTTTCTTTAGCACAAGCTTCGTTCAAAACGAGAATACGACCGTGCATAGATGCAGCACCTAGCACAAATTCAGTTGCTTCTTTATCGTTTGGTGTCACTATTGAAGAAACCAAGGACCCTTTCCCCATTTTTGCCAATTGAATCGCATCTTCCGTTTCTTTGTATGGCATGATAGTCGAAACTGGACCAAATGCCTCAATGTCATGAACGTCAGTGTTTTTGTATGGGTCATTGTTTCTAAATAGAATAGGAGAGAAGAAAGCTCCTTTGTTTTTGTCGGCGCCTGAAACTGTAAAATTATCCATGTCACCATAAACGATTTCTTGCGATTTCGATAAGGCATTCACGCTTTCTTTCAAGCGATCTACTTGCGACATTACGGCCAATGAGCCCATTCGTACTCCTTCTATACTCGGGTCGCCAATAGTTGTACTCGCCAATCTTTTGGCTATTCCGGCTTGTACTTCGTCTATGAAATCTTCTGGGACTATAATTCGACGGACAGCGGTACATTTTTGACCTGCTTTTACTGTTATTTCACGTGTGACTTCTTTAATGAAAAGGTCAAACTCAGCTGTTCCAGGTGTAGCGTTTTTCCCTAAAATTGCAGCGTTAAGAGAATCAGCTTCTAAGTTGAAAGGAACACTTCTTTCTGTGAATTGCGGAAGTGATTTTAACTTTCTTCCAGTAAATGCGCTTCCTGTAAAGGTCACAATATCCTGTGAGTCGACGTGATCGATAATTCCTCGACCTAATCCAGCAACAAGCTGCAAAGAACCTTCGGGCAATATGTTAGAGGCAATGATGTCCTTTACCATCACTTCTGTTAAATAGGAAGTATGCTCAGACGGTTTTACGATAGCTGGAACACCCGCCATTAAATTCACGGCAATTTTTTCCAGCATTCCCCAAATTGGGAAGTTAAAGGCATTGATATGAATCGCAACGCCTTCTTTCGGAACCATAATGTGATGTCCGATAAACGTTCCTTCTTTTGAAAGTGGCGCGGCAACTCCATCGACGTAATAAGGCAAATCAGGAAATTGCTTTCTCAAAGACGCATTGGCAAATAAATTTCCAATTCCACCTTCAATATCAATCCAAGAATCAACTTTTGTTGCACCAGTCCAAGCACTTACTTGGTAATATTTTGATTTCAACTCCATCAAATGCAGGGCTAATGCTTTAAGCATTCGACCTCTTTCCTGGAAAGTCATTTTCCGAAGAGCATATCCACCGTTTTTCACGGCATACTCCATCATGGCTTTGTAGTCAAGGCCAATACTGGATACTTCTCCTATTTTCTCTCCTGAAATTGTGTTGTAAAGTGAAGTTTCAACTCCTTCACCATTAAACCATTTACCTTCTGCGTAGTTCTGATATCGTTGCATAAAATTCTAAAATGAGCTTTAAAGATAGCTAAATTAGAGATTCTAGGCAGTAGAGATTTTGATTGAAAAAGTTAGATAAACAGTTTAAACAAGAAAGAACTCCTCGGCATTCGCTTCAATATAATCTAAAGTGTCATATATTTCTTGCAAGTCAAAGGTCGTAACCAATTTGGTTCGATATTCCTTGAAATGCGAAATCCCTTTAAAATAATTGGAATAATGTCGCTTCATTTCGGCAACACCAAGAACCTCACCTTTCCAATTTACACTCATGGTCAAATGTTCTTTGGTTATGGCAACACGTTCCTTTATACCTGGAGGAGCTGAATGTTCTCCTGTTTTTATAAAGTGTTTTATCTCATTGAAAACCCATGGGTAGCCAATACTAGCACGACCTATCATTACACCGTCAACGCCATATTTTTCTTTGTAAGCAATGACTTTTTCAGGCGAATCGATATCCCCATTTCCAAAAACGGGAATGTGCATTCTTGGATTGTTTTTCACATCACCAATAAGTTGCCAATCAGCTTCTCCCTTGTACATTTGTTTACGCGTACGACCGTGAATAGAAATTGCCTCAATTCCAACATCCTGCAGTCGTTCAGCAGTATTCACAACAAATTTCGAATTGTCATCCCAACCCAATCTTGTTTTCACGGTCACAGGAAGGTTTGTAGCCTTCACAATAGCTTCCGTCATACGCACCATCTTAGGAATGTCTTGTAGGATTCCAGCACCAGCGCCTTTGCAGGCTACCTTTTTTACTGGACATCCATAATTGATGTCAATAATATCTGGATTGGTTTTCTCAATAATTTGAGTCGCCATTTTCATGCTTTCGATATCGTAGCCAAAAATTTGAATTCCAACAGGACGTTCATATTCGTAAATATCCAGTTTCATAACAGATTTAGCCGCGTCGCGAATCAATCCTTCCGATGAAATAAACTCGGTATACATCAAATCGGCTCCATTTTTCTTGCAAAGCGCACGGAACGGAGGGTCACTCACATCCTCCATTGGAGCGAGTAAAAGCGGGAATTCACCCAATTCAATATCTCGTATTTTTACCATTCGTGGTGCAAAAATAGCCCATTTTTAACGAACTTGGAATTAAATAGTGAGGACATTTTAATCTACAGGGTGACTTTTCTTCTCCGAAAGAGTGTTATTTTTACTACAAAAGAATTAAAAAAAACAAAATACTATGAAATTTCAAACATTACTAACTCTAGTTTTATTGATTGTGACTTCTAATTTGCAGGCGCAAAGCTCAGGAGATACAATTGTGGTAAACACCTTCAACTATACCCAAACTGCGGGTGGAGGAATCCGAGATACAATGATTGCTTTTCCGAATTTGCCAGGGGTAACGTATGAAAAGATCATCATGAAATACAACATGCGTTGTAAGAATGGATTAGTTTCTCCGCCAGTTTCTGGTCAAACAAACATTGGCTGTGGAGAATGGGATTATAGTTGTAATACATATATTCATGATTCAACACGAATAGATTCAGTTGGTTATACGACGCCTTCGCATACGATAACTGGATTCAGTGGAACTGTCTTCAATTATACCAATTCGCAACCTTACGATTATTATCAATATACGCAACAACAAGTTGTATTGAATAGTATTACAAGCGAAAACCAATTTCCCGTTTTAACAGGAACGGCACCTTCTTCGGATGCATTGGCAGCAAGCAATATTTCTGGGAAATCACAATACCTATTTACCGCTGCCGAATTGACAATAGCTGGTATGTCAGTGGGTAACATTGATGGGTTTTTAGTCAATGCATTGAACGGTGGAGGAGTTAACTTTTTACGTATTAATATGAAAGGTACATCTGCCAATATTCTTGACTCAACCAATATTGAAACAACCGGATTTACGGAAGTTTATTTTTCAGATTACAATTTTGTAACAGGCTCAAATCGAGTTCAGTTTTATACACCTTTTGTGTGGAATGGAAC
>OCVQ010001054.1_pt1 | contig 22439 bp, 17 predicted proteins | sample 1539061 | NCBI WGS metagenome assembly OCVQ01 (sample SAMEA3355526, study PRJEB22509) | marine metagenome | biome: marine; feature: river plume; material: water | place: USA | collected 2010-08-08 | depth 0.5 m | reverse complement strand
GATTTATTGTATCATATAGATCAGCCTGGAAAAGACAGATTTGTGATGGTGATTGAAGGCGAACATGTCATACATATGAAATCAGCGGACGGCACAGTTACACAACAGTTGATGTTACCTAGCGAAGTTTGGTATTTGAATAGTAACTGGGAACATAAAGTAGAGAATACTGGCAACAACAAACGACTTGCATTGTTGGGCTGTTTCGACTACAATAAATAAAAGAACTAAAGAGGAAAAAATATGTTATATGCAAACGGATGTAGTTTCACATACGGAACCGGATTAGCTGACAAATCAAAAGCATGGCCTTTTGAATTAGCTGAACGACTAGGATTAGATCGAACTGAAACTGTTACAGAAGCACAGCGTGGTGTAAGTAATCAATATATTGTGCGTAATACTATCACAACAGTAAGCGACTTACTAGCAGAAGGTAAGAAACCATTCTGTGCCGTGGGATTAACTGCACCAAGTAGACGTGAACACTTTATTGAAGCGACAAATACATTAATTCATAATGTACCTGCACATGAGTATCACGGTAATATTATGCTAGACGAACAAACAAATAGAGATATTGATTTATTTAACACGCTATACATGAAACATTTCTGGTCACCAGTATATGATTTTCATCAGTATTTAATTCACATGCTTACTCTGCAAAACTTCTTTAAGAATGCAGGCTTAGAATATGTAATCTTTAATTCATTGAATTTAACACCTAATCTATTAGAAGCAACTAAGTTTACTGAATTGTGTGAACAAGCAGATATGAATAACGTATTGTCACAATTAGATATGACACGTGTGTATGAACAACAAACGTTCTTTACATATATGCATGATAACGAACTATACTTTAAGACTGAAGGCGATGAGCGTTATATGCACCCTGATGAGCAAGCACATGCTGATTGGGCAGACATTTTGATGAAAGATGTTGCAAACACTAGAGCAGGAGAAGGATAATGAAAAAGATTTGGACAATTATTACTTGGCCAGTTGCCGAGTATAAAAGACGCAAACAGTTTAAAGCACGTTTAGCAGAACTACGCAAACGTGATCCATTTATTTACAAGTGAGAACTAAATGATTGTACTAGGTATATCAGGTGCATTAAACCATGATGCAGCGGTCAGTGTCATTAAAGACGGTGAAATTTTATTTGCTAGTCATAGTGAACGCTATTCTAAGATTAAGAATGACCCACTACTGAATGAAGAAATTATTCAGGAGGCGTTGTCGTATGGTAAACCAGATGTTATTGCTTGGTACGAAAAGCCTATACTAAAGAAGTTTAGACAATTTACTGCTGGTCAATTTGAATTAGCATTTGATTTAGATGAACTGCCAGTAAACTATCTAAAGAAGTTTCCAGAATTGGATGGCATCAAAATTAAATATCAAAAGCATCACTACACGCATGCCGCAAGTGGATACTTTACTAGTGGATTTGATGATGCGGCAGTTGTTGTTATTGACAGTATGGGCGAATATGAGACACTAAGTATCTGGGAAGGTAACGGTGACGATTTAACACAAAAGTATAGTCAAGGTTACCCAAACTCAGTTGGATTATTCTATAGTGCTATGACACAACGTCTCGGACTAAAGCCCCAAGAGGATGAATACATTCTTATGGGTATGGCAGCATATGGTAATCTACATAGACGTGTTAATGGGAAGTCATTAATCTCACACATATATGACGAATTTAAAATCATTTTAAACAATAGTAATTTAGAATATTATATCTTAGTGAATTTTCAAAAGAACTTACACAGAGGATGTAAATGGTTCTTACCTGAGTTGACAACTGAACAAGATATGTTTGACTTAGCGGCAGCTACACAATATGTTTATGAGCAAATGCTTAATGCAATTATCGATGATGCTAAAGAAAATGTAAAAAGTGATAACTTAGTTATTATGGGCGGGTGTGCATTGAATTGTAGTGCGAATAGTAACATTACATATAAGTATAAAAACGTATGGATTATGCCAAATCCAGGTGATGCTGGTAGTTGTATCGGAGCGTCACAGATGTTCTTTGATAAAAGAATTAACTGGAAAACAGCATATCTAGGTCATAACATTGAAGGTACGTATCCAGTAGAGAAATCATTAGAAGCATTGCTAAACGGAGATATCATTGGCATTGCTAATGGACGTGCAGAGTTTGGACCAAGAGCGTTGGGCAATCGTACATTAACTGCTGATCCTCGTGGCGACACTATCAAAGACAGAATGAATGAAATCAAACGTAGACAGAAGTTCAGACCGTTTGCTCCTATGATACTAGAAGAAGACGTACACGATTACTTTGACATGCCAGAGAACATTACACAATCTCCTTATATGCAGTTCGTTGCGAAGTGTAAGTATCCAGAAAAGTTTCCAGCTATCATACACAAAGACGGTACGTCACGTGTGCAGACTGTGAACAAAGAAACACATCCAGGACTATACGAACTGTTAACTAAGTTCAAAGAAAAGACTGGTTGTCCAATCTTAGTAAATACATCGTTGAACATTAAAGGTCAACCTATCGTCAATGACTTGAAAGATGCTGAAGATTTTTCTAAGCATTATGGAATAAAAGTCTTTACAACAGACGAATAATTTGTTATAATATAGATATTAACATACAGGATACTTATGGCTTACGACGGATTTTATCTAACTTACAAATCAGATAGAGAAACTAATGAACGATTTGATAGGGTGCGTGAACGTTTCCCTAATATTCGTATGGTTAAAATCAATTTAGAAGACTGGAATGATCCTAAGATTGTTGCGGCAGTCTCAAAGATTGCATCAATCGCAAACACTAAACACTTCTGGATTATTGATCCAGATGTTGAAGTTGATGACGGCTTCGACTTCGCATATGAAACTAGTACATACGATGATGATGTAGTACATGTTTGGAATGCAGAAGAGCGCAACGTGTTTAGATCCGTTGTAGGTGTGAAGTTATTTAAAACATCAGATGTGAAGAGTAAAGAAGCAACATATATACAAGACGCTTACTTCTTATCAGGTGAATTTAAAGAGCATGAAACTGAACAAGTATTGTACAAACCTACAACTGAAACGTATGATATCTTCTATTGGAAGAAAGATTATGGCAATGATAACTTACTGAAACTACAAGAACGTTTCACAGAGATTAAAGCAATTGAAGGTGATACTAACTTAGAAGTACATGAATCTTGTCGTAAAGAAGCACGTACTGACTTTTATTATCTAGTGCATCCTAATACAGAAATTGCAGACACCTTCAATTTTGATTACTCATTTGCTTTTGGACTTGATAAAGAAAAGCAGAAAGTTGTCGTGTGGCAGAAAGAAAATCCTAAGACAAATCTAGTAAGAGAGTATCATGGCGTAGGTCTATTTCCTAAAGATGGTCCAATGTTCAAAGAGCGTGAGTATGGCATATTTAATTTCAGACGTAACGCAGTATACGAAAAAGATATAATTGCAAGTGATGTAGAGTTCCCTGTAATTCGTACAAATGATCTACATAATCTTAATCATACAGTTGATACAGAAATGTATTGGCTTGTACATAATGATGTAGAAGACTTCTCTGATGAATACTATCCATTCTCATATGATAGAGAAATCATTCATAACTTTAACGTTAAGACATCAAACGGTAACGTAGTACGTAACGGCGTTAGGCTTGTCCCTAAAAATTATGACATGGAATTACAAAAGGATGTCGATCAAGTAATAGGTACGTTGAAAGAAACTTCAGTCATAAGTGCATCTACACTTAAAGGTGGACTTAATAAGATTGAAAACTATCCTGCTTTGATTGTTGATCCAGCAGTTGAACTAGTTGATGGATTCGATTTTTACCCTGACCTGTATGAACTAGCGAGTATTCATATATTCGACAAGGGCGTGGCATTTGTTACGAGCGAGTATGATGAATTTAATATTAAGATCCAAGAAACAGTGGCAGCGACAATACCAGAGTATGATATTTTCTTCTGGGATCGTGGTTTCGGAAAGAACAATCTAGCGGAGTTAAAAGAACGTTATCCTCATATACAAAATGTTAGTACTGATACACTTGTTGAGCTACATGAATTAGCTCAAAAGAATTCAACATATAACTACTATTATGTGATTACAAGTGATACGACTGTAACGGACTTCAACTTTGATTATGAGTTTGAATTCTCAATGACAGAAGAAGGTCGTCAACAGATTGTTGTATGGCAAAAGACAGATTGGGAAGATAATGCACTTGAATATCATGGCGTTGGGCTGTTTAGAAAAGACTATGAATTGTTTGAAGAACGCAAGTATCAACGATTCGACTTTAGACGTAAAGCACTATATCAACATACGACATATATCAAACCTGTGCGTTATGATGTTATACATACAGACGATTTAAAAAACCTATCACAAGTTAAAAAGTGTGATACTGAAATGGTATGGTTAGTTGATAAGAATGTATATGATGAAGTTACTAATTATATTCCAATGTCATATGATAAATCATACATTCACAATTTTCAAGTAGAGATCGGTAATGGAACAGAAATTCGCAATGGTGTGCGTTTAGTCCCACTAAACTATGATGAAGAACAGCAAAAGGATGTTGAAAAGGTATTGGGTTGTATGGCATCGTTTGATATCATATATAGTTCTACACTGAAATCAGGACTAGATCGGATTAAAGAATACCCAGCATGGATTGTTGATCCTGCATTAGAATTAAATGAAGATTTTGCATTCTATCCAGATTTGTATGATGAAGCAAGTGTTTATATATTTAATCCAGGTGGTGTTGTGTTTGTTGCTAAAGAGTATGATGAATTCAATGTTAAGTTTGTCGAAGAAGAAGCAGCAAAACATCCTGACTTCGATATTTTATATTGGGATCGTGGCTTTGGCGATGCAAACTTTAAAGAACTTAAAAAGCGTTTTCCACGTATAGAGCGTTGCTATCATAAGACTGGAACAGAATTACATGAGTATGCAAGCAAGAATTCTAAGCACAATTATTATTACATCATAACTGCTGATACTAAAGTTGGAGATTTCAACTTTGATTACAAATTTGATTTTTCATTAACTGAAGAAGGCAGACAGCAAATTGTAGTATGGCAAAGAACAAATGCAGATGGCGATGCACGTGAATACTATGGTGTGGGACTGTTTAGAACAGACTATGCAGAATTCGATGATAAGCAATATACAAAATTTAACTTTAGACGTAGAGCATCTTATGTAGAAACTAAAGAACTTACTGACATACCATTCGATGTTATGCATGTGGATGATTTACTTGATACATCTGTAGCATCAAAAGCTGATACTGAAATGGTATGGTTAGTTGCGAACAACGTAGATTTTGAACAGCCGGACTATGTTCCATTATCATATGATAGACACTATACACATAACTTTAATGTTTATAACGGAGATACTGCTATCCGTAACGGAGTCCGTCTTGTTCCGCATAATGGCGGTGATAGTGAGCAACAAAAAGATGCTGATATAGTTGCAGGCAAACTACAAGAAATTGAACGTGTCGAAGCACGTACAGTTGAAGAAGCTGTAAAACTTGCTACACAAGATACATTCTGGATGGTCAATCCAGACTTAGAACTAACTGACAAGACACTTGATGAATTCTATCCTGACTTGTACGACACTGGTCCTACACATATTTGGAAGTTCACATCCCGTAAGGGAGTTGAGTTAGGTCATGGCGGTCTCGCACTATCAAACAAGAACTATCATCCAGAGAATGTCATCTATCATGATGAATTCGTTGCACGTGTTCCTGACAGACATAATATCAAAAAGTATTATACACGTGACCCATACAAAGCATACAAGCAATCTAAGAAGCATGTGTTCTATTGGGTTGTTGATACAGTTGTAGAGCTTGTAGATGATTTTGACTTTGATTACTATCCAGACATTCACTCTATTGAAAACGTGTTTGCGTTTAAGAGTGAAGGCGAAGCTGATGCTGGTGTGTATCTTGTGCATCGTCCGCATCTAGCAGAATTCAATCCTAGTGAAGAAGACTTCTCATTCGATAGATTTAAGAATATCATTCGTGTAGATCAAGTAGCATCACGTGTTACAGGACACCCTGCATTCTATTTTGATGAAGGTATGTATGCAGAGAATACTGCTAAATTTACAGAACATAAAAACATTGATGTGATTGATGCAAAGGATCTTGCGGCTGCATATCAAAAAGCAGCAAAGATGACAAAGACTGGATACTTCTGGGCGTTAGACAATGACGTAGAAATGATTGATGACTTTGATAGAACGTTTTATGTTGATCGTCACCATAAATCACACTTTCATCTATGGCCTAAAGAAAGTCCTTATACAGGATACATTCACCAGTTCGGTGGTCTAAAACTTATTCCAGCAAGTGCTATTAAAGAATTAAAGCCAGACGCAGATAAGTTACGCAAGATGAACTTTAAGAATAAGAAACCAGTTAAGAAAGCTAAGGTTGCAACACGTGATATACCTTATGATGTTATCATGTTGAGTTACCAAGAGAAACTTGCAGACGAACATTATGCTAAACTATTAGAGCGTGTCCCACATGCAAAGCGTGTACACGGAGTTAAAGGTATTTTTAATGCTCACCAAGCCGCAGCAAACTTAGCTGACACCCGTATGTTTTATGTAATCGATGCTGATGCATTGTTGTTAGAAGAGTTCAACTTTGAATACTTCCCAAGTGTATGGGATGAAGACACGGTGCATACTTGGAAGTCTAAGAACCCAGTGAATGATTTGATTTATGGTTATGGTGGATTGAAACTATTCCCAACACAGTTATTGCGTGATGCAAAAGATTGGCGTATTGACTTTACAACGTCTATCTCTGAGAAGTTCAAGCCAATGCCAACACCAGCTAACTATACAGCGTTTAACACAGACCCATTCAATACTTGGAAGTCTGCTTTCCGCGAGTGTACTAAACTTGCATCTAGTATCATTCATCGTAATAAGCAAGATGAAGATGATGAACGCTTAGAAGCATGGTGTACTAAAGGAGCTGATAGAGAGTTCGGAACATACGCAATTGCAGGAGCTAATGCTGGACGTGCTTGGGGGACTAAACATGCAGATAATGATGAAATGCTAGGCAAGATTAATGACTTTGCTTGGTTAGAAGAAAAATTTGAGGAACAAAACAATGAGTAATATACATGAACGCAGAAGCCGTCGTGCCGCTAAGATTAAAAAGAATGACGAGTTATATGAAGAAATTGGAGTGGCAGAACTTATCGAACAAGAAGAGTTAGATGAAGAGCCAGAGATTCTAGAGACTGTAAATTACAAACGTGTAGAAAGAAGACGTGCCGCACCATTAGTCAATGACGAATACGATTATCAAACGATGGCAGTTGAATATTCGAAAGAGAATGTTGCACAACAGTTGGGAAACTATAGACAATCAATGGATTTCTTAACTCATATTTCTTCACCACTGGACGATAAGTTAACTGATAGATTAAAAGATATTATATACGCATACCCAAATATTGATTTTAGCTCATTTGTCAATAAAGAAAATGCAAAAGTATATAGTTGGGTGGTTCAGCAAATGCAACATGCATTCGGTGACAAGTATCTAGGTGCGTTATATGTGTTAGGCGGTGGCATGGGAATTCTACCAGCTATGTTATTTGATACTAAACTTAGATTTGAGAATATTCGTTCATTCGATATTAATGGTACTGCTCAATTCTTGGCAGATGAAATGATGAGTAAAGAGTTACTTGCAGATTGGCGTTTCAAAGCAACAACACAAGATTTATTTAATATTGATTATGCTGAACATACATTTATAACTAGATTACAAAACGGAAGTTTAAGTGATCCATATACAGAGATTCCAGGAACTGTTATCAATACAAATATTAGTTACTTACGAAACTACAAAGACTGGTTCAAGATGATTCCAGACATGCGCAGACTAGTCATTGTAGGAGAGACTGGTAATGTTCCGAAACCCTTTGCTAGTTCACAAAGTTTTAATAAACAGTTTCCAATGAACTTTGAATTATACACTGGTGTTATCACATTTAAAGACAAACAATACTATCTAAAAATAGGACACAAATAATGAAACCATATCAAGTAGCAGATAGACTGTCATTACTATACGGAGAGAAGTATCCGTTAGTTAACGAAATTGCAAGAATTGTAAATACAGAAGAACTTAGTAGTATTTTTACACTAACACAGTTTATGCTAGGACGTAAACACAGTGAAACCGTACGTGCATTCATGAACCTTGTATATGAACGTACAGATGATGACAATGTATTTGTACTATTCAAAGTATTGAATGTCATTTCGCAAGACGAAGATGCACTAGATGCATTGCGTAACTTTATGGCAGTTGACACTCCAGATAGACAAAAGTTGTATCTTGTATTCAGAGTTCTACATGGTCTTTATCCTGATGAATCAGAGTTTATTGATAACTTAAAGAACATTACATGTGGTGATGGTGAGTTTTCACGTGACAACATCTTTGTATTGTTTAATACAATTGAACGTGCCTTAGGTGAAAGTGAAGTATTGAGTGCGCTGAAGAATGCATGTGGTACTGAAAAATTTGTTAATCTACAAACTGAATTGCTATTTAAATTGGTAATGTCGTTTCCTGATCCTACAGAAGAAATATTAGATGCACTAAAAAATATTATAACAGTAGAAACAGAACCAGACTTATTTCTGTTGTTCAAAGTTCTACAAGCAATTGATCCAGATTGTGTAGAGGTAGCACTACTAAAATCTAATACGCTTATGAAAACTAAGATGGCTGATACAGTTGATTTCATTACTGGAGGTAAGTACATCATTCCACAGAATATGAAAAAGATGATTAATCGTTTCGAAAGTGATGCGCTTACTGATGCTTTCTCACGTGGACAGTTACGTTCTAAGAAATGGTTGATTGATATAGTTAAAGCACTTGAAATTGATTTAGGAGATACAATCTATGTATGTGCAGGTTGGTACGGAGTATTAAGTGCATTGATGTTTGAACGTATAGATGCTAAGAACATTTATAGCTTTGACATTGATCCTAGTACTGATAATCCTGCTGATACTCTCAATAAAGAATATATCATCAATGGCATGAGATTTAAAAGTTTTGTTAATGATGTGCGTACATTGAAGTATGAACCACAGATATTACCTATTAATCATTACAAATATAGCGATGCAACAGAATTTGAGAAGACTGAATCTACACTTGATATTGAAGGTCCAACCTGCATTATAAATACTAGTTGTGAACACATTGAAAACTTTGATGAATGGTTTGCTGGAATACCTAATGGAACACTTGTTATTATGCAGAACAATAACTTCATAGAACATGATGATGAAACTGTAGTTAATACTATCGGTGATGAAAATGAATGGTCTGCTAAATTAAACTTATCAGAAGTAATCTTTAAGGGTACATTAAACTTAGAAAAGTATGACAGGTACATGGTTATCGGAAAGAAATAAATGAAGAGAAGGCTACCCGAAAAATTCTGTATGGCACCGTTTGTACATATGTATGTACATAGTAATGAGTCAGAACGTGTATGTTGTATGACTACTGAAGAAGGTGGAATAAGACCTAATGAAGAGTTAGATTTAACAAAGCGATGGAATAATGAACATTTAAAAAATATAAGAAGACAGTTTTTAACTAACAGAGAACCAGATATATGTACTAAATGTTTTACACATGAACGTGCGGGCGGAATTAGTGACAGGATGCGCTTCAATGATATGTATGTTGGTGAAATAAATCCAGATGTAGTAACTGGTAATCAGTATGGGTCTCCGATAGATTTAGATATACGTCCTGGTAATCTATGTAATTTAGGATGTAGAATGTGCGGTCCAATATCTAGTTCTACTATACAAAAAGAGACACAGAAGAATCCACTAATGCAACTTATTCTGGGTAAGGGTGATATCGCAACTACTGATGTATTAAAGAATGCTAACAATCTTGAATTTCTTCTAAGAAACGCTGATAAGGGAAAACGAATTAAATTTTTAGGTGGCGAACCTACTATCATGCCAGAAGTAGATGAGTTTCTTAATATATTAATGGAACGAAACATGTTAGATGTCCCATTGCACTTTACTACTAACTGTACAAATGGCAACAAAAGATTTATTGATAAGATATCAAAGTTTAATAAAGTTTCATTTAACTACAGTGTAGATGGTATAGGTAAAGTAGTAGAATATATTCGACATCCAGTAAAATTTAACTCTATAAATACAAACATACAGACTTATGCAGCAATTGCAGTACACGGTGAAATCAGCTTTACTTTACAAGCATACAATTTTTTTAATCTAGTTGATACTATTAAATGGAGTTCTGCATTAGATATTAGTTTAAGACCAGAAATATTAATGCATCCAGATCCATTAAGCTATAAATCAATTCCTTTAAAAATAAGACGTAAGCGAATACCATTAATGATTAAAATGATTGAAGATATACCATTGTCAGGATCAATATCAAGAACCCAAGTAAAGCTGAAGGCTTTGCCCGCACTAGAAAGAATTTACGAAGATAATGAAGAGTATAGTCTACATGATATTGCTCGACATACAAAGATTATAGATACTGTAAGAAAACAACATATAAAAGATTATGTCCCTGAAGTCTGGGACTTTATAAAAGAGGAATACCATGCTATACAATTATAAAGATATTAAAGTCGTCCATCTAGAAATCACAGAAAAGTGTCAAGCGACATGTCCTATGTGTGATAGAAATATAAATGGCGGCGTTGATAATCCAAACATAGGAACACATGAACTTACACTAGAAGATGTAAAACGTATCATGCCTCGTAAGTTTGTGCGTCAACTAGACAGAGTATATCTATGTGGTAATTTTGGAGATCCTATTGTAGCCAAAGATACGTTAGAAGTATTTAAATATCTTAGGTCATGTAAAAGAGAACTTACATTAGGAATGAATACAAATGCTGGCGCACAAAAACCAGACTGGTGGAGAGAGTTAGCTGAGACATTAGGCAATTGGAGTTATGTAAAATTTTCATTCGATGGACTAGGAGATACCAATCATCTATATAGACAGGGTGTTAACTGGGATATTGCATGGAATAATGCTTTAGCATTTATTGAAGCAGGCGGCAAAGCAGAATGGGATTACTTAATTTTTGAACATAACGAACATCAAGTAGAAGAAGCACGTGCGCTTTCTGAAAAAGTCGGTTTTAGAAAATTCCTACCAAAGAAAACTGGACGTTTCTTTTCAACTATGAAACATACTAAAAAAGAATCACACCAAGCAGTAAACCGAAAAGGTGAAAAGCAACAATTACTATCAAAGCCTAAGGAAGTGAAGTATCAAAATAAAGCAATAGAGAAAATTGAACTTCTTAAAGAACGACACGGATCATTAGAGAAATATTATGATAATGTACAAATAACTTGTAAGGTAGGCAAAGAAAAGAATATGTATCTAAGTGCTGAAGGTCTTGTACTCCCATGTTGTTGGATTGCTGGTAATATGTATAAGTGGTGGCAGAAACCAGGTGAGAACCAAGTTTGGGAATTGATACAGAAATCTGGTGGCAAAGATGCTTTTGATGCTGGTAAACATGGACTAGAAGCAGTGCTATCAAATGATTATTTCTCTGCGAACTTAGCTGCAAGTTGGAAAAAACCAAATACACATGCGGGTAAACCTATAGTTTGTTCTAAGACATGCGGTAAAGAATTTGATGCGTTTGCAGAACAATTTAAATAATGCAAGAACTAAAACTAATAACTTCACCAGATACAAGTTTATTAGAACAATATAATCTTTTTGAAGTCACATCAGAAGATGAGTTTGTCACTATTGATTGGAACATGGGAAATACATGCAACTATAGTTGTACGTATTGCGATGACTATTTTAATAATGGTAGTATTTCTTGGACTGATGAAGATGTTGCGTTTGAATTTGTAAAAAGATGCACAGATCATTATAAGTCTATCGGAAAGAAAGTCTTGTGGAACTTGTTAGGAGGAGAGCCAACAGTCTGGAAGAACTTTGCTTCTTTCTTTAAACGAGTTAAACAACTAGATCCAGAATGCAGAATTAGAGTATTGACTAACGGATCTCGTACTTTAAACTGGTGGAAAAAGACTGCTCCTATATTAGATGATATTGTCATTAGTTTTCATCCAGAAAGCGCAGACATAGAGCATTGTTCTAATGTGTCTGCTGTATTGCGTGATGCTGGAGTTTTTCACAGCATACAAATATGTTTATACCCCCCACATTTAGATAAGTGTTATGAAGCGGCAGAATATTTCCATGAGAATGCGAGGTGCAATGTAGTTATTATTAAGTCATTGCGGTTGACACTTGCTTCATCTGAAACATTTGTATACGAGCAAGATTACTTAGATAGAATATTGAGATTTGATGGTGAACCTAAATGGACATCGGAATTCTTAGATGGAGATAGCAAAGCTAATCCATATGCAAAGAATTTAAAGTTCATAAGTAATAGTGATGAATTGTATGTTAGTAGTGCTAACGAACTAATGCGCAAAGGTCAGAATACTTGGAAAGGCTGGAACTGTAATATCGGAATAGAGACACTAGTTGTTGAAATGAATGGACGAGTTACATCTGGTAGTAGTTGTAATCATGAAACTGACTTAGGAAATATAAACGATCCATCCAATATTGAATTTCCAACAAAGCCAACATTATGTCAATGGACATGGTGTAGCTGTATCGCTGATGTTGAAACTACGAAGTATCGGATAGAATAAATACGTATATAATATAATTGGAGGCATTAAATGTCTGATAAAGAAGATCGAATTAAAAGTAATATAGAAGAATTCAGAAAACGTGTACCACACGCACCAAGTGATACATTTTGTTTACTACCATGGGTTCATCTTTCTACTCGTCCTAATGGACATATGCGTGTTTGTTGTACTGCTAATGCATCAAGTGTTGGAGCAACTAATGACAAGAAACACGGCGGAGAAGTAGGAGTTTTAAAGAATGCTGATGGTAAGCCTGCAAACTTAAATCATACTGACTTAATGTCAAGTTGGAACAATGATTATATGAAGAACGTGCGTACACAGATGTTAGAAGGCAAGAAGCCTCCATCGTGTATCAAATGTTACAATGAAGAAGACGCAGGTCATATGTCAAAGCGTTTTTGGGAAACAGAGTACTGGTCACGTAGAGTAGATATGGAGCAACTCATCGATGAGACATCTGAAGACGGCGAAATCCCTCCGAAGATCAGATACTTAGATTTACGTCTTGGTTCAAAATGCAACTTAAAATGTATTATGTGTTCACCACATGATAGTTCAATGTGGGTTAAAGATTGGCTTAAATTACATCCAACAATTGAAAACGAATCACTGAAAGAAACAATGCAGTGGGGCAACAAAGGTCAGATTGATGGCGCAAGTTATAACTGGCATAAAAAGAACCAAGCATTCTGGGATCAATTATACGAACAAATTCCACATATGAAACAATTATATTTTGCTGGTGGTGAAGCAACAATCATTGAGGAACATTATACTTTACTTGAGGAAGTTGTTCGTAGAGGATATGCACCAGGCATTGAACTACGCTATAACTCTAATGGGCTTGAGATGCCGCAACGTTTATTTGATTTATGGAAACAGTTCAAGCGTGTACGCTTCCACTATTCAGTTGACTCAATCGGTGAGATGAATGATTACATTCGTTTCCCATCAACTTGGCAACATACTGTAGATATGTTTCATGTGTTAGACAACACAGGTCCTAACGTAGAAGTTACAGTAGCATGTGCTGTTCAAGCACTAAACATATACTACTTACCTGATTTTGTCAAGTGGAAAATTGAACAAAACTTTAAGAAAATTAATCTGTGGCCTTTAGGTGCTGGTATGATTAACTATCACTTTGTTTATCACCCACCACATCTAAACGTCAAAGTTCTTCCTAACTGGTTCAAGCAAATGTGTGCGGCTAAGTTCGATACATTTATCGAATGGTTAGAAGAGAACTGGGAAAAATGCGATGGTGTTACTGAAACACAAGTAAGAAAAGATGAGTGGTTACATGCTGCTTATGGCGTGAAACGTCTGCGTGGCATGATATCATTTATGACCAGTGGTGATTGGTCACGTGAACGTATGCCAGAGTTTATTGAATACATTGAAAAGATGGACGCTATTAGAGATACAAACTTCAGAGATGTATTCCCTGAGATGGCACCGTTATTAGATTGGACACCAGAAGCAGGTGATGATTGGGATGGTGAGTTTGATGACAGGTTATTGAAAGAACTAGAAGACAACGGGTTCCACGTTAATCAACAGGAGTTAGATAGCGATGGTTGAATATCCAAAAGCAATACTTGATGAATTTAAAGATAGAAACAGTTATAGTTTTGATACTATGCCTGGATCTTTTGTAGATGCGATGATGGAAGAACCTAGATTCCCACCATCAGCACGTTTCAGACAAGCAAAATGGGTTACACACGAGTCAGGTATCCCATGGTTAAAATTAGATGTCCCTGAGTTTGATTGGAATGCATGTTATAATGAAGCAATGGCGGTTTATGATGAAGCAATTCAACATAGAAAGAACGATTATGATGAGAACAATCCTGATGACTATGGACACAGAGGATGGCGCTCCCTGACACTACATGGGTTAGGTAAGCATGTATCTCAACATTGGGATAGCAAAGATGTTGCAGCAGCAGGTTTTGTATATGCAGATGAGCGTGAAGCAAGAGCAGCATATCATTGGACTGAAATTGCGGATAAATGTCCAGAGACTGTTAAGATGATTAAATCTATTCCGGGTTATAGAACATTCGATAGAGTTCGTTATATGTACTTAGAGCCGGGCGGTTATATAACTCCACACACAGATTATGAGCATGATAAATTAGGACCACTAAATATATCATTGAACAATCCAGAAAATTGTCATTTTAAAATGATTGATGACAATGCTTATGTTCCATGGAAGCCAGGCAAAATGTTTAAAATGAATGTAGGTCATCGTCATGCAGTAATGAATGATACTGATGAAGTTCGTGTACACATGATTGTCCATGGACAATATGGTGGATCAGATTTTGAAGATTTAATTTTAAAGAGTTGGGCTAAAACAACAAAATGAAGAAGCAACAAAGATCATATAACTTTTATCCACAGATTAGATGTGCAGTATTAGATACATCTAAAACAATAGGTGATACTGAAATTAGTGATTACATGAAAGCAATCACTTATAATTTCTTGCGAAATAATTATAGTTTTTTTAAGCATACTATTTACGAAGAAGACAGTGTAGATAAAATTTTACAAGCAATGAAAACAGATGATAAAGAATCTGATATTGATATGGTTGTAGTTCAAGCATACGGTAATATATTTTATGATGCTTGGAAACCACTAGAACACGGATATAGTTTATTCAGAGAATACTGCAATCACGAATACTTACCTAAAGCACAGAATAATGAATTCTTAATATTGGGACATATACTTGATGAACGTCATAAAGATAGATGGTTCAGATTTCATGAGCAATGTTTTATAATCAATTATAAATTATGGAAAGAACTAGGAGAGCCTGCATTCGGTGATTTTAGTGTTCGTCCTACAGAAGTAAGACAAGCAATTCGTAGTACAGAGAACTTTCACGATGAGCATACTCCTAAGTATATTGCACCCGGACCAGCTTATGAAAAAATTACTCGTACTGGATTTGGGTGGAACTTTATAAACACTAGTTTAGAGAATGGCATTGCTATAGGAAACTTTGATGAAGATGTAAGAGCTACAAAGACATACTTATATCCAGAGATTAAAGAAGAACAAACTGAGTTTAAAAAATTCTTTAAAGAAGGATGTGCTGACTTTAAACATTGGGAGTCAGACTTGGGTGATTCTAAATCTGCATTCCTACGTTATCAGCAATTTACAGTTGAACGTTCTCCTCATGCTATGTGGATATTAAATACAGAAAGTGTAAACGATATTCAACTGGTACCTAACAAAAAGCCGTTGCGTAACGTGTATTCAGTTGCGGCAGGATTTAAAACATTTGCTTTTCTAAGAAACTGGCATACTGATACAGACATAGACGCAGTTAATATTAATTACTTTGACATTTCACAAAACGCATTAGATGTACGCAAGTGGGTCCATGAAGAATGGGATCCAAGAAACTTTAATATGTATCTTGACTTTTTGAAAGAAAACTATTATAATAAAGATATAGGGTTAATCTCTATATATGAAGATTTCGATTATATGTCTGAGGACTGGGCATCAGAACGTGAACGTGCTAAAGAAGCATACGAAGCAAGTATCTTGCGTATCTTTAACAGCATGGAAGAATGGTATGAGTTCTTTGAAAGAGTAAGGGATAATAAAGTAACATATACACAAGCAAACTTAATCACTGACTGGAGTTCTTTACTTCCAATGATCGACACTACACAAGATGATACAACTGAGGATGTTATGTGGAGTAGTAACTATATAACTACACGTTACACAATGTGGATTAAATCATATGAAGAAAGACGGGACGTATACAAACGTTTTGTTAATGATGTGAGTAAATTAAACAATAGAATTCGATTACATAGTGCTGACTGGGACGGCTCTCCTACTAGAGGAATGCAAATTAAAGAACTGAATCATGCATACAGAAACTTACCTAAAGAAATATTTTTAAGATGGCGAAATCAGAGAACTTAGAGTACATCAAATTTGATGTAGGTGTGATGCATTTAGAACTTACTTCTAGGTGCAACTTACTGTGTCCGATGTGCGGAAGAACAACTGGCATGGATGGAGATAACATAAAGCTAAAGAAGCGTGATGATTTAGACTTAACTGATACTGATCCTAGAGTAATACAACAAGCATTAGAAGACATGAAACCGTTTCTTCCTAATCACGTATTCATTAATGGGAACTACGGTGATCCTATCATGTATCCATATTTACTAGAAGTAGTAAAGATGTGCAAAGATATGGGAGTAGCACAAGTTACGTTGAGTACAAACGGTTCTGCACAGACAGAAGCGTGGTGGATTGAACTTGCATCTATTATGCGAAAGCCAGACAAGGTTATCTTTGCTATCGATGGACTAGAAGACACTAATCATTTGTATCGTGTGAATTCCAAGTGGAATATTATTATGCGTAATGCGAAAGCATTCATTGCTAGTGGCGGCACTGCACGTTGGGACTTCATAGGCTTCGCTCACAACGAACATCAAATAGATGAAGCAAGACAACTAGCAGAAGACATGGGCTTTGTCAAGTTTAGATACAAGAAATCAAATAGATATGTTGTCCCTACACATTATGAGGGAGAAGAAGTTGAAGCTATTGAAACTAAAAAAGAATTAACATTTGTTGCTAAACAACACGTAGCAAAAAACAAAAAGAAAATTGAAAGTAAGACAGCCGATCAAAAAGAAAAAGCACTTGCAACTATTTTAGCAGAACCTACAAAAACAAAATCTAATACTACTAATAAAGTAGATGATGTAATTAAAAAGCACAAAGGGTTTGATAATTATGTAAAGGTTACAGAAATAGCATGTCAAACTAAAAGAGATAAGAGTATTTTTATCGATTATCAGGGTAAAGTATGGCCTTGCTGTTGGCAGGGACATTACTATAGTAAAATAGGACACGATATGGCAACGCCAAGACGTATCGAAGACAATAAGAATATGTGGAAACGATATGGCAAAGATTTCAATGATTTATCAAAACATTCATTATTTGATATACTCAAAACCCCATATTTTGCAAATGACTTAGTAGCAAGCTGGGAAACAAATTCAGATGAACGTCTTTGGATTTGCGGTAAGACTTGTGGCAAAGAATTAGACTTCAGAGGTAACGGCGAAGAGAACTTTGAAGATACGGAGATGAACGAATATGCAAAAGAGTGATACATTCTGTATTCTACCATGGATAAACATTTCGACACGTGCAAATGGAGATTTGCGTGTGTGTTGTCATGCTAATCAAGGACCGACACGTGGTATTTACAAGAAAGAAGACGGAACAAACTATAATTTACATCATGACCAAATCACTGATGCGATTAACTCTCCATTAGCAAAAGAAATTCGTTCTACTATGCTTGAAGGTAAGTGGCATAAGGAATGTATTCGTTGTGTACGTGAAGAAAAAGCAGGAATGAAGTCTCGCCGTATTAATGACGGTGAAAGATTTGCTGCACACATTACTTGGGAAGAAGCAATAGCGCATACAGAAGAAGATGGGACAATTGATTTAGAACACATTAAACAAACGTACTATGATATTCGTTTGGGTAACTTCTGCAACTTGAAGTGTCGTATGTGTTCACCAATGGACTCTAGTGCTTGGTATGATGACTATGTTAAGATGTGGGGATCAAATAAGTTTAGAGATACACATGGTATTGTAGAAATGTATAAGAATAAGAAAGGCAAATTTACTGCTGATGATTATGATTGGGTACACAAAGATCACTTCTGGGAAAATTTAGAAGAGAACGTAGCTGGTATGCAACATGTATATCTAGTAGGCGGTGAACCACTTATTATTGAAAGACATTATGACTTCTTAAAGTATTGTGTAGAACAAGATAAAGCAAAAGAAATGACACTTGAATACAATACTAATCTAACAAATATTCAACCACGTGCATTAGACTTATGGACTAACTTTAAGCAAGTACAATTTGGTATTTCAATGGATGGTATTGGGGCAACACTAGAATACGTGCGTAATCCATTAAAATCATCCTTAATGGAAAAGAATTTAAAAAAGCTAGATGAAGTTGGTACAGAAAGCATGAACTTTAGAGCTTGGATTGCTTTCACAATCGGATCACTGAATGCTTTTCATGTACCTGATTTTCTAAAATGGAAGATAGAACAAGATTTCGCAATTATATCACCTATGATGAAAAACAATCCTAAGCCATTTGCAAACATACATCCTATTCATAAGCCACACGAATTAAGTACTCGCTTCTTGCCTAAAGAAGTTAAAGACCAAGTACGTGATAGCTGGGAAGAATTTAGACAAGAGTTTAGAGATAGCATCGTTGATACTATAGACTTTCATAGTCCTGCGAAGAAGAACCCAAAAATGATGGGCATCATAAAACCTGCAAATAGACAATGGGCTATTGACAAGATGGATCAATTACTTGATAATAATCTTAACTTTATGTATGGTGAAGATTGGTTTACTGAAGAAAATAATAAAAAGTTTTGGAAATATAACGAAAGTTTAGATAACATTCGTGGTGAGAGTATGGAAACTCAATTGCCAGAACTATATAATGCAATGAAACAATATAAGGTATAATAATGGATAAGATTGAAAAAGATGCAGACTACTGGTCACAATACGACTTTACTGCAACTCCGTATGATGATATTGTAAAAGTAGGTCAACGTACATTATTGTATAGGGACTTATTTTCAGTGTCTTGGTTACTAGGACGCTTTTGTAACTACAAGTGTTCGTACTGCTGGCCCTATGCTAGGAGCGACAGAAAAGACCATAGACCGACGGAACTGTGTCTTGCTACTATTGATGAGATTAAACGACAAGCAAGAGAAAACGGATTTAATAGTTTTCACTTCTCATTATCAGGTGGAGAACCAACGTTTCATCCTGGGTACTTAGATATGTTGCGTCACTTAGCAGATGATACTCCTAACACAAATTATACGTCAGTACACATGACAACAAATATGTCACGTACTATGAAGTGGCACCAAGAATACTGTGATACAGTATCTAAGTTTCATCGTGCAAGTATCACTGCATCTTTCCACAGTGAATATGCAAAGCAGGAAGAGTTTGCAGATAAGCTATTGTTCTGTATGGAACATGACGTGCAAGTAACAATCAACATGGTTCTAGTACCTGAATGGTTTGAACGTGATTGGGATAACGCAATGTACTTTCATAATCGTGGTATCAATGTTACACTCAAACCTCAGTCAGATCCAACAGCATCATTTGTTGTCAAAGGCTATACTGAAGAGCAACTGAAGATGATGCAGAACGGTATGCCTCAACGTGCGTACACTGATAAATTACAACAGACAACAGGTGTTAAAGTTGTACGTCCTAAACCACCTAAGAGTATGTGGTTACAAGGTAAAATTAATGGAGACGATATGAATGTCCCACCAGTTATGCAAGTAGAATTTGAAGACTCAAAAGGTGACAAGTATTATATGGACCAAGCTGAACGTTTCAATGCGTTTAACTTTAATAAGTTTAAAGGTTGGGAGTGTACTAGTGGGTTTAAAGGTATCATTATCAGAGAGCCTGATGGGTCTATTAAACGCTCTTACAGTTGTTCTGACGAGCCTCTAGGGTATGTAGAGAGTGGCTTTAAACTATTTGATGCACCTAAGGTATGTATTTCAGAGAGTTGCGTATCAAGTGCTGATAGTAAGATACCTAAACGTGCGCCCGGCGCAATGGTTCCGATCTATCCAGGTGATGTAAGTTATAAGAAATGATGGATAAAAAAGATAAGCAACAATTCTATGATGAACACTGCGAACACAGACAAGATACTGTGCGAAAAGCTAAACCTATAATTGATAGTGAAGTGGTAGGAGTTATGAAGACTGTAGATTTTATAAATGATTCTACAGATCATTCTATCTTATTCGATCAATTTGCATTTTTAGAAGCATGTGATATATGGATACATACGAGTGAAAAGTTTAAAATCATTGGACTACATACGTTTCCACATAGACTTGTGACACATGGGATTACTGAAGCATTCAGTGATTTTTATGAGGCTTACACTAATTTACAAGTTATGCGAGGAGAGTACACTTATCATCGTGATCTAGGAATCGAAGTACTAGATGATTATAAAGATATAGAAGACAACTCTGCGTTGATAATCAGTTATCCTTTTAGTGCAACTGGTAATGTACATCCAGACTGGGATCGTATTATGACATTATGCAATGAAAAGAACGTTGATGTGTTTGTAGACTGTTGTTTATTTGGTGTTGCAGAGGTTCCACGACTTTATACTACACATAAATGTATTACACATGTTGCATTTAGTTTCAGCAAAACATTCGGCACAGGCGGAATGAGAACTGGGATGCTGTATAAAAGAAATATCGACAAGACACAATTAGAAAAAACAAATTCGCACTTTTATACACAGATGGCTGGTATGAGATTGCATTATAAATTAATTGAAAAATTCTCACCTGACTATATGTGTAATAAATATAGAGATAAGCAAGTTGAGTTATGTAAGAAACTAGAAATAGAACCAAGTGACACTGTGCTATTTGGTATCAGTAATAAAGATGAATATGATTATTACGAAAGAGACTCTTATATAAATCGTTTATGCTTATCGTATGCATTGCAGGAGCGTACAGTTGTATATGAGGATTTTAAATGAGTGTAAAAAAATTAGACGTAGATTTTGATTATGAGAGAATTATAAAAGAGTTTAAAACTCTTGAAATAGAAAAGTATCTCATTGAAAATGAAAGACAGATGGCTATACAATGTAGACCTGACTTATCAGATCCAGAAAAGCAATTATCAGATAGTTGTGGCAGTTTGATATATGATTGGGATGACTATTTCCCTGAGAAAGACTACGAAAACTCTGGACCAAAGCGAAAAGAAATTATAAGAAGAGAAACAGAATTTGATACATTGTGTGACTTTTTCAAAGACACATATATCGGAGAAGTAGTAAGCACATTACAAGACAAATATAAAGTAACTAGAGGTCGCTTTATGATGCTTAGTATGAAAACTTGTTTAACTTATCATTTTGATTCATCACCCAGATTACATATTCCATTAATAACTGATGATAATTGCTTTATGATTATTGATGATAAAGTATGCAGAATTCCATATCCTGGTACATACAAGGTGGATACGACTAAGAAACATACTGCATTAAATGCAAGTAAAATTCTTAGAACGCATCTTGTATTTGTTTTACCAAAGCCGCCAGTAGATAAATCTAAACCGTTGCCTTGGGAAAATGTTATACCTTTTTAAACAGCCATTGGGGCTTTAATGAATGGGTGAGGATCATAATCTACAATCTCGAAACTATCCATTGTGAAATCATCGATAGACTTATGCTCTCCGATAATCTTTAATGTAGGAAACTTCTTCGCTTTACGTGATAGTTGTTCATCAACTGCATCTACGTGATTGTTATAGATGTGACCATCACCAATAGTATGATAGTACTCTCCTACTTTCAACCCACAAACATGTGCAATCATATGTGTTAGTAAAGCATAACTTGCAAT
>OCVQ010001051.1_pt1 | contig 22494 bp, 19 predicted proteins | sample 1539061 | NCBI WGS metagenome assembly OCVQ01 (sample SAMEA3355526, study PRJEB22509) | marine metagenome | biome: marine; feature: river plume; material: water | place: USA | collected 2010-08-08 | depth 0.5 m | reverse complement strand
TACTCCTCCAAAACCTCCGGATACAGAAAGCTATTGTAGGGGAAACGGGTCACGTGAATGTCTCTTACAGCGTCGTATACTTTTTGCCTAAACTGGTCCAGATTTTCTTTGTTTAAGGCCGATATGAACAGGGCGTTTCCGTCCATTTTTTGCATCCAAGTACGCTCCCACTCTTCCATGGTGAAGTGTTTGCTGGTGCGCTCTGTAATGAGGTCGTCTTCATCCAGGCGTTCGGGCTTGTATTGGTCAATTTTATTAAACACCATAATGGTGGGCTTGTCTGCCGCTTTAATGTCTGCCATAATAGCGTTTACAGCCGCAATCTGATCTTCGAAATCTGAGTGAGAAATATCTACAATATGAAGCAGTAAATCTGCTTCGCGCACCTCATCCAAAGTACCTTTAAAACTCTCCACCAATTGGGTGGGTAATTTTCTAATAAAGCCAACAGTGTCTGTCATAAGGAAAGGCAGGTTGCCTATCACCACTTTTCTAACCGTAGTGTCTAGGGTAGCGAAAAGCTTGTTTTCTGCAAAGACCTCGGACTTACTCACCACATTCATCAGGGTAGATTTCCCCACATTGGTATAGCCCACTAAAGCCACACGAACTAGGGCGCCGCGATTGCCACGTTGGGTTTCCATCTGACGGTCTATCTTTTGTAATTGTTTCTTTAAAAGCGTAATTCTGTCGCGAACAATACGGCGGTCTGTCTCAATCTCTGTCTCTCCAGGTCCACGCATTCCAATACCCCCTTTTTGACGTTCTAAGTGGGTCCAAAGACCCGCTAGTCTTGGCAATAAGTATTGGTATTGTGCCAGCTCTACTTGTGTTCTGGCGTAAGAAGTTTGGGCCCTTTGGGCAAAAATATCTAAGATTAAAGAAGTCCTGTCTACAATCTTACATTTGAGCTCTCGCTCAATGTTTTTTTGTTGTCCTGGGGAGAGTTCGTCGTCAAAAATAACCGCACCAATCTCGTGCTCCTTCACAAATTCAGCCACTTCTAACATTTTCCCTGTACCAATATAGGTCTTGGGGTTGGGCACATCTATACGTTGTACAAATCGTTTCAATACTTCCCCTCCAGCAGTGTAAGTTAAAAACTCCAGCTCGTCTAAATACTCCTTCATTTTCTCTTCTGGCTGCGCTTTGGTAATCACACCAATGAGCACCGACTTCTCATAATTTAGATCCTGGGCTTCAATCATATATTTGTAGCTATTTAAGGTGTAAAGATACCGAAAGTTCAGATCATTTTAGAGAATAAGACCTCCCGAGTTTAGAGATATTTTAAATTCCCAGCCCTTTATAAATGGCTTCTTGAACCGTCTCTCTAATATTGGTCGTGTAAATCCCCCTTTGGGCTCTGGAAGGATACACCCTATTGGATAAGAAAATATAGATGAGTTCATGGGTGGGGTCTACCCAAACAAAAGTACCTGTAAATCCGGAATGCCCATAGCTTTCTGGACTCACTGAAGGTGCCGGATAAGATTTTGAAGCGGGAAGACTGTCATTGCCCAATAAAGGTTTGTCAAAACCTAAACCACGTCTGTTGTTGTTTTCTGGGTATTGCAAGGCGGTAAAAGCGGCAATGGTTTCAGGAGAGAGGTATTTTCGCCCTCCCACACTTCCGCCTTGCAACCACATTTGAAGCATTTTATAAACCCCCGAAGCATTAGAGAACAAGCCAGCATTACCAGAAATTCCGCCAAATAATGACGCATTTTCATCGTGCACATAGCCTTTGGTGAGGGTCTTTCTAAAGAGGCTATCTCTTTCCGTAGGCACCACCCTTTTGTCAGGCAGTCTTTGGGTAGGTAAATACCCTAAATTGTCTGCACCCAATGGATCGTAAAAATGGCTGCGCATATAGCTGCGGTAATCTTCTCCTGTGAGTTGCTCAATGAGGCTGGGGAAGATTAAAAAAGCAAGGCCTGAGTAGGTGTAGGTCTTTTCTTGAGATACTTGAGATCTATTGATCTTGCGAAACATTTTACGGGGAAAATTCCTGTGAATGTACCTGTTTTCATAAGATTGTAATGAAAAACGCTTGGAGGAATGCGCCCGCACAAAGCGCTTTTTTAATTGGGGGCCTCGGTGTTTATTGGAGCGTAACACCTCATTTAAAAATACTATATAGGGGGTGAGACCCGCCTGATGGGCAAGTATTTCTCTAAGGGTCAGGTCTTTTTTATCCCGGTACTTTTTCCAAGGAGTCCAATAAGTGCTAAAGGGAACGTCCAGGTCTAATACACCTTGTTCTACCAAAGACATGATGGCAGGCAGTGGGCCCAATATTTTTGTGACCGATGCCAGGTCGTAGAGGTCAGTGTTATGGACTGGAATCAAAGAGTCATATGTATGAAAACCGTAGGCGCGCTCTAAGACAATCTCACCCTTATGGGCCACCAATACTTGCGCGCCCGGAAAGGCTTTTTGAGCTATGGCATCTTGGACCAAGCTGTCTACTTTTGTTTGCCATTGGGCAACACTGACTTCAATCGTAAATATTGTGGCCAGCAAGGCTAAAAAAAATGTTTTATAAAAAGTTATTTCTAATGATTTCACTTCTAAATATACCCATTTTTAAAATACAGCCCTTTTAAAATAAAATGGTTGCGAATCTACCCCATAAGCTTCACCACATCTTTGGCAAAGTAAGAGGCAATGATATTGGCACCGGCACGTTTTATAGCCAAAAGTTGTTCCATCATCACAGCGTCGTGGTCCAACCAGCCTTTTTCTGCAGCAGCTTTCACCATGGCGTACTCTCCAGAAACCTGATATACGGCAATGGGCACATCTATCTCGTTCTTTATTTCACGCACAATGTCTAGGTAACAAATACCTGGTTTTACCATGATAATGTCTGCACCCTCGTCTACATCTGCCTGGGCTTCTTCTACTGCCTCAAAACGGTTGGCTGGATCCATTTGGTAGCTGGTTTTGTCGCCAAATCCTGGAGCAGAATCTAAGGCGTCTCTAAAAGGACCATAGAAAGCAGAAGCGTATTTGGCACTGTAACTCATAATGCCTGTGTCTGTGTAGCCCGCCTCTTCTAATGCCTCTCTAATGGTGAGAATGCGGCCGTCCATCATATCTGAAGGGGCAACAAAATCTGCGCCAGCTTCTGCATGGGATAAGGCCATTTCTGCCAAGACTTCTACGGTCTCGTCATTGAGGATTTTTTGACCTTCCACAATTCCGTCATGTCCATATGAAGAATAAGGGTCTAAGGCCACGTCTGTCATGACCAGCATATCTGGACAGGCGTCTTTAATGGTTTTTACAGCGCGCTGCATGAGTCCTTTGGGATTTAACGCCTCCGTACCTGCATTGTCTTTTAAAGCCTCTGGTACTTTTACAAATACCAAAACCCCACAAAGGCCCATTTGCCACAATTCTTTGACCTCCTTAGCCAATAAATCTAAAGAGTACCTGTAGTAATTGGGCATAGATGGAATGGCTTCTTTGATCCCTTTTCCTTCTACTACAAAAAGTGGGACTAAAAAGTCCGATGGCGTTATGATGGTCTCTCTCACCAAATGGCGAATGGCATGTGACTGTCTCAGGCGTCTGTTTCTTCTCAATGGATACATAGGGTCTTTTTTTTAGGTTATTGGGCCCATTCTCTGGGGGTGGCTAAAACTTCCAATAAAGCGGCTTCATCTGAGCCTTCTATAGGTTGGTGGTCGTACACCCACTGAACATGTGGGGGCAAACTCATTAATATACTCTCTATACGGCCATTGGTTTTAAGGCCAAATAAGGTGCCTTTGTCGTGCACCAAATTAAATTCTACATAGCGACCACGGCGAATTTCCTGCCAATCTCTTTGGGCAGGACCGTAAGGAAGTTCTTTGCGCTTTGCTACAATAGGCAGGTAGGCGTCTAAAAAAGAGTCCCCTACTTGGGCCACAAACTGGTGCCATTCTTCCAAACTTCTTTCAGGGGTGGCTTTGCAATAGTCAAAAAACAAGCCCCCTATGCCCCTGGCTTCATGGCGGTGTTCGTTCCAAAAATAGTCATCACAACGGGCCTTAAATTTTGGATAAAAATCGGTATCGTGAGCGTCACAAGCCGTTTTACAGGTCTGGTGAAAATGCTGCGCGTCTTCCTCGAATAAATAGTAAGGGGTGAGGTCCTGACCACCCCCAAACCAGGCGTCTATGCGATTTCCGTCCAGATCATAGAGCTCAAAATAACGCCAATTGGCGTGTACCGTAGGCACCATGGGGTTTTTAGGATGCATGACTAAAGACAGGCCACAGGCAAAAAAATTAGATTCCCCTACCCCAAAATAAGCCTGCATGCTCTTGGGTAATGGGCCGTGAACGGCCGACGTATTCACGCCGCCCTTTTCAAACACCGATCCCTCTTGAATCACTCTAGTCCGGCCGCCACCCCCTTCTGGACGCTCCCACAGGTCTTCCTGAAAACGGGCGGTACCGTCCATGTCTTCCAAGCCTTTACAAATGCGGTCTTGAAGGTCTCTAATATAGGTGGTGAATTGTTCTTTCATGTTATTGGTGCTTCAAAGGGGCAATAGAGCGTATTTTAAGCGGCTCTTTAAACCCTTTTAATCTCTGGGTTTGTATTCTTTTACAGCTTCTATAAAAGCCCCTGCATTTTCTAAAGGAATATTGGGCAATATACCGTGACCTAAGTTCACAATATAGCGGTCTTTTCCAAAGGCGTCTATCATTTCATGCACCATTCTCTTGATGGTCTTGGGTGGAGACATGAGTCTTGAAGGATCAAAATTTCCTTGAAGGGTGATCTTACCACCAGATAAGTATCTCGCGTTTTGTGCAGAGCAGGTCCAATCTACCCCTAGGGCAGCAGCGCCAGATTGAGACATTTCTCTCAGGGCAAACCAACAACCTTTTCCAAAGGCAATTACCGGCGCCTCTTCTTTTAAGGCGTCTATAATTTGTTGGATGTACTGCCAAGAAAATTCCTGATAATCGGTAGGAGACAACATACCACCCCAAGAGTCAAACACCTGAACAGCATTCACTCCTGCAGCCACTTTGGCTTTTAAGTAGGCTATAGTCGTATCCGTAATTTTCTGTAATAAAGTATGTGCCGCAATGGGCTGGGTAAAACAAAACTCCTTGGCTTTGTCAAAGTTTTTGCTCCCTTGCCCCTGCACGCAGTAACATAGAATAGTCCATGGAGATCCAGCAAAACCGATGAGTGGCACCTCATCATTGAGCTTTTCTTTGGTCATTTTAATGGCTTCCATCACATAGCCCAAAGTTTCTTGAATGTCTGGAACGATCACCTGATCTACTGCTTTTTGGTCACGAATAGGGTGGGGTAAATACGGCCCAAAGTTGGGTTTCATTTCTACCTCAATATTCATGGCCTGTGGAATCACTAGAATGTCTGAAAATAAAATAGCCACATCCATACCGTAACGCCTAATGGGTTGTACGGTAATTTCCGAAGCCAATTCTGGCGTCTGACAACGGGTAAAAAAATCATACTTGTCCTTGAGTTCCATAAACTCCGGAAGGTACCTTCCTGCCTGACGCATCATCCAGACCGGTGGTCTAGATACGGTTTCACCTCTAAGGGCTTTTAAGAATAAGTCATTCTTTATCATGGGGTCTATTTTATGGCAATTAATCTCGCTATTTCTGTGTTGCTTGCTATTTGTGTAGTTCTCTTTACTGTATACGCTGCTGTTCTCAGTACTATTTTCTATGCTATTTTATCTACACTGTTTTCGTTGATTTTTTCTTTACTTTTCTCAGCGCTATTTTCTCTTTACTATTTTCTCTGTGCTGTTTTCTCTCCTGTTTTGTCTCCTATTTTTTAAAGGCCTCTGCTCGGGCTTAGCGCTTGTCCTTTTTGGGATAATGTGCCCGAAGTGCACTTAACATATGGGCAAAACTGGGCTTCTTGGCCACTACATACTGTTTGGTGTGTGCCGCTACGGCCTGAGCCGTAGTAGGGCCAATGGCCACTACAAAGGCGTCTCCAATTTTATTGTTTTCAGTAAAAGCCGCTACACCACTGGGGCTGAAAAAGAATAGGGCTTCAAAAGGACGGTCAAAAGCCTTTTCTACCCCATTTGTTTCATATACAATACGAATGTTTAAAGGCCGCTTTGCTGCTTTAAAAGCGTTGGGTAAAGTGGGCAAATGCCTGTTGCCACAGAAATAGTAAAGCGGGCTGCTCTCTAAAGCGTAGCGCCCTGAAAACAAGATTTTCTCTAAGTCTGCTGCGCTGTCTGCTACTGCGTGAACCAATACCCCTTTTTTTCTGAGTTTCTGAGCGGAGCGCTCTCCCACACAATACACCCCTTCTAAAATGGGGAGTGCGGTGGAGAGGTGTTCGTGAGACAAAAAAGCGGCTACAGCGTTTTGGCTGGTAAATATGCCCTGAAAAGGGGCTGCTGGCATATCAAAAGTAAGGGCTTCTGCCGCCACAGCATTGTAGGACTGTACCGAAAAACCAGCCGCTAAAAGTCTAGACCGTTGTGCGGGCTGCAAGGCTTTTGTGCTGAGAATGGTCGGTGTGCTCATGGTTTTTCTTTTATGATAATGCTTTTTTTATCTCCGCCATGAGGGCTTTGCCGCCTTGGCTTAATATCTTTTGGGCCATTTTTCTGCCGTATCCTGGGGCCTGGTCCAAAGGCACAAAGGTGTTGGTTTCTATATGCTGCTTGCCGTCTAAACTGTGTAGTACGCCAATAAAGTGCAGTTGGTCTTGGGTGGTGGTGCACAGCGCGCCTATGGGCGCGGTGCAACCGCCTTCTAGTTCGTTTAAAAATTCGCGTTCTATCTGGGTGCAGAGGGCAGTTTGGAAATCGTTTAATACAGAAAGTTCTTCTAGAAGGACGGTGTGAGCGCTTTGCGCCACCACCACCATAGCGCCCTGCGCGGGCGCAGGGACCATCCAATCCAAACGCATAGCGTTTTCAGGCAATAGGTCTAGTCGGGCCAATCCTGCTGCTGCAAAAATAGCACCACCCCAAGAATTGTTCGCTAATTTTTCTAATCGGGTTTGTACATTTCCCCTAATATCTACCAATTGGTGTTCGGGATATTTGGCGAGCCATTGGGCTTTGCGTCTTAAACTACTGGTGGCTATTTGAAGTCCTGAGGTGGTGAAATCTGGTGATTTGTGCACTAGGACGTCGGCCGTGGAGGCCCGCTTTAATACCGCAGCCGTGGAAAGTCCCTTAGCCAATACCGTGGGAACATCTTTGTAGGAGTGCACCGCCAAATCTATTTCCCCAGCCAATAGCGCTAGGTCTAAGGTTTTTGTAAATACACCAGTAACACCCAATTCGTACAAAGGCTGGTCTAATTTTAAATCACCTAAGGATTTTACCGGCACCAATTCGCTGGCTATTCCGTGGGCGGCCAATTGACTTTGTACCGTCTTGGCCTGCCACATAGCCAGGGCAGAATCTCTGGTGCCTATGCGAAGGGTCTTAGCCATTGGTGGTGGCTTTTAATTGAAACACCGCTTCAATCAGGGCAACACTCTCTTCGGGTTGGTCTTGAACCTCTTTGAGGTGTTCTGCAAATTGTTTGGTGATTTTTTGGATCATTCTATCCGTGAGCTGCTGGGCAGTAGCAGCGTCAAAATAAGCGGTTTTCTTTTGCATGAAATCCAACTCTTCTGCCTGCATGACCTGCAATTTGTTTTTGAGGGCTTTTATGACCGGAGAAAACTTACGGGTTTCTAACCAGGCGTTAAACTCTCCTTCAATATGGGCTATTATGGCTTTAGCTGCAGGAATGTGTGCGCGTCTTTTTTCTAAGGTGCCGTCTGTAATTTGAGACAGCTCATCCAAATGTACTAAGGTGACGTTTTCCAGTTCCTGCACATCCGGATCTACGTTTTGTGGAATGGACAAATCTAAGATTAATAGGGGTCTGTTGTGGTGTATCAGGGCCTTTGAAACAGTGGGTTTCTGAGCACCTGTTGCCACTACTAAAATGTCTGATTTGCGAATTTCAGAAGGCAGGTCTCCGTAGTCTTTTACGAGCAGGTTAAATTTACCTGCCACTTTTTCTGCAGTGTCTTTGGTTCTGTTAATGAGCGTTATATGGGTGTTTTTGGTATGTTTTACCAAATTTTCACAGGTGTTTCGGCCTATTTTCCCAGTACCAAACAACAAGATGTTCTTGCTGGAAACGTCTGCTACTTGTTTTAAAATATACTGTACAGAGGCAAAAGCAACTGAAGTGGCTCCTGTAGAAATGTCTGTTTCGTTTTTAATGCGTTTGCTCGCCTGAATGACCGCATTGGTTAAACGCTCCATAAATGGATTGGCAAGACCTACTTTTTTCGCGCTGGTAAAGCCTTTTTTAATCTGAGCAATAATTTCAAAATCGCCCAATATCTGACTGTCTAAACCAGTACCTACGCAAAATAAGTGGTGAATGGCTTCTTTGTTTTTGTAAATATAGGCCACCTCTTGAAAGGCTTCAATACTGCCGTGGGTGGTGTCGCACAATAGCGCTATGAGGGTATGTGGGTCTTGGGCAAAACCGTATAGTTCGGTTCTGTTACAAGTGCTTACCACCATGAGTGCGTCCAAACCTTCTGCTTTGGCTGCAGCGAGTATTTCAACCACTTGCTGGTCCTGCAGGCTAAATAAGCCTCTTGTAGCAGCGTCTGCTTTCTGGTAGTTTAATCCTACACAAAAAAAAGATTGGTGTTTAGAAATGTGGTAGTCCTTCATGCTTTCGCCCAGCTTCTTGATTTTCAAACGGAGTACAAAAGTAAGCCCACAATAAAGATAAAAATAACGCTGTAGGAACTATAAGTGTCGCCACAGAATATTTTCTATGCATTTTTATTTAAAATGCGCACAGTTTCTTATTTTTGTTGGGCTAAGCCTTAGGGTATTACTTTTTTATTTAGAATAATTCTAAATAAAATAACGCTTCATAAAATCTATATGGAAGAGAAAAACAACGCGCTGAGTCCCTTCGAAGAAATTTATTTAGAAGAAGGTTTTTATGTACTTAAAATACAGAATAACAGTCCTTTACCTCAAAAGCTCAGTAAGTCCATAGACAGCAGTTACATTCAGTTTCATTTCTGCCTCAAGGGCAGTGCAGACTTTCTTTTTAATGAAGGTGCTTACAGCCTTCCTGTTTCTGAAGAACAGTCATTATTATTGTACAACACCCAAAAAGACCTGCCGCTCAATGCGGTGCTTCAGCCCAATGCTTGGATGTTTTCTGTGGTCATGACCCTGAGAAAATTCCACACCTTGTTTTCTAAAGAGGCCCATATTATCCCTTTTTTAAGCAGCGAAAACAAAGACAAAAAATACTATGCGCAGGAGGCGGTGTCTCCATCCATTGCGGTAGTGATTAGCCAGCTAATGCACAATACTTTGCATCCTAATATTAAGGAGCTCTATATAAAAGCCAAGGTCTATGAGCTCATGGCTTTATACTTTAATGTTTCTGAAGAGGCAGACACCGCACAATGTCCCTTTTTAGTAGATGAAGACAACTTAAAACGCATTAGAAAGGCCAAAGAAATTGTTGTGGCTAGAATGGCGGAGCCTCCTACCCTCACGGAGCTGTCTCAAGAAATTGGCCTGAGTCTCAAAAAACTCAAAGAAGGGTTTAAACAAGTTTACGGAGACTCCGTGTACAGTTTCTTGTTTGACTACAAGATGGAATACGGCAGAAAATTACTGGTTTCAGGGGCCTATAATGTGAATGAAGTGGGCCTTAAAATAGGCTACTCAACGGCCAGTCACTATATAGCGGCCTTTAAAAAGAAATATGGCACTACACCAAAAAAATACCTCACCGCAGCAGCAGCTAGTGCGGTTTAATCTAGTTACTTTTTACATCTACTAACATGAAAACCACCATGACTCATTCCCGAAGCCTAAACCCTTTTTGGCTATTTAAAACCTTAGTTCTCACAGGCTTTTTACTTGGCTCCGTTGGAGCGTTTGCACAAGAAAATAACGCATTAGACCCTGCGCAGATCATGGTTTTTACCAAAACAACAGGCTGGAGACACAGCAGTATTGAAGCTGGCGTAAAAGCCCTAAAAACACTCGGAGAAAAAGACGGTTTTGAAGTGACCCAAACAGAAGATGCCTTTTCTTTTCATCCAGACAATTTAAAAAAATACCAATTGGTATTATTCTTGAGTACTACCCTTGAAGTACTCAATGAAAATCAGCAAAAAGCCTTTGAGAATTACATCTCTAATGGCGGTGCGTTTATGGGCATTCACGCTGCAGCAGACACAGAATACGAATGGCCATTTTATGGAAAATTAGTGGGGGCATATTTTGAGAGCCACCCCAATGATCCCAATGTGCTCACTGCCCAGATGCGCGTCTTAGACAGCAAGCACCCAGCAACCAAAAATCTCCCGCTGTCATGGACCAGGGCAGACGAATGGTACAATTACAAAAACATTAATCCAGACATAAAGGTGCTTATAAACTTGGAAGAAGATTCTTATAGTGGTGGGACCAATGGTGCAAACCACCCCATTGCCTGGTACCATGAAAGTCTTGGCGGCAGGGCTTTCTACACTGGCGGCGGCCACACAGAAGCTTCTTTTGAGGAAGCCACTTTCTTGGACCACCTCAGCGGCGGCATTGCCTATTGCCTCGGAAGGGATTAACCCAGGCGTTAACCGTAGACAAGGTGCCATTTTTGTTTACCTTTTTACACCCTTGTGAATTTATATTTGCAACAAATGATTGGGCGCAATTTTTTTTAAGAACAAATAGCGCATTATCCTCCCTTAAAGTTTGTTATAACCAGCACCGTGCTGTAAATTTGCTCGTAAAATTATTCAGAACATGAGTGGAATACCTTCATCATCCATAGCAAGAAAAATTGTGATGGCCCTATCAGGCTTATTTTTAGTGTTTTTCTTGGGGCAGCATTTTGTGATTAACATCACTTCCGTTATTGCGCCAGACACCTTTAATACTTGGTCTCATTTCATGGGATACAATCCTTTGGTTCAATACGCGCTGCAACCGGTGCTTATTGCTGGGGTGATTGTGCACTTTGTGATGGGCTTTGTTTTAGAAATCCAAAATAGAAAAGCCCGTGGCGTTCGTTACTTTAAATACAACGGCGGCGCTAATGCTTCTTGGATCTCAAGAAATATGATTATATCAGGAGCCACTGTATTGGCTTTTTTATTCGTACATATGTATGACTTCTGGTTTCATGAAATGGTCTACAAATACGTGGAATTTAGCCCAGAAGACCCTACGCGCTACTATGCAGAGACCGTAGAAAAATTTCATTCTCCTATCAAAACAGGCTTGTATGTGATTTCTTTTGTGCTTTTAGCACTTCACTTATTGCACGGCTTCGCTTCTTCCTTCCAAACCATGGGAGTGAACAACAAATACAGCGCCGCTATAAAAACATTTACCAAAGTATATGCCATAGCCATCCCATTGGGATTTGCCTTTATTGCCATATACCATCATTTAAACCCTATAACGCAGTAGCCTTATGAGTGTACTAGATTCAAAAGTGCCAAAAGGTCCCTTAGACCAAAAATGGACGGCACATAAAAACAAGATTAACCTAGTAAACCCAGCCAATAAGCGTAAGATAGACGTGATTGTGGTGGGGACTGGATTGGCTGGTGGTGCCGCCGCGGCATCGCTCGCAGAGCTAGGGTACAACGTAAAGACATTTTGCTACCAAGATTCCCCCAGACGTGCGCACTCCATTGCAGCACAAGGAGGGATTAACGCTTCTAAAAACTACCAAGGCGACGGAGATTCTAACTACCGTTTGTTCTATGACACCGTTAAAGGAGGAGATTACCGCTCTAGAGAGGCCAATGTTTACCGTTTGGCTGAAGTGTCTGGAAATATTATTGACCAATGTGTGGCCCAAGGGGTGCCTTTTGCCAGAGAATATGGGGGTCAATTAGACAACCGCTCTTTTGGAGGGGTATTGGTATCTAGGACTTTCTACGCGAAAGGACAGACAGGACAACAACTTTTATTAGGCGCTTACTCTGCCATGAACCGTCAGATTAACCGTGGTAAAATTACCCCTTACAACCGCCATGAAATGCTAGATTTGGTCTTGGTAGGTGGTAAGGCAAGAGGAATTATTGCCAGAGACTTAGTCACTGGAGCCATTGAGCGTCATTCTGCACACGCAGTAGTATTGGCTTCTGGAGGTTACGGAAACGTATTCTTCCTTTCTACCAATGCTATGGGATCTAATGTCATGGCCGCTTGGCGTGCCCACAGAAGAGGGGCTTATTTTGCCAACCCATGTTTTACGCAAATTCACCCTACCTGTATTCCTGTTTCTGGAGACCACCAGTCTAAGCTAACGCTCATGTCTGAGTCCCTTAGAAATGACGGACGTATTTGGGTGCCCGCAAAAAAAGAAGATGCAGACGCCATTAGGGCTGGAAAATTAAAACCTACTCAAATTGTAGAAGCAGACAGGGATTATTTCTTGGAAAGACGCTACCCTGCTTTTGGAAATTTAGTGCCTAGAGACGTAGCTTCTAGAGCAGCTAAAGAGCGTTGTGACGCTGGATTTGGGGTAAATAAAACAGGAGAAGCCGTTTACTTGGACTTTGACGCTGCCATTATGCGTTACGGAAAAGAAAAAGCGCTTATCTCAGGACAAAAAGACGCTTCTGACATAGAAGTAAGGGTACTTGGAGAAGCCATTATTGCTGCTAAATACGGGAACCTTTTCCAGATGTACGAGAAGATCGTAGATGAGAACCCATACAAAACCCCTATGATGATTTACCCAGCAGTGCACTACACTATGGGAGGTCTTTGGGTAGATTATAACTTACAAACCACCATTCCAGGTTGTTTTGCCGCTGGTGAAGCCAACTTTAGTGACCACGGAGCCAACCGCCTTGGCGCCTCTGCATTAATGCAGGGTCTGGCAGACGGATACTTCGTATTGCCTTCTACAGTTGGAGACTATTTGGCAGACGACATTGCCACAGGAACCATCCCAACAGACAGTCCTGAATTCGAAGCCGCTGAAAAAGAGGTGACCGATAGAATGGCCAAAATGAAAGCTGGAAAAGGATTACATTCTGTAGACTACTACCACAAGAAGCTCGGAAAAATCATGTGGAACAAATGTGGGATGTCTAGAAACGAAAAAGAGCTCAACGAGGCCATTGAAGAAATAGCCGCTTTAAGAGCAGACTTTTGGGAAAATGTAAAAATCCCAGGAGACATAAACACCAAAAACCAAGAGCTAGAGAAAGCAGGCCGTGTGGCAGACTTTTTAGAACTCGGTGAATTGTTTGCTAAAGATGCCTTAACAAGAAACGAATCTTGTGGCGGACACTTTAGAGAAGAGTACCAAACACCAGAGGGAGAAGCCCTTAGGGACGACGAAAACTTTAAATTTGTCTCTGCATGGGAGTACAAGGGCGCACCTAAAGACGCTGTGCTTCACAAAGAAGAATTGGTGTACGAAAATATAGAAGTTAAGACCAGAAGCTACAAATAAAAAAGACCTATGAAGCTCACTTTAAAAATTTGGCGACAAGACAGCGCCAACAGCAAAGGAAAAATGCAAACCTACCCTATTGACGGGATTGAGGGAGACATGTCTTTCTTAGAGATGCTAGATGTCTTAAATGAAGGTTTGATTAACAAAGGAGAAACTCCTGTGGAATTTGACCACGATTGTAGGGAAGGGATCTGCGGATCTTGTTCTTTACAAATCAATGGAGAACCGCACGGTCCAGACCGTATGGTCACCACCTGTCAATTACACATGCGTAGCTTTAAAGATGGCGACACCATTGCCATTGAGCCTTTCAGGGCCAAAGCATTCCCTGTAATCAAAGACCTCATTGTAGACCGCTCTGCTTTTGACCGCATTCAGCAGTCAGGAGGTTATGTGTCTGTAAATACTTCAGGAAATACCTTAGACGCCAACGCCATTCCTATTAACAAACAAGATGCAGACAGCGCCTTTGCTGCAGCGGCTTGTATTGGTTGTGGGGCTTGTGTAGCGGCTTGTAAGAACGCTTCTGCCATGTTATTTACCTCAGCAAAAGTATCTCAGTACGCACTCCTTCCGCAAGGACAGGTAGAGGCTACAGAGCGTGTAGAAAACATGGTGCGTCAAATGGATCTAGAAGGTTTTGGTAACTGCACCAATACAGGCGCCTGTGAGATAGAGTGTCCTAAAGGGATTTCACTAGAAAACATCGCCCGTCTGAACCGTGAATTCTTAAGCGCAAACATCAAGGGATAAAAATCCTTATAAATATATTTTGGGCTCCGCCCAGTGCACTAATAAACCCCTTAACGCTCGCTAAGGGGTTTTTTATAGCGCAATCTCCGGAACTACTTCCGGAATAATAAGATCTCCTTCGGTGGCGGCCTGAATGTCTGCAACAGAAACCCCTGGAGCGCGTTCGAGGAGTTTAAAGCCTTCTGGGGTCACTTCTATCACGGCTAGGTTGGTGACTATTTTTTTTACACAGCCTACGCCTGTAAGCGGTAGAGAGCAGCGTTTGAGGAGTTTGGAGTCTCCTTTTTTGTTGGTGTGCATCATGGCCACAATAATATTGTCTGCAGAAGCCACAAGATCCATAGCGCCACCCATGCCTTTGACCATGACCCCTGGGATTTTCCAGTTGGCAATGTCGCCGTTTTGGGCCACTTCCATAGCCCCTAAAATAGTAAGGTGCACCTGTTTGGCGCGGATCATACCAAAACTCATGGCAGAATCAAAGAAAGCGGCCCCTGGAAGGGTGGTAATGGTCTGTTTTCCTGCATTGATCAGGTCTGCGTCTTCTGCGCCTTCGAAAGGGAAAGGACCCATACCCAATACACCGTTTTCAGATTGAAATTCTACCGAGATGTCTTCCCGCACAAAATTGGCCACCAAAGTGGGAATTCCTATCCCTAAATTTACGTAATAGCCGTCTTGAACTTCCTGTGCAATGCGTTTTGCAATACCGTTTTTGTCTAGCATAATGAGCTGTTTAAACCTTCGTTCTGGTGGTGCGTTGTTCTATTCTCTTTTCGTAATTCGTGCCCTGAAAAATGCGCTGTACCATAATGCCGGGAATATGAATTTGGTTGGGGTCTAAGTGCCCTGCTGGGACCAATTCTTCTACCTCAGCCACGGTAATGGTGGCGGCCCCAGCCATGCAGGCGTTAAAGTTTCTCGCAGTCCCTTTGAAAATTAAATTTCCAGCGGTATCTCCTTTCCAAGCCTTTACAAAAGCAAAGTCTGCTTTATACGCCGTTTCTAAGAGATGCATTTTGCCGTTGAATTCCCTAGTTTCCTTGCCCTCTGCTACTTCTGTACCGTAACCTGCAGGCGTATAAAAAGCGGGGATACCCGCTTGGGCCGCCCGACATTTTTCTGCCAATGTGCCCTGAGGTGTCAGGATAACTTCTAAAACCCCAGAGAGCATTTGCTGCTCAAAGACGTCATTTTCCCCTACATAAGAAGCAACCATGGTTTTTACCTGATGCTTTAAAAGCATGAGGCCAATGCCAAAATCTGCTACCCCAGCATTGTTCGAAATACAAGTCAGGTTTTTTACGCCACTGGCCACTAAGGCAGTAATGGTGTTTTCTGGAATCCCACAGAGCCCAAAACCACCCAACATAAATGTTTGGCCGTCTTGCACCCCTTCTATAGCGGCTTGTACAGAAGGAACTACTTTATTAATCATAAAAAATGGTTTATGTTAAGGTACGAAAAAAGCATCGGCCTGAGAAGGCCTGAAAGGGCTATTTAAAAATCCAGTCCTTCTAGGTCGTCTTCTGCCAAATCAATGCCAGGATCCCCTTCTTCTGTGACTACAGGCTCGCAATCTACCACAATACTTAGGTTTTCTGGTCGTTCAAAAGCCTCCATTGAAATGCCCAATTCAGGAATGGCATAGTTGTCGCGCATATAATTGGCCCAAATGGGTAGGGCCATAGAGGCGCCTTGTCCATAGGCAATGGTTTCAAAATGGGTGGCGCGTTCTTCTCCCCCTACCCAAACCACAGAAACCAGGTTGGGCACCATACCCATAAACCAACCGTCTGACTGGTTTTGTGTGGTCCCTGTTTTTCCAGCAATAGGGTTTTTAAAAGCCCAAGGATAACCGGTCACTATTTCTTTGTATTCAGGGCGGTATTCCTCTGCCCCTTCTGTGCGGAGTCTAATTCCAGAGCCGTCTTTGGTCACCCCCTCTAATAAATTGGTGACCGTATAGGCCACATCTTGAGACATGACGTCTTTGGTTTCAGGAACGTATTCGTACAACAAAGTGCCTGCCTTGTCTGTAATAGCTGTAACCATTACAGGTTTTACATACACCCCTTTATTGGCAAAAGTCCCGTAGGCACCCACCATTTCATAGACATTCACGTCTGCGGTACCCAGCGCTATAGAAGGTACGGGAAGTAAGTCGCTTTTAATCCCCAAGTTTTTGACCAATTGCACCACCGGATTGGGACCTACCTTGTCTATGACCTGTGCGGTCACGGAGTTTACAGACCTGGCCAGTGCGCGTTTGTAAGTGAGCATTTCCCCGGTATAGGTGCCTCCAGAGTTTTTAGGACACCAGCGCTCCATATTTCCATGCTTGCCTGCGGCAATACAGAACTGGGTGTCTGGAAGGGTTTCGCAAGGAGACAGCCTGAGCTGGTCTATAGCGGTGGCATAAACAAAAGGTTTAAAGATAGAGCCTGCCTGCCTGGTTCCTTGAATGACATGGTCGTACTGGAAGTGGCGGTAATTTACCCCCCCTACCCAAGCGCGTACATGGCCTGTTTGCGGCTCCATAGACATCATGGCGGCACGTAAAAAAGATTTGTAATATCGGATAGAATCCAGCGGGGTCATTAGGGTGTCCTTCTGTTGGTTGGGACTGTTCCAATCAAACACCTGCATGGATCTTTTCACCTTAAAACTGGCGGCAATCTGGGCCTCTGTAAAGCCTTTCTCTCGCATTTGTCTGCGGCGTTCAGAAGTTCTAATAGCGCGGTCTATAATGGCCTCTTCCTGTTCCGGTTCAATATCTCTAAAAGGAGTGGTTGGATTTTTCTTTTTGGTATTCTGTTTAAAAAAGGCCGTCTGAAGGTTTTTCATATGTCCCTTTACTGCGTTTTCTGCATTGGCCTGCATGCGAGAATCTATAGTGGTGTAGACCTTTAGGCCGTCTAAATACAAATTGTATTTGCTGCCGTCTTCTTTGGGGTTTTCTGCAATCCAGCGCTTTAAAAAGCCCTGAAGGTACATCCTAAAGTAGGTGGCTTTTCCGTCTCTATGCGTCTGAGGACTAAAATTCAAGTCCAAAGGCCTTGCTTGCAAGGAGTCTTTGGTAGCAGGATCTATAAAATCGTACTTCTCCATTTGGGCCAAGACTGCATTTCTCCTGTTTCTGGTGCCCTCAGGATTTCTAGATGGTATGGGATTGTAGAGGCTGGAATTTTTAAGCATGCCCACTAGCATAGCAGACTCTTTAGGATCCAGCTCCATAGGTTCCTTGCCAAAATAAATATTGGCTGCAGAGCGAATCCCGTCTGCATTGTTTCCAAAATCGTAAATATTGAGGTACATGGCCATGATCTCGTTCTTGGTGTACTGGCGCTCCAATCGCGTGGCAATGACCCATTCTTTGACTTTCTGGAGCAGTCTGGCAAATGTATTGGAAGAGGCTCTTTTGGTAAAGAGCAGTTTAGAGAGTTGTTGGGTAATGGTGCTCGCGCCTCCCCTAGTGCCTAAATAAGCCACCGCCCTTAGTGTACCAATAGCGTCAATGCCTGAATGGTCGTAAAAACGAACATCTTCGGTAGCCAATAAGGCTTGCACCAGGTTTTCAGGAAGCTCCTCAAAAGCCACTGGGTTTCTGTTCTCCTCTAAATAAAAAGTACCCAATACTTTATTGTCTGAACTGATGATTTGAGTGGCCTGATTGGTCTGGGGATTTTCCAACCTATCAAAGGTAGGCATGTCTCCAAAGACGCCTATAGAAGCGAGGTAAAAAAGACTAAAAAAGCCGGTAACACCTAATAAAAATAGGGCCCAAAAAATCCTTGCATAGGTTTTAAAGCCTTTGGGCATGGTTTGCTTTTTAGCGTTTTTTGAAGGAGTGTTTGCTTTAGCCACAGGGATTAATTAGATTTTGAGGTTTCTTTTTCTACCACATAGCCTACAGACAGCACTCCAGGCAAAATGGCCATGCCTTCTGCTGAACCAAGGCTTCTAACGGCCTGATAAATGGAAAGCTCATAGGGCTTAGCACTGTCAAAGCGCACCCCTTTTTTAAAGGGCAATTGGTGGGTGATAATACCGTTTCCACTACCCAACCACTGCCCGTCTGCAGCAGCCAAATCATAGGAAAGGGTGTCTGTAATAACCGAACCGTTTGGATGACCCAGGGTGGTAATTAAAAAAATATTGCTAAATGGATAGTCTTGGTCGTGCCTCAGTGCAATCCAAAGGGATTGGTCAGACAAGCTGTCTTTAACACTTAGGCTAAAACGAACAGGTGCCTTCAGTGGCCAACCCGCCTCAGGGAGTTCCTGAAAATCAGATTGGGTACCGGCACCACTACAAGATTGGAGCAACCATAGGGCCACCCCACACAAAAAACTACTGCTTAGAAGTGTCTTGCTGGTTCTCATTATTAGGTTTGTTATTGCCTTTGGGTTTATTGTTTCTCTGCGGTCTTTTTTTATTGGGTGGCGCCCCATTTGCGTTGCTTTTTGGGGCATTGTCTCTAGGTGGTTTGCTGCTTACTTGGGATTTAGCGCCCTCAGCAATTTTCCCTACCGACCTGGGTTTATTGGCTTGTCTGGGCTTGTTGTTGTCGCCCCCGTGAACTGCTGCTTTATCCCTAGGTCCTTTATTTTTGTTTCTATTCTTATTGTTTTTATTGCGTCTGCCTTTAGGTGCGTCAAAACGGGTGAGGCTGTCTTGGCCCACCACATTTTCAAAAACCACCTCAGCAGCAACCTGTTCCTCTTCAATGGCATAAGCCTCCAAACTAGGCACCGGTTCTTTGGCCTTGTTTTTGGCCAGTATCTCGTTTACTTGGTCCTTAGAAAGGGTGTGCCAATTGTTGGGCTCATCGCGATAAGTAAACCAAAGTTTTTCTTTAAAAATGTCTACTTTTTGACAAAAAGCCAGCCCTTTCTCTGTAAACAGCTTGGTGTCTGCAGATGGAAAGTCTTTGAGGGCGTCTACATAGACGTCTAGTTCAAAATTGAGACAGCACTTCAATTTACCACACTGTCCCGCTAATTTTTGAGGGTTTAAAGACAACTGCTGATACCTTGCTGCAGCCGTACCCACAGACCTAAAATCTGTAAGCCAGGTAGAACAACACAATTCTCGACCACAAGAACCAATACCGCCCAATCGCTGGGCTTCTTGTCTGTAACCAATTTGACGCATTTCAATGCGAATACCAAAGGCCTTGGCCATGTCTTTTATGAGCTGTCTAAAGTCTACCCTATCTTCTGCCGTGTAGTAAAAAGTAGCCTTAGAACCATCTCCCTGAAATTCTACATCGGATAGTTTCATCTGTAAATTCAACGAAATAGCAATCTCTCTAGAGCGCTTCTTAATCTCCTCTTCACGGTCCCTACAGCGCTGCCAAATGGCAATGTCTTTTTCGGTGGCTTTTCTGTAAATCTTAGGAAGGTCGTCACCGGTAAAAGACACCTTTTTCTTCTTCATCTGCACCTTTACGAGTGAGCCTGTCAGGGTCACCATCCCAAGGTCGTGTCCAGAAGCCGCCTGACTGGCCACTAAATCACCAATCTGAAGGGGAAAGCCTTCTGCATTTCTGAAATATTCTTTTCTAGCGTTTTTAAACCGCACTTCCACACAATCAAATGGCGCCTCACCCGCAGGAAGACTCATATTGGAAAGCCAATCAAAAACCGTTAATTTATTACAACTATCCGTACCGCAAGTGCCATTGCTCTTACAGCCTCGGGGTTGTCCGTCTGTGCCTGTGGCACAACTACTACAGCCCATATATTTTATATTCTCAAAGCCTGGAAAAAATCCCAGACACTAAATTAGTAATGAATGCACGCCCTAATTTGTTTTTGGCCTCCGGCCGATGCCTTAATGATAGGCACCCAAATAACAGCGCTGATGTAAAGATACTACAAATTCTGCTCCCTAAAAAAGCCCCACATATAAATGTGGGGCTTTAGACTAAGGGGGCTTTTAGGCCCTATTTTGAGTCACAAATGCATTATTTTTTGTACTTCAAAACTTCTGAACGGCCTTTCTTAAATATTTTATTGCTCACCGTTTTTCCTTTTCTAAGCGCTTTCTGCTCCTCAAAAGGCAAATTATGCACTTCTTTGCAAGCGTCTGAACAACAATCGTCCATAGCATTGGCACAGGTAGGGCATTGAATAAAGAGCAAATGACAAGCCTCATTGGCACAATTCACATGGGTGTCGCAAGTATTTCCACACTGGTGACAATGAGCAATCACATCTGGTGAAATGCGTTCTGCCCTTCTGTGGTCAAAAACAAAATTTTTGCCAATGAATTTATTTTCCAAGCCTTTGTTTTCTACCTGTCTGGTATATTCAATAATGCCGCCTTCTAACTGAAACACATTTTTAAATCCTTTGTGCTTATAATAAGCAGAGGCTTTTTCACAGCGAATACCCCCTGTACAATACATCACTAAATTTTTATCTTCTTTGTGTTCTCTGAGGTCTTCTTCTATAAGGTCCAAAGAATCTCTAAAGGTGTCTACATCTGGGGTAATGGCATTTTTAAAGTGGCCTATTTCACTTTCATAATGGTTGCGCATGTCTACAAGCACCGTATTAGGATCTTCTATAATATCATTGAATCTCTCCGCATCTAAATGAACCCCTATATTGGTCACATCAAAAGAGGCGTCATTCAATCCGTCTGCTACTATCTTATGACGCACTTTAACCTTCAGTTTTAAAAAAGAAAAGTTGTCTTGTTCAATGGCAATATTGAGTCGGACATTTTCCAAGAAAGTAATGCTGTCTAAATGGCTTTTAAAAGCTTCAAAATGAAGTGCGGGAACAGATAATTGGGCGTTAATGCCCTCGTGGGCTACATAAATACGTCCCAGTACGGCCAGTTCATTCCAGTGAATGAATAAATAATCTCTAAATAGGGAAGGGTTTCCAATCTGGTGGTAGGCATAAAAAGAGACGGTAAGCCTTTCCAGGCCAGCCTCAGCGATTAAAGCTTTTCTCTCCTCAGCGCTTAAAGTATTGTACAGTTGCATGCTATACCAATGTTTTAAGGGTTAAGATACTGCAAAGATACATCTTTTATTACACTCACTTTTTAAAGGACTGTAGCTGCATTTGAGGGAATAATTGGAAGATCTCCAAAAAAAAGTTGGAAAATTTCCAAAAAAAATTTAAAATATATTGCTATTTGAAAAAAGTTAGCTTACTTTAGCAGTCCTAATAAAAAGATTATGAGCAGCGAACAAGCATCCAAACTAAAAGCCTTACAACTCACGCTAGACAAACTAGACAAGACCTACGGTAAAGGCGCCGTAATGAAAATGGGAGACAGTGTTGCCCAAGACGTAGAAGTCATTTCTTCAGGTTCTTTGGGATTGGACTTGGCCTTAGGTGTTGGAGGATATCCAAGGGGAAGGGTGATTGAAATTTACGGACCTGAGTCTTCTGGAAAAACTACATTGACCCTTCATGCCATGGCAGAAGCGCAAAAAGCAGGTGGTATTGCTGCCTTTATAGATGCAGAACACGCCTTTGACCGTTTTTACGCTCAGAAACTCGGCGTAGACATAGACAACCTTATTATATCTCAACCAGACAATGGAGAGCAAGCGCTTGAAATTGCAGACAATTTAATTCGCTCAGGGGCAATTGATATTGTGGTTATTGACTCGGTAGCTGCCCTTACGCCAAAGAGTGAAATAGAAGGAGAAATGGGAGACTCTAAAATGGGGCTTCACGCCAGGCTTATGTCACAAGCACTTAGAAAATTGACAGGTTCTATTAGTAAAACCAATTGTACGGTAATCTTCATTAACCAATTGAGGGAAAAAATTGGGGTAATGTTTGGAAATCCAGAAACCACTACTGGAGGTAATGCACTTAAATTTTATGCCTCTGTACGTTTAGACATTAGAAGGTCTACACAGATTAAAGACACGGACGGAGATGTACAGGGAAATAAAACAAGGGTTAAAGTGGTTAAAAACAAAGTAGCCCCACCTTTTAAAACGGCTGAATTTGACATTATGTACGGTCAAGGAGTCTCTAAAGTAGGAGAAGTGATAGACCTTGGGGTAGATTTTGAAATTATTAAAAAAAGTGGTTCTTGGTTTAGCTATGGCGAGACCAAATTGGGCCAAGGAAGGGATGCTGTGAAAACGCTTTTATTAGACAATCCTGATTTAATGGATGAGTTAGAAGGAAAAATTAAAGAAGCGCTTAAAGCCATAGGAAAATAAAGACATCTAAGATGCTCTTGCAAAAAAAAC